>Ga0315291_10007035_pt1 | contig 13954 bp, 24 predicted proteins | sample YL17G12_20_MG_FD_203070 | JGI IMG/M metagenome (GOLD analysis project Ga0315291, IMG submission 203070) | Sediment microbial communities from Yellowstone Lake, YNP, Wyoming, USA - YL17G12_20 | ecosystem: Environmental > Aquatic > Freshwater > Lake > Sediment | place: USA: Wyoming | collected...
TAGGCCAAGCCGGACTTTTTGCAAAGGTCAAGGCCACGGAGGACGGCCTTGAGTTCGCGGCGGGTGGCGCCGGCGCACCTGCCGACGCTAAATACATCGTCGGGCTGGCGAATGCAACGCTGAGCGCCGAGAAGGTCAAGGCGCAGCTTTATAATAATTACGACATCGACGACACTCCGGCGGCTCCCAATGCGATGGATGACGAGTTTGATGATTCCAGCCTCGATGGGAAATGGACGCTGGTGAATAATCCCGGCGCGCCGAACGCGATTAGCGAAACAACGTTTGCCGGGATGCTTTGGGCAGGACTCATTGAAACGGCGAACCCTGAATATGAAGCGAATTTTATCGTCGCCTACCAAGCGGCTCCTGCCGGGACTGGAAACGCGGCGATGACATGGATTGCCAAGGTCGCCGTGGCGAATCCAGGAGATGCAACCGCCGGGTTTGGACAATATGCCGGACCAGGAATTATTATCTGGAATCCGACGAACCATGAATATGTCATAAGTTGTGCAGAAATAAGGGCGGCTTCATCTTGTATGCTTCATGCCATAGGATACCATCAAGGGGCGGCGGCGAATTATATTTTAACAGCTTCAACAACTTCCTATTCCCTTGATTTTCCTCAGGCTACGTGGTTATACATCAAACTTGAAAAGTCCACAACAGCCGCCTGGACCTCGGCAAATACTTACAATATGTATGCCTCCGCAAATGGAATTATCTGGTCAATGGTCGGGACAGAAAGCAAAACATTTACGACCGCCCCAAGTAGAATAGGTATTTATTGGAGGGCGGTAGCGGCGGCGGCGGGTGCGGCGAAGGCGGAAGCGGTAGTCGATTTATTCAGGAGGACGGTATGATCCAAGATGATAAGTGCGGTATTGGGTACGGGCTGATGGGCCTATTCCAGGATGACGCGAAGTTCGTGACCTACAACGGGAAGGCGTGGATATTAGACGAAACGGCGCTCACGAAACACCTCAAGGCGATTGCCGATGCCGGGGCCAACTTCATCAGGTTCCTTCCGTGGGGGGTCTGGGGGTCGCATAAGTATGGCAAGGCGTCTCAGTTTCAACCCTATTTCCTTGATACCTCAAGGGACAAATGGGACTTGAGCGCATTCAATACGCACTATTTCCCTATCGTTAAGCGCGTCATCGAAATCATCAACGGGCTGAATATGACCGTCATGTTCTGTCTATTCGACAACTGCCAGTTCCACGGGACTTACTCAAGGTGGTCGCCCTGGGTCTCGAACGTGCAGGGTATCAAGACACTCTACGATCCTGCCGCCGACGTCTATACGAAGCGGTGGGTGTCAACAATGACCCTCAGGTTCAAGGATGCTGATGTTATCTGGTCATTCGGAAACGAGATGAATAACGCCACCTTCCCCGACTTCGTCAAGCGCGTCATCTTCCCCTATATCAAACTCCGCAAACTCGACTTCAACCGCATGACCTATGGTGCAACCATGAGGCCCCGAAAATATCTGGGCAATAATCAATACGGCGATACCGAATACGGCCCTATCGATTTTGTCAATAAGGCTGTCGGGGTCGCCTTCGGGGAGGAAGCCAAACTCGATATGTATATGGAGATTCACGGGTGCGGGGGAGCGGCCGAGGGGAAAGAACGCCCCTTCGGAGCCAACGTTGACCAAGCACTGTGGGGATGGCGCAAGAGGCCCATCCGCGGGAGGAACCGGACAATCTTCTCAGACGACGGGTGCTACTCGGGGAACAGCAGATGCGACAAGGGGGACAGGGGAGCACGTCCGTCGGCAGAAACCTTTGCGAAGATGGTGACGTACATCCTCGCGAACTATCCGACCACGAAGGAGGGCCGGGATAGGCTGATAAACTTCGAGCACCTTCCCGGCTTCTATCCGCCGGACACGGTTTGTCAGGCGACGACGATCAAGGCGATCAGCGCATCCTACCGGGCGAGGTTTGGGTGCTGGCCGTCGAACTATGGGAAGCACCGATAAACCCTGTCTAAAAACCTGTCCACTCTCTCCGACCGAAAAAACAGTCCCAAAACTTCGCCGCCCAGAAAACATGTCTATACTGTGTCCAAAACGGCCTATCTCAAACCATGCCATTCAATGCCCGAAAGCCTATTTTCCCCCGAGAGAATGAAACCCTTGCCTGAAAGACTTTAGGATTCCTAATCCATGTGTCGTGGGTTCGAGTCCCACCAGGGCTACTCTCAACCCATTAGAATTAAATCAGATACGCCATAATTGAATCGCTTTATGTCTAAACATCCATGTGTCGTATGTCTAAGAATCAGGCTAGGGATTATGAGACGAGGGAGTCCACGGCGTGGCGCTTACGGGCCGGATCGCTGTGGGAATAGAGGAGCGAGATCATCATTCGGCCATGTCCCAGGATCTCGCTGATGGTCACAATATCGACGCCGGATGCCAGGAGCCGCGTTGCGAAGGCGTGACGGAAAAGGTGAACCCCGGCCCGGACTCCGGCCTTTTTTGAAATGGCGTCCATCGTTCGGCGGAGCAGGCTGCCGGAGTTTCGGTTCGGGACATCGAACACATAGCGCCCGGATCTCGGTTGTCGGTTTATGGCCTCCAAGGCCAGGGCATTTAGAGGGACCGTCCTAATCTTCGCCCCCTTGCCGAGGACCCTGGCTTCAGCGTCGCGGATATCTTCCCATTTCAGATTAAGCGCCTCGGAGCGCCGGAGCCCCGTATTCAAGATAAGCGTCAATAAGTCAGGGAGAACCTTCTGGATCGGGCTCTCCGGCTTTTTCGATATGACCGTTGCTTCTTCCATAATTGCCTTGATCTGCTCACTTGTCAGCGGCTGGATCTTTGCTCCCTCGCGGGCGAACTTCACCTTGCGGAGCGGGTTCGGGCCGGGGATGATTTCCCAATCAATGGCTCTGTAGAACATCCCGCGGAGGATTTGTAGGTATCGATTAAGCGTAGTTTTGGAGCGGTCAACCTCTCGGGATTCTTTTCCCTTGATGATGATTCTGGTTTTGAGCATAGCGCGGATCTTCTCAATATGATAGGCCGTGACCTCATCAAGGTTCTTGACCCCGAGCTCGTCGAAAAGATCAAGCATCTTATCTAGTCGGAGTTTTTCTGCCGGCCAGGATGCGGGCTTTGTTTCCTTGGCCCATTCGAGATATCGGGCGGCAAAGTCCCGAAGATTGGTCGTCGATATCTTTGCCTCGGCGCAATACTTATGCGTGAGGTCGTTCGCTCTGGCGATCGCCAGGCCGTGTTCCGTCGTCTTTAGCGATCGACGGACGCGCTTCTTTCCGACCCAGAGATCGAGCCAATAATAGCGGCCAACTTTTTTGATCACGATGGTTTCGGCTTTTTCTCAAGTTCCGGCGGTCCTCCATCCTTCGGCTCTTCTGGATTCGGCGGATTGACTATCGGCGGCACTGGTCCGGGTTCGGCGCGGATGAACCAATCGAGTTTAGCTGTTTTACGATCGAGCGTGATGATGATCTTCATTTCAATAAACCTTGAATCCACCCAGGGTTGAATAGGACCCAAGCTTTTTCCCGGTCATCCATCCGATGACATCCACAGACAAATACTCGGTATTTTGTTGGATCGCGCAATATGCCGCGATCGTTCTCGTCATATCTTCCTTTAATTCAACGTTTATGGACGCCCAGGTTAATTCTTGAATCCAAACCTTACCGATTTGAGCGTCTATTTTTTTAATCAAGCCGCTTTTTTGGGCTTCTTGGATTCGCGCAGAGATATCTACCTTAAAGGCATCGCTGAACATTGGTTTCGGAGTCGGAGGCGTACCCCCGGAATTACATGCGGCCAGTGCCATACACAATACCACTACTAAGATTCCCCACCTTCGCATGACTCACCCCCTAAAGTTTATTTTTTGCTTAAAGCCTTTTCGATTTCCTCTTTGACTTCTTCTTTAACGATTTCTCTGACAATCTTCCGGCAATAATCTTCGAAAGTCATCGGCTCGCCCGAGCCCTCTTTATTTTGACCCTCGACGATCGGGATTAGAGAAGCTGGTTGCACCATCAGCTTTTCGGCGATTTGTAAAAGCCTTGGCACGGAAAGCTTGATGTCCCCGCTAAGGACCCTGGATACCCACGAATCAGACATCCCTATCTCCTTCGCTAGCCTGGATGGGTTCCACCCAAGTTTTTCAATTGCCAATTTGATAAAGCTAAGGATGGCTTCATAGGGGTTCATAGCGAAAATATCATCCTTTTTTTCCTTTAGGTCAAGTTAAATTACTCATAAGCAAAAGGTTACAAGAAAGCAAATTAATTTTGTCAATCGGTAAAATAGTTCTTGACAATGACGCAACTCTGTCATATATTTTACTCAGAGGCAAGCTTAAGATGAGCAATAGACAAGTCGGGAAGGCCCTCAGGAGATACATGCAAGGGCGGGGGATGAAAAAACAACGTGAGCTGGCCCGTGATCTCGGGATGTCGGATGCAATGATCTCCCGGTATTTCGCCGGGAAGAAATCTTTTTCGGCAAAGTCGGCTCTTCGTATCGCACACCAAACCGGGATTCCTATGGAGGAGCTTTTCCAATGACACCATTGCTCACGCGTAAAGACCTGGCCCAGCTGTTCCAGGTCAAGACCTGGACGATCGATTCCTGGTGCCGGAAGGGGATCCTTCCGTACGAAGCCTATCCGTGCGGCAAACGGTTTGATCCCGCGAAGATCGAGACCTTCCGGGCTAACCGATCGTTCGGTTCTTCGACCATTCATACCACTCAAGATAAGGGGGTGACCGGTGTCGGTCAATCGAATTATGAGCGCTAATTCAGGTCTTCAATGCCTACTCTACACGAACTTCGTGATCAAGGCGAAGTACGCTGTCGAATCCGTGGCCGAAAAGATGGGGATCCATCGGGACACGCTCTATAAGTGGATCGAGGGCAAAAACCTTTTCCCGGCCGATCGGTTGGCTCCGCTCACCGTGGCGACGCAAGACACGGAGTATCTGGAGTACATCCTGGACAAATGCGGATATGTCCTGCTCCCGAAGATCCGGGACAAGAAGGCCGCCGAGACGATGATCCAAATGGCAAAGGTTTTTTTGTCAGCAGCGAACGGAAAAGGAGATGGGTTATGAACGAAAGGAATCGGAAGGCAATTATCTCCGAGGACGGCGGGAGCATCGAGGCATATAGCGAAGGGAAGCGATACGTGATCGCGCTCGGTTTTTCGGTTTGGGACTGGATTGAGCTCGTGAAAAGCGGGCGGAACCTGCCAGAGAGGCTGCGGAAGGTCGCTTTGCATGCACGAATTCCTATATGAAACGAGATGAAGACGTACCAAGACCTTAAAAAAACCGTTCGTGCCTGTATGGGGCTCTCAGGCCGAAATCTAGATGCGGCCCTAAAAACGGCCGGGATCTCAAAATATCGGCTCGCTAAGGATCTCAACATCAGTTATCGGATCGTTCAATATTGGGCGAAGGGCAGGCGGCCATCTTCCACGATGGCTAAACGTGTCGCGGCGTATCTCGGAATCCAAGCCGAGCCGGACAGGATCATTCAGCTCGAGATTCGGCAAGATCAGGTCGAAGTCCGCCTTGCCCGGATCGAAACCAAGTTCAGAATCAGGAAGGCGGGATCATGAGCCACCAAAAATCGAATCGAACCCTGCTTCTTGAACAGGAGCGCGCGGCCCGGAAGGCCGAGCGTATCCGCAAGCGCGAAGAGAAGAAGCAGACCAAGAAGACCCGCGAAGAGCGCAAACAGCAAAAGGCTGCGGAGCGCGAAGGCAAACGCGAGGAGCGGCTAAAAAAGCAGTTCATTCATGAAAGCGTCGAGCGCAACGGCGTGCCGAGAGTCCGGGACGCCGGCGCGCAGCTCGGGATCCGCGATGCCATCGCCTACTCGGAATACGTGCTCTGCGAAGGGTGCCACAACGCCATCCACGAGAGCTCGATGATCGGCAAGATCTGCGAGCGCTGCCACTACTCGAAGGAGGTCAATGACGAAGGATTGAAACTGGAGGCAAACAGGGCCGTCCCCGGAACTGAGGACGGCGGGAAAAATGGAACCGTAGCCCCCGCGGGCCAACTATCGCTTTTAATATAGGACGCGACGGCTGACTTGTCAAGGGCCAGAAAAGGAGAACATGGAAAATGAAGTCTAAAATGACCCAGGTTGGGGTCGCCTGGAAGAAAACGACCCTGAATGAAAAGACGTTCGTGAGCATCGTCATCACCAACCCGATGGGCGCGGACCACCATTTCTCGCTCTGGGTGAATTCCTACAAGGAAAAAGAGGGCCAGCCGGACTACATCGTTTACAAGTCCGGCGAAGAGCGACCCGACGCAAAGCCCCAGGAGAAGCCGAAGTCTGACTTCCCGGAGGACGGCGCGGACGCCTCCCATAGCGATGACGACGTCCCGTTCTAAGGGAATACCATGCCGTTCACAAAGGGAATTAGCCACCCCGTCAGCGAGGAGACCCGGGCGAAGATAAGCGCCACGTTGAAGGGGCGTCCAGGGCATCTGCAAACGCCAGAAGCCCGGGCCAAAATGTCAGTCGCAAAGAAGGGGATCGTAGGGCCGCTAAGCCATAGCTGGAAAGGTGGGCGAAGACCAACGAACGGCTATGTCCGCGTTTATTCCCCAGACCATCCCCATGCAGATTGCCGGGGCTGCGTCTTCGAGCATCGTCTGGTTATGGAGGCGCACTTGGGCCGGATACTTTTGCCGTCCGAAATTGTCCATCACATCAGCGGCATCCATGACGATAATCGAATTGAAAATCTTATGCTTTTTGCATCAAACGGAAAGCATGCGGAACATCACAACAAAAAAAGGAGAGAATCATGAATAGTTTTTCAAAGGCTGTGCGCACACAGACCAAGATAAAATTAGCAATTAGCGGCCCGAGCGGGAGCGGGAAAACCTTTTCGGCTCTTCTTATCGCATCAGGGATCGGAAAGAAAATCGCCGTCGTGGATGCCGAAAACGGTTCTGCTTCCCTCTACGCCGGCATGGAAAAGGGGCCTCTCGTTGGGATCGAGTTCGATGTCCTTAATTTAGATCCCCCATACACGATCCAAAAATATATTGAGGCCATCGAATCCGCCGAGAAGACCGGATATGACGTTCTGGTCGTTGACGGAATTTCGCCTGAATGGGCAGGTGAGGGCGGGCTTCTCTCGAAGAAAGAGGCCCTGGATCAGCACGGCGGCAATTCTTATACCAACTGGGCCGGGATCACGAAAGAACACGAGATATTCAAGGCCCGGATTCTCGGTTGCGATATTCACTCAATCTACACGGTCCGCAGCAAGCAGGACTACGTCCTCGAACTCAACGCGAAGGGAAAGAGCGCCCCGAAGAAAGTCGGGATGGCGCCGATCCAGCGCGACGGGATGGAGTACGAGTTCACGACCGTTCTCGATCTGGCGATGGACCATAACGCCATCGCCTCGAAGGATAGGACTAACCTGTTTGACGGCCAGGTGTTCAAGCCGACGCAGATGACGGGGAAGAAGATCATGGACTGGCTCAAGGGCGGAGCGCCGATCGCAAGGCCGGAGCCGGCCAAGCCCGCGACGGCGAAGAAAGCCGACGAATTCCCAACCGAGCAGCCCGTAACGGAGACCAAGCCAGTAAACCCCAACATCGATTTCTCAGCTCCTGAAGATCATCACAACGCAGAGATCATCAAGGCAAGGATAGCCACGGTCCAGGCTTACGGCATCACGACCGAAACGGTTTGGAAGGGGATCGGCGATTACGTCATGAAGATTCACAAGCGGACCTTCGGCGAGCTCTCGGAGCTTTCGCCGGAAGAAGAAGCCACGGTCGTCGATTATCTTGGCCGGTGGGTCGAGCACCTCAAGGAAAAGCAAGGGGCCGCGAAGGCCAATGGGAAGGGGGCCTAAGATGACCACCACGCTGTATGCGAGTAAGCGGGCGCGACGGGATGCGATGGCAGCCCTGCCCACCAGGACCGATGACAACATTTTCCCGGAGAACGAACCCCAGGAGGCCGCTCTCGCCGTCCCGGAGGTCAAGACCCAGGCGCTGGAACTCCAGGCCAGGGTCAAGTCGATCGTCGTCCGTGACCAGACGACGCTCGATGCCGCGAACGATTTCCTTCATGAGGTCGACGCGATGCTCGAGAGGATCGACAATTCATTTAATCCGCAAATCGCCCGGGCGCACGAACTCCACAAATCGCTCCTAGCGGAAAAGCGGAAATTCACAGAGCCCCTTGAACTGGCGAAGAAAGTCGTCGGCCAGCGAGTCGCGATCCACGTCACGGCGCTCCTGGAAAAGCGGCGCGAGGCCGAGCGGACGCGCCTAGCAGCCGAGGACGAGGCCCGACGGTTGGCCGAAAAAGCCGTGGATAAGGCCGAGAAGCTGGAGGCCGGCGGGAATGGCGGGAAGGCCGCGAAGGTTATCGAGGAGGCCCACGACAAGGTCGAGGCAATCATGGCCGCGGCTCCGGAGATCCCCGAAGAGGCCGACACCGCGGGGCTCGTGATCCGCGAGGACTGGAAGTTCTCGATCGTCGACGCCTCGCTGATCCCCAGGGAATACCTGGTCCCCGATGAGAAGAAGATCGGGAGGATTGTCCGGGCGCTGAAGGGCGACGCGAACATCCCCGGCGTCAGAGTCTATTCGGAGAAGAGCACGGCGGTCCGGTCGGCAGCTGAGGCTCAGGCCTGATCATGAACTTATTCCGGGAGTCCGTGGTGCACCGGAGGGGCCAGACAAGGCCCCTCCCTCCCGGATACCAAATGAAAGAAAGAACATGAAGCGAGGAAAATCTTACGATTGGATCCCATTGTGGATTGACAAGTGGCTCATGGGATCAACGCGGTTTGAACTTGAGCCAGGAGAGCGCTCCATCTTCATCGACCTGATGGTCCTGGGAGCAAAAGATGACGGATACGTCAGGGCCAATAACTCAATGGGTTATCCCCATGAATATCTCGCTCGGATCTTGAACGTGTCCGCTGAATTACTGGATTCATCGATCGCAAAATGTATTCAATTCGGGAAAATTAAAGAGCTAAAGAATGGGGTTTATTACGTGAAAAACTGGGAGTCTTACAGCCTATCTCAAAGGCATAAAAAAAGAGTTATGTCACAGAAGTGTGACATGGCGTCACAGAAAGGTGACGCCCTATCTGTATCTGTATTGTCTAAGTCTTCTTCTCTTTCTTTTAATAAAAATCTTAAGGTGTGGGAGGGGATCACCGAGAAAGACCGGGCTGGCTGGGGGGAGGCATACCCGGCCTGCGACATTGATGTCGAGCTCGCGAGGATGAAAGAGTGGATCCTGTCGAATCCGGCGAAGGGGAAAAAGTCGAACTACCGCCGCTTCATCACAAGCTGGCTTTCAAGGACACAGGATCGGGGCGGGAGCGGGCCTGGAGGCGACAACGGCGGCCGGCGGAAACCCGACCCACCCCAAAGCGGGAAATACATCCCGCCGACGGCCGCTGAGAAGGAACTCGAGAAGAAGTTCCTGGCCGAATTCGAACAAGCCAAGAAAAAGTACATGTCCGCGAAGGGATACAAAACCGAAGACGAGATTCCATTCGACGAATTGGAGACTTACGGGATGTTCAAGGCCCGCCGGGCCAGAGAACTACAACAGGGGGGTAAGCCATGAGACGTTTTGAACATTATTTCATTTGGGCGGCAGGCGTGATGCTTGCGCTTGGGCTTGGGATCTACGCCGGGGCGAAAGTGACCGCGGCCAATAAGGACGTCGAGATCATGGACATTCAGGCGGCGCTCGAAACAGCCCAGGCCAGCCTGGCCGACGTGAACGCGGAGCTGGCACAGAACAAGGCAACGGTCATTGCATGGTCAGGCCTCGCTAGTTTCTACGCGGACGCCCATCACGGAAAACGAACGGCGTCGGGATCCCGGTTTGACATGAACACCTTCACGGCCGCGCACCGCACGCTTCCATTCGGGAGCCTGGTCCTCGTTCTAGACGTCAGGCGGTTCACGTGGGTGCTCGTGAAGATAGAAGACAGAGGACCAGCCACGTGGACGGGGCGAGAGATCGATTTATCCAGGGCCGCCGCAAAACAATTGGGCATGGAGCACGACGGGGTCATCCCGGCTTTGATGCTGACGGTCCAGGGAAGGCCGAGCACACAAGATTGAATGAAAGGAAAAACCCATTATGAACAACACGAATTTTAGGGAAATCCCGCTCGAGGAAATAACGCCGAGCCCGATGAACCCGCGCAAGGATTCATTCGGCGACACCTACAAAGGACTCGTCGAATCAATCCGGCAAAAGGGAGTGATCGAACCGATAATCATCCGGCCGATCAAGGGGAAGCTGAACGCTTATGAGATCGTCGTCGGCGAGCGGAGATTCCGGGGTGCCGGCGCGGCGGAACTGAAAACGATCCCGGCGGTCATCCGGGATCTCACGGACGATGAGGCCTACGATTTCATGCTCATCGAGAACCTTCAAAGGGAGGACTTGGCGGATAGGGAAGAAGCGGAAAGCTTCAAAGCCTACATCGGCCGGCACGGGGAAGGGGCGATCGAGGACCTGGCCGAGAAGACCGGGATCTCGCAGGGTTATATCAGGGCTCGAATGCGCGCCCTGGAGCTTCCCACCACGGTCCTTAAGGCGTGGGAGAAGGGAGATCTCGCGTTCGGGCATTTGCATCAGCTCCTGCGCGTGACGGACGAGAAGGAGCTCAAGGAGACGATTGACTGGGCTCTTCAACAGCTGAGGTGGGAAACGGTCTTTACCGTCAAGGATCTCGCGCGGCATATCGACGAGGAAGCGCCGGCGCTCTCCTGTGCTTTCTTCGAGACAAAGGAAATCTGCGCGAAGTGCTCGAGCAATTCGACCGTCCAGAAAGACCTCTTCGACGTCGAGATGAAGGGCGTCCACTGTCTCAACCCGACCTGCTTCAAGAAGAACCAGGGAGACTGGCTGGCCGCGAACTGGAAGACGCCGCCCATCGCGAAAAAGGAAGGTACGAACGGCTTCCGGTTCCGCGAGGATGTCGGCTACGATGGCTTCCATCGTTTTTACGGATGGGCAGGCGCCCGGGCAGGAAAGAAGTGCCGCGAATGCCCAGATTTCGTAACCGTTCTCGAGCTGTCTGGGAAGGTGGATGCCGGCCAGGCCTGCGCCGGAAAGAAGACGTGCTACGACGCCGTAACGAATCCGAGGAGCTCCAAAGAGCAGCAGACGGGCGAGCGGGATCCCGAGGCCCCGCGGGCATCCTGGCATGGCGAATACTTCCGGGACGTTTTCCTTTGCAAGCGGATCCCGGAAGTCCTGGCCGGGATTGACCCCGACGATCCGAAGATCAAGGCCCTGCTCCTCGTCTGCGCGATTCATGGGAATCAGTCCATTATCGAAAGAAGAAACAATTCTGCCGCCGTCCTGACCAAACCGATCCAGGAGCTCCGGAAGGCTTTCAAGATCGTCATCGAGAAGGTTGTCCTATCCGGCCAGCACGTCGGGGATACGGAGTGGAACGGTTTCGGCACGGCCGCCCGCCGGCGCGTCTCGGAGTATCTCGGCATCGACCTGGCCAAAGAGTTTGCCGTCACCGAGGAGTACCTCCAGAAGAAAACGAAGGCGGAGATCATTGCCTTCGGGAAGAAGTTCAGGATTTTCTCGGACCTGAATGTCGCGGCCCATGTGGCCAGGACGATCGGGAAGACCCCTGGCAATGTCGTCGTTGCCGACTTCAATTCGCTCAAGAAGACAGAGCTCATCAACGTGGTCCTGAAATCCGGCATCGACCTGGTCGGCCTGGTGCCAAGCGAGATCTTGAAATGAAGAACTACACGAGCGCGGTCCCGGTCGAGCGAACGGTCAGCAGGATCGAATACACTCCGATGATACCTTGCCCGGACTGCGACGGGCGCGGGTACACCTACTCCGACCCCGACGGCAAGCAACTGATATGCCAGACGTGCGGGGAGACAGATAGCGCGGCCTTTGCGGGCATGGACGCGGCTGATAAGACGACAATGAAAGATCTGCTGAAAGCCCTGGAGTTGATCTTCTCTAGGGACGATCCGGACGAGGCCAGCCCCGAGGACAGGAAGAACGCGAAGAGCATCAAGGACATTGCCGCTGAGCTGGTGTTCGGGGACGGAAAGGAGGAAACATGAGCGAAGCTAAAGGGCCGTTTGATGATGCCATTTACATTCTCAGGCTGGAGGAACAGGAAGATGCCATCCGCGTCCTCGTAGCGGCGGGGAGGGTGGATAGGAGCAAGGCTTTGGATGGAATGGAAGCAATGAGAGCTATGATGAGTCGCGAATTGTTTATGAACACAGGTCTGACATTCCAGGCTATCTATACCCTTCTCGAATCCCTGCCGGAGGAGAAGGAGAAGAAATGAGCGAGAAGAAGGGGCCGTTCGATGCGGCGATAGACGCTATCCGGGGTTGGCTAAGAGCGATAGAGGCGTATTCAGAGATGCACGTTGAAGAGATTGCCAATCTTGAGGAGGCCATTCATGTCCTTCTCGATTGGTCGGGGTGGAAACCCTTAACCGAAGCGGCGGGAAGGGTGGACAGGGCCAACGCACTTGAATCACTTAGGGACGCCATAGAAAATGGCGAGGGCGGGACAGAGAATTATATTCGCGGACTGGTGGAATCCCGCGCTCTAATCGAATCCCTGCCGGAGAAGGAGGAGTAGATGAGACTTGAAATAATATCTTACAGCGAACATCAAAATCATTGGGTATGTAAAGATGAGCAGGGAAAAATACATCGGGTTGATTTGGCGGTTTGCGGAACGGATGACGGACGTCTTATCGGGAAATCACCGCATGATTTTAATGGCAGATTTATTAATCCTGGATACCTTACTCCATACGAGGAAATAGCGAATGAAACTATTTTGGAAGCCCGGCATGACGGCAAGGAGGAGTAGATGAGAAATAAGATTATGGTTGGGATCGTGAAAGGCGACGATGGCCCGGTTGTAAAGGAATACCCCGAAGTGATCCTAGGTCGGGATATTTCAGCCAATATGATGGTGAAAACCCAGACCCCAACCACGCAACGGGGGATGGACAAGAAAAAAATAGCATTTATTTTGGAGGGGCTCGACCTTTTGTTAAAAAGGGATTGCCGATTCCAGGGTCCGTGTAAATCCTGCCCCATGTTGCTGAAATATCCGGGTACAATTTGGAGGCGCGGAGAACCAAGGGGAGATAGGCGATTATGTTTTGACATTAGAAATGCAATACATACCTTTCTCAACTCCCCGCCGGACAAGGAGGAGTAAATGGGGTGGATTATTGTTATTATTTTCTGGCTGTTAGCCTATTGCTGGTATAGAGCTTCGAAGGATTAAACGTTACACAAGGAGCATTAAATGAGCGAGAAGAAGGGGCTTACGCCTGAGCAAATCAAAAACTGGCGGACGATTTTGTGCGGCATGATCGGGCCCTATGCGTTCATGATGCCAGATGAAGAGGTGCAACGATTGCGGGACAAGATGCAATCAAGTCTTGACTCCCTGCCGGATGAACCAGTAAAGAACGCAGACACGGACAGCGCGACGTTCATGGGCATGGACAAGGCGACCGAGTTGGTGCGCGAAAAGACCGAAGCCATGCCGGATAAGGAGGGGAAATGAGCAAATACAGCACGGAGGAATTAATCAAAACATTAAGGGCGTCAAATTTTTCCTGGATATTTAAATCTGAAGCGGATGCCATCATCGCCAAGCTCCGTGCGGCGGATGCGCTGTGCGAGGCGGCGAAGAGCTGTGGATTCATGTCAGGGCCGATGGGATATTACTGGGATTGTCTGAAAAAGGCCATCGCCGACTACGAGGGGGGCCAATGAATACCTTTTTACGCGACCAGATAATGCGCATCATGCAGGGATGCAAGGGGCGCACCAACGCCATGCCGCGCAAGGTGCTGCTCGCCGAGCTGAGGCTGTATCGCCCAACGCTCACGGA
>Ga0315291_10007036_pt1 | contig 13952 bp, 18 predicted proteins | sample YL17G12_20_MG_FD_203070 | JGI IMG/M metagenome (GOLD analysis project Ga0315291, IMG submission 203070) | Sediment microbial communities from Yellowstone Lake, YNP, Wyoming, USA - YL17G12_20 | ecosystem: Environmental > Aquatic > Freshwater > Lake > Sediment | place: USA: Wyoming | collected...
TACATGATTAACAAGATTATTTAAATCATGTGAATCTTGTTAATCCGGAGGAAAGGTGTCATGAAAATTGCAATTGCCTGTGACCATGCGGGGTTCGATACCAAATTAGTGGTGAAAAAATTTCTCTCTGATAAGGGGCATGAGGTGCAGGATTTCGGGACGAACAGCGCCGACCCTGTAGATTATCCCGACTTCATCTATCCCGCCGCTCTTGCCCTTTCTGAAGGTCGTGTTGACCGCGCCATCCTGACCGACGGCGCCGGTTATCCCTCCGCTGCCATTGCGGCGGTGCTTCCCGGCGTCACCCCTGCCGTCTGCTTTGACACCGTCTGCGCCAGCCTCGCACGCCAGCATTCCAACACCAATGCCCTCTGCCTCGGCGGAAAACTCATCGGTCCCCTCCTCGCCACGGAGATTGTTCGCGTATGGCTTGAAACGGACTTCCTCGGTGGCAGGTATGCCGCGCGTCTTGAAAAGGCGCAAAAGATTAAAGAGCGTCATCTGCGTCCGCCATCGCTTCTACCACGACAGGTCGTCACCGTCCAGGATGTTAAAGACGCCTTTGAAAATCGCGAGCCGCTCGTCCTGAATGAGAATACCATAATCACCCCGAGCGTTCTTGATGCCATTCGCAACCTTCGTTAAGGATATCCAAGATAAGATGAGCCTGAACCGTCTTTCAAAAAGCGCAATTATTTCGGTTTTGCCGATGGAACTCATCCGATGGGAGGCGCATTATTATCCCACCCTTGATTCAACACAGACGCGCGCAGGGGAGATTTTCCGCAGGGAGGGGCGTGGCGGGATTTTTGTGGCAACAAATTTCCAGGGGACTGGACGCGGCAGAGAGGGGAGTCCATGGACTGCTCCTCGAGGGCAGGCGCTCCTCTTCTCATTCATTCTCCTGCCCGGTCATGCCGATTTGCAAATCCATCTCCTGACCATAACCACTGCCCTGGCAGTTTGCAATGCCCTGCGTCTTCATCTTGCCCTTGCCCCGGAAGTGAAATGGCCTAATGATGTCCTCCTGAATGGCAAGAAGGTCTGCGGCATCCTCACAGAGATGGTGAAATCCGATACTAAGGAGCCAGGTGTCATCGTTGGGGTGGGTTTGAATGTGAACCAGCGGGCGAAAGATTTCAGCAGTCCTTTAACAGAAACTGCCACCTCCTTGCGCCTCGTAAAGGGAAGGCTTATTCCGCGCATACCCCTCCTCGGAGCCATAATGAGGAGTTTTGAGGAATATTATTTCCTTTATCAGAAAGGGGAGAGGGGGGAAATCATCCGTGGTTGGAAGAGGGATTCCGCCATGCTGGGGCGACGGGTGAGCCTGCGCTCCGGAAGGCGAGAAGTCCAGGGAACCGTCATAGACCTTGCAGATAACGGTGCCCTTGTCCTGAGACTTGATACGGGCAGGACGGAATCCTTCCTCGGCTCTGATTGCCGTTATATCTGACGTTCATATATTGAAGAGGAGAAGAAGTCTAAAAGTTAAAAAAGGTTGAAAACTTGGGATAATAGGTGAGAATTATTTTTTGAAGTTCAAAAATTTTGTTGACTGATTTTTTTGAATGGGAAATATTCTGTTTAAATATATGTATAGAATTAATTATGAAAAAAAGGGGGTGAAATTATGTTACGAAAGAAAGGTTTTACGCTTATTGAGCTCCTGATTGTTGTGGCAATCATCGCCATCCTTGCGGCGATTGCGATTCCCAACTTTCTTGAGGCGCAGGTCCGCTCCAAGGTCAGCCGGACGAGAGCCGATATGCGGACACTCGCAGGGGCGCTTGAAACCTATATGGTGGACTGGAATAAATATCCCGGCGACGGGGCTCAGTTTTGCTGGACTCAAAATTATCCTTATAATGCTTACTGGTATGTCCCCGATACCATAACAACGCCGATGGCTTATATCTCTTCCGCCATGCTCGTTGACCCGTTCAGGGCGACTGAGTTGGTGACCTCGCCGACATATCGTCGTTATCGCTACTGGTACGTTGACATGACCTGGGGCTCTGCCGGAATCCGCCCCTCGCCTTCCATCTATTACAACTTCCTGAAGCAATGGTATGGCTCCTGGAAATTGAACTCCGCCGGACCTGACAGGACATATGGACCTTCTTACACAGCTGCCATAGACCCCATTATCTATAATCAATATCCTGAACTGCCTATTCCCTATGACCCGACAAATGGGACCAGAAGCTCAGGGGATATCATACGCAGCCAGAATGATTCAGCGGGAATAAAGTAATCGGCTACCATCTCAATGACTTCAAAAATGGTGTCCGCTTATGCGGACACCATTTATTTTTTCCAATATAATTATTGTTGACCTATGCACATTGGTAAGATTATACAACAATAATATTAAATTTAAAGATTTTTTTAAAATGGAGGTGAGAATTTTATGAGGACAAAAGGTTTTACGCTTATTGAGCTCCTGATTGTTGTGGCAATCATCGCCATCCTTGCGGCAATTGCCATTCCCAACTTTCTTGAGGCACAGGTCCGCTCCAAGGTCTCAAGGGCTAAGGCGGATATGCGCACCATCGCAACGGCTCTGGAGTCATATTTCGTAGACTCGAACCACTATCCAAACGATGTGGAAAATGGATGGCCTTATTATCTCACACGCCAGCTAACCACGCCCACTCGTTATTTGACAAGTAGTGGACTTTATGATCCTTTCAAGATTTCCGGTCATGCGACCGTCGGCTATATGGCGTCTGATTATCCCAAGCGTTTCCGCTATTTCAACACGGAAGCAGCCATTAAGCTCTGGCCGGGACTGGGGCCATCCTATATTGGTTTTCGACCTCCGTGGAGTGATTGGGGTGGTCTTCAGGTGATTCTTGACGCACAGGAGAAATACGGAATCTGGAAGCTAATCTCTGCCGGACCGGATAAGAGGGAGAACACGGGTGTCTTTGGCGACACACTGATTTATGACCCGACCAATGGAACCTATTCTTCCGGCGATATTGCCCGCACCCAGAGGCAATCCAACGTTGAGAAATCACGCAATTAAGGCGCTCAATCCACAATTCTTAAATTTCCGAACTTGCCTGCGTCGTTATACCATGCGGCGCAGGCATCTTCTTTTTCTGCGGCATACTCCGCCGCAAGCAGTCCCTTATATATTGAGTGGTCCATGTTGTTGTGGTGAAATTATCCCTGATGACCCAACAAACGGAACCAGAAACGCCGGGGATGTCATGCCCAGCCAGAAGAATTCAGCGGGCACAAAGTAATCTGTTCTCCTCTCTATGACTTCAAAATTGATGTCCGCTTTTGCGGACACCATTTATTTTTTCCAATATAATTATTGTTGACCTATGCACATTGGTAAAATTATAAAATAATAGTATTAAATTAAAAGATTTTTTAAAATGGAGGTGAGAATGTTATGAGGACAAAAGGTTTTACGCTTATTGAGCTCCTGATTGTTGTGGCAATCATCGCCATCCTTGCGGCGATTGCCATTCCCAACTTTCTTGAGTCGCAGGTCCGCTCCAAGGTCTCAAGGGCAAAGGCGGATATGCGTTCCATTGCAACGGCTCTGGAATCCTATTTCACGGATGCCAACCATTATCCCAACCATTCCGAAAATGGATGGCCTTATTATCTTACACGCCAGCTCACCACGCCTAGTCGTTATTTGAGTAGCGCCTCGTTGCACGATCCTTTCAAGGATACCGGACACGCAGCCAAGTATGCAAGTGACTACCCCAGACGCTTCCGATACGTCAATTCACAGGCTTGGCTTGAGAAATGGCCGGACATCGGACCTTCGTATGCAGGCACAAAATATGACGTAACGGAACTTACGGATATAACTCCTATAAACGGAGGCTGGAAACTGATCTCCGCAGGTCCCGATAAGAGAGAAAACACGGGCGCTCTTTCCACTACCCTGATCTATGACCCAACGAATGGAACCTATTCTTCCGGCGATATTGTCCGTACCCAGAGGGAATCCAACGTTATGAAGTCACGCGAGTAAGGAGCTCAATCCACAATTCTTAAGTTCCTGAACTTGCCTGCGTCGTTATACCATGCGGCGCAGGCATCTTCTTTTTCTGCGGCGTACTCCGCCGCAAAAGGATTCAGCCGGCATAATAAAGTAATCTGTTCTCCTCTCTATGACTTCAAAATTGATGTCCGCTTATGCGGACACCATTCATTTTTTCCAATATAGTTGTTGACCTTTGCTCATTGGTAAAATTATACAATAATAGTATTAAATTTAAAGATTTTTAAAATGGAGGTGAGAATGTTATGAGGACAAAAGGTTTTACGCTTATTGAGCTCCTGATTGTTGTGGCAATCATCGCCATCCTTGCGGCGATTGCGATTCCCAACTTTCTTGAGGCACAGGTCCGTTCCAAGGTCTCGCGAACCAAAGCCGACATGCGGAGCATCGCCAACGCTATTGAATCCTATGCTGTGGATAATAACCACCTTCCCATGGATTTTGCGCCCAGAGAGGGATACCCCTATTATTTTCACTGGAGACTCTCAACCCCGTTGACTTATATTTCAAGGGCCCACATGCATGATGTATTCGGCGAACAGCGCGCATTCACAGGCCCTAACCCCGGTGGTGTTCGCTTCAGGTATCGTTACCGCGCTTTCAAGGAGAATTATCTCGTGGCGGGAAATGGCTTTGCCTTAACAAATTGCGCGAGCAACAGTCCTGGCTCCATGGGAGCCAAGGATGTTTTAGGCGACTGGGCGATTTATTCCTACGGACCGGATAAACTCACCAATGTTCCCCAAAGCCCGCTTTTCGCAGACGGCGCCAATATCACCGATTGGATGTGGCAGGTCTATGACCCCACAAACGGGACTATTTCCAAAGGCGAAGTCATCCGTTGCCCCAAAGGGGTTGTGAATTATAGTAAATATACCATCACTTGGTAAAAGACGCCTGTCCTTCGTTGCGGTTAAAAGAGGCGCCGCTCTTAATCCACAATGCGTAGTTTCCTGAACTTGCCTGCGTCGCGATACCATGCGGCGCAGGCATCTTCTTTTTCCACAGCATACTCCGCCGCAAGCAGTCCCTCATATATCGAGTGGTCCATATTGTTGTGGTGAAACAATCCCTGACGCCCCAGCGTGATTAATGCCGGGCGGCGCATGAGATAACTGTAAACATTTTCAAGGGCGCGTCTGTATTGCCTGTGGTAAATGGGGTAGGCGTGGGTGATGCGCCGGACATGGGTGTCCAGGATTTCATTTTTGCTCACAATGCCTGTGCAGGTCAGGTCATCAACCGCCCGCTTCTGGAAATATTCATCCGGCAGGCGCCACAGACTATCACCCGTTCGGGCTGTAATCTCCAAACAGATGATGGACTCGTCCTCCGGCCCCATCGACTCATCAAAATTTTTCGCCTCATACCCCCTGTTGAAAATCAATTCCGAATCGGGGAAATAAAGCCATGTGTCATGAGAGATGTGTGGTTGTTTGACGCGCACAAACACAAGAACCATTGCCAGGAATCCAAGAGATGATAGAGATTGCGCCATCCTTTCATCAGGACTCCACTTCAAAAGATATCCCATCAGGTCTGTGATTGGGATGGTGGAGAAACATAAGTCAGCCTCTCTAAATATTTCCCCTCCTTCCCGGCGGTAGCATATTCGCCATGCCCTCTCCCGTCCAGCCTCAAGACCTGTGACTTCCGCATTGAAGAGGAAATGCACGCCATGTTTGGCAAGTTTTTCCTCAAGGACGCCGGCGAGTTTCCCAATCCCGCCACGGGTGTAAAGAAATACATTGAGGGAGGTTTCCATCCCCCTTTTTTCGCGCAGGAAGAGGCGTCGCGCAAGGGCGGAGAGACCTCCCGCAGAGACACGCGCCCCTGCCACTTCCGGTGAAAGCTCATCCGTTTTCATTTTCCAGGTCTTTTCCGTATAGGGTTTGATAATTGCTCTGCACAGCGCACGCCCGAATGCCATTTCCATAACAGTCTCAAACGTTTCCTCATGTGGGGGTGATATGAGGTGTGCAAGACGTGTCCAGATATAACTCCCCAGAAATCCAGCCATTTTTGCCGCGCCAAAATGTCCAACCGTTGTGAAAAATCTGGGCGGATAGGGGAGCATCCCGCCATCGAGCATCATGCGGCTATTACGCTGTCGCGTGACAATCAGATTGCCCGCACAGTCATTCAGGAAATTCCGGACACGGGGGATTTCGGAATGGATACGGTGCGGTCCAAGGTCTGAGACATGTCCCTTATAATGAATAGAGACTGCCAGACCGCCCGCCTCAGGCTCCTTTTCAAGAATGGTGATGTTCTCATATCCAAGCTCGGAGAGGCGGCAGGCGCATGATAGTCCTGCAAGACCTGCTCCGAGTATCGCAATGCTTTCCTTTTTATCAATCATCGCGGTGGCGGAATTTCAGTCCCTTTTTAATATTTTTTCAAATGGATATGGGGAAATCCATATATTTCTTCAGGGTTTGAATGAGAAATATCCGTGTTAGTCTATGCCGCGTCAAGTGTTTCAACGTATGAGTGGAAGACTATTTTGAAAAAGAAAGGGGCGCCTATACTGGCACCCCTTTTTTTATGGAAGGGATAATTGCCGAGGAATGGCTCTCACTTGATGAGAGTTCAAGGTTTTATAACAGCGCTTTTTGCCCCCCGGCTAGCCAGCTCCCTCACGCAATAAATGATATCAAGGACGGTTTTTTCTTCATCGGTCAAGTCCTTGCCCGCATAGAGATAGGCAATCTTTTTATTCAGGCGGATGAGGATATTGGTGTAAGTGTCGATATCGGCTTTGATTTCGGGCTGTTTGAACTGCGCTTCCAGGGCTGTGTAAATCTCATCAGGAATCTTATCCTTTTTTGCCGGGTCCAGGATATCACGCATGAAACCGACGATTTCAGCCTTGTGGTCATCAAGGGCTGTTGTGACAATCTTGTCGAACTCCAGGATAAGTTGGTCCAGTGCCTCGCCTGTTTTAATTTTGATTTGTTCCTCAAGATATTTCCTTGCGTCCGGGATAACTTTAATAAGTTGCTTACGTGAATCACGGGCGATTTCTGGCGCAATTTTTGCCAGTTCCTCTGCCGCGTTTTTAGAGATATCGGGTAGCAACTTCTGGACTTTTTCTCCTGCCAGTAGCATGACGCCGCTGGGTTCGATGGCAGTCCTGATGCGACTCTTGATATATCCAAAGTATATAAAAACGACAACCAGCAATATAACCCCACCCACAACGGTGACTGTCATAGTGTTTTTCTTTTTGTTGATATCACCGTCAAGTCTTGCGGCAATAGTATCTATCTTCTTCTCAATGTCAATGAGTTCAGTCATGGTTTTCACCTCACTTTCGCATCACTTTGTTTCCGGCTTAGCCGGTTCAGCCTTCTTTTCCATCATGGCAGGCGCTGGAGCTGCCTCCTGCGGTTTGGCAGGTTTGACTGCCTTAGCCTCAGCCTTGACAGGTTCGGCAAACACATCCTCTAAGACAACAAGCTTCATGAGCAAGAGATCCCCCACCTTTTTTGTCGTGTTATAAATCAGGTCAGCGTCCTTCATGTTCTTGTAAACATCCGGGATGGGATTAGTTTCAATGGTGGCGGTGAGGTCATAGAGAGTGTCAATCTGGGGCTTGAAGAGTTCCGTGGCAAACCGCACGGAGACGGCATTACAGGCGTCGCCAATGCCCTTCATAATCTGCTGACGCTTGGCTTCATCCTTCAGTTCCGGCATATCCTGGGCAAGAAAATTCAGATGATTTTCAAGGTTTTTTCCGAATTTGGCTTCCAGGCTCTCATTGACGAATTTGCCTACCTCCTTGACAAGAGTTTGGGTTTCTTTTGTGAATATCTCGGCAATCTCCGGCATTCCCTCATTGAATTCTTTAATCAGTGCCTTCTGATAAACAGGAGCCAGTTTTTCAGCCAGATTCCCCGCCTCTTTCCCAATCTTGGGTATTAGCGCAACGAACTCCTCCTGTGCCGCCTTGGCATACGCCTCTTTATCAAGTGTGGTGAAGATGTTGATGACTGACAGCACCTGGATAATCAACACCACAGTGATTACAAGCAGGACGAGACGTCCGACCCATATCGCCGTCCGGGTTGTGGCTTTCAGCTCATCGAGCTTCCGCTCAATGGCTGACACCTTTTCAATCACCTTGTCCTCCGATGCGGAGGTGTCACCCTTTGCCATACCTTACCTCCTTTTTTTTCAGTGTATTCTTTTTCGAAATGTTGGATTGCTGCCGCGTTTATCCCCATTACGCGTGCACCCCATCTCACATCCGCCGCTGGAGAATCCAACCAGTCGGTAGATACGTTATATTCCTATTACATCTCATTTGAGTGAATCAAGGGAAAAGTATTAAAATGTTTGCATGGGCTTTCATTTATGATTTTGGTTGCATGGTTCAGTGTGATGAGGGATTATTTGATTCAATCTTTTATTAATACCACTTTTAATGTCGCATGAGGGGGAAGCCATGGAGATTGAAATTGAAGTGCCCACAAGTGAAAAACTTGATAGCCTTGGTGTCTTTTCCTGGCCTGTCTGGGAGAAGGAGGTCTCGCGGTTTGACTGGTATTATTCCGAGCCGGAGACCTGTTATTTTCTTGAGGGGGATGTAATTGTGGAGACGGAGGACGGCGCCAGGGTGAATATAAAAAAGGGCGACCTCGTCACCTTTCCCAGAGGTCTTCACTGTGTCTGGGATATTAAAAAGGCGGTCAGGAAGCATTATAAATTCGGGTGATTTTCAAGACCAGCCGGGGATGGAGCGCAAGACTCAGATTGAGCCCATTTTTGGGGTGTGGGGCTTCCGGAGATTAAATTTTCAAAACATTTTTCTTGAAATGTAAAAATAAATGGCATTATGGGACTAAGTATCTAAATGACTGCAATAAGTGAGAATGAACAAAAATCACAGGAGGTAGCCGAGAATGTCTGATATCAGGGAGAAAGTGAAAAAGGTTATTGTAGACCAACTGAGCGTCAATCCTGAGGAAATCACTGATGATGCGTCCTTCATTGAAGACCTTGGCGCTGACTCTTTGGACATTGTGGAACTCGTCATGGAGTTTGAGGAGCAATTCGGTATAGATATTCCGGATGAGGAGGCGGAAAAAATCACCACTGTCGGTCAGGCGATTAAGTTTATTGAGGACAAGAAGGCAACTGAGAAGCCGGAGGGGTGAACTGTGTCGCTGCGCCTTTCCCTCTGCATTCTTTATCCGGTAACGTATCTGTTTCAAAGACTCTGAAAACAGGCATGGAATCATTCATGGTGATGGATGTTTTCCATGCCTTATAATATTATTCCCTTTTAAGGGACAATTTGAACATGGAAGAAAAACGCGTTGTTGTCACAGGTCTTGGCGCTGTCACTCCTATCGGGAATGATGTGCGAACCTACTGGGAGTCCCTCATCGCCGGGAAAAGCGGCGTTGCCCAAATCACGTGTTTTGACGCTGCCGCCTTCGACTGCCGCATTGCCGCCGAGGTCAAAAACTTTAATCCTGAAGACCACTTTGACAAAAAGGAGGTCAGGCGGGTTGAACGCTTCTGCCAGTTTGCAGTTGTCAGCTCACGCCAGGCTATTGCCGATTCCGGTATCAAACTGGACCAGGTGGACAGGAATACATTCGGCGTCCTCATCGGCGTCGGCATCGGCGCCATCGGTATGATTGAGGAGCAAACCATTGTGCTGTTCCAGAAAGGTCCGGGACGCGTCAGCCCACTTCTTATCCCCAAAATGATTCCGAACATGGCTGCCGGCATGGTCGCCATCGATATGGGTCTGAGGGGACCCAATTCATGCGTCGTAACAGCCTGCGCCTCCGGCACCAATGCCATTGGTGATGCCTTCAGGATTATCCAGCGCGGCAATGCTGTCTGCATGCTGACCGGAGGAGCCGAGTCCACCATCACGAAGCTTTCCCTTGCCGGTTTTGACAACATGCATGCCATCACACGCCGCAATGATGCCCCTGAGAAGGCAAGCCGCCCCTTTGACAAAAACCGTGATGGGTTTGTAATGGGTGAGGGGTCGGGGATTCTTCTCATTGAGGAACTGGAACATGCCCTGAAGCGTGGCGCCAGAATCTATTGCGAAATTGTGGGGTTCGGTCTTAGCTGCGATGCATATCATGTCACTGCTCCCGACCCGGAGGGAGACGGCGCCTCCCGCGCAATGCTTGCCGCCATCCGTGATGCCGGTGTGCCGGTTACCGCCATTGATTATGTAAATGCCCATGGCACATCCACCCCGCTTAATGATAAGATGGAGACGGATGCCATCAAGAAGGGCTTTGGAGACCATGCCTATAAAATGGCAATCAGCTCCAACAAGTCAATGATTGGGCATCTCCTTGGCGGTGCGGGCGGTGTGGAGGCAATTGCGACTGCCCTGACGATTTATGAGGGCATCATCCCCCCGACCATAAATTATGAAACGCCCGACCCTGGATGTGACCTTGATTATGTCCCCAACACAGCTCGCAAGGCACAGGTGAATATTGCCATTTCCAACTCGCTCGGCTTCGGCGGGCACAATGCTGTCATCGCGCTGAAGAAATATAAAGTATAGTTCATCATTATCAACAACTTTAATTGTATATGGACACTCAAGAGGGATATAACCGGGAAGCCTTAATTAAGGACTTTCTGCAAAACCTTGGTATGGGTGAAACGGATATTCACCTTGTCAATATGGCGCTCACGCATAGCTCTTATTCGTTTGAACTGGGTGCGGGGGAGGATAATGAACGCCTTGAATTTCTGGGAGACGCCGTGCTTGGTTTCATTGTGTCGCGCTATCTTTTTGAGAGATATCCCCATGCGGATGAGGGGTCGCTCTCAAAGATGAAGGCGCGGATTGTGAGCGGTCCCCTTCTGGCAAGGCGGGCGGAGGAACTTGGACTGGCGCCATTATTGTTCCTGGGAAAAGGGGAGGAGCAAATAGGCGGTCGGGAGAGTCCAAAACTGCTCAGTAGAGCCCTTGAATCCCTGCTCGGCGCATTTTACCTCTCCGCCCCGTTTGAACATGTCTCATACTTTATACTGAAAAACATTGTTGAACAGGCTGAGACTTTCCTCATGGATGATGAGTTTGCCGACTATAAGTCGCGCCTTCAGGAATATGCACAGAGACAATTCCAGTGCGTGCCGGAATACAGGGTCATCAGTGAGACGGGACCCGACCACAATAAAAGTTTTACTGTTGAGGCGCTGATACAGGGAAAGCCATGTGGTTCCGGGACTGGTTCCCGCAAAAAGACTGCCGAGAATGAAGCCGCCCGTGTCGCACTTGAACATCTTCAGTGAGATGTGTAAAAAGTCGGACGGGTCGGACAAGTCAGACCCGTCAGATGTAAAATATGCGAGAGTTTAGTTGTTATCTTAGATAGGAACCGGCATCTATCACGTTCCCATCCAAATCAATTGTTTTAAAAGTCAGGACGTCATCTTTGATTTCAAACCAGAAAAAGAACTGTGTCTTATTATACAAAAAGGCGCAATTTTTAATCATTGGAATATTATGTTTATCGAGAGCGCCACTCCCTCCAATAGTAAAATAATAGACTCCATCAATGAGATTGAATCTTTCGTAAATGTGGTTGTGACCGGCGAAGACTATATTTGCTCGTTTCCGCAGGATGGGAAACATCACGTTATAAAGCGCTCTGGCGCCAGATCTAATCTTTGATGAAACGATGGGTCTATGCATCAAAACCAGCTTCCATCGAGAATTGCAGAAATTCAAGGAATCGTTGAGCCAGTTGAGCTGTTGTTGGTCTCCCATGAAGGAAGAGAGTGTCTCTGAATCAAGAACAAAAAAAGTAACCAGATTATTTCCAAACGTGATTTTATAGTAATTGCATCCGTTCATGTTTAGTAAAGGCGAGTTTATTTCATATTTTCGGTGAAATCTGTCATGATTGCCGAAGCATCCATAGACGGGAACATGCAGTGACAATACAGGTTTCAACGGCTCCTCAAAAAGTTTTTTCATGACGATATCCGAGGATTTTCTTCCCGACAGGTTATCTCCAAGGGTAAATATGGCGTCCAGCTGCTTTTGGCGTTTTAGTTTAGCCAGCTGAATAGCAATCTTATCAACCTTGTCGGTGTTGGCCCTTGTATCACCAATTAAAGCAAAATAAACGCTTCCCTCTGGAGATGTCTGCTTGATGGCAGGTGTTAGGTAATGGGTTGAATTGATATATGGCTCGATAAAAACCTGCCTGAAATAGTTCTGGTCCACAATAGTATCGCAGATGGCAAAATATAAAAGGATTAGTACCATTTTAAAAATGTCGCGAAGCCCCTGTTGAAAGTAAAAAGGCAGTTTGACTGTAAGGGTAATCGGTTTGATGGATGGGATAAATCTGGGGAGTTTTTTGATATAAGCCCTGTATTGTGCCCCGATGGATTCCGTCAGTTTATCCTCTTCCAGCCGGGCTATGATTTGGAATATCAGGATTGTTATTATCCCGCCGATGATAAAAATCGAAATGGAAAAGGAGCTTATCAGAAGACCCAGGATGATTATAATATTACCCAGATAAAGGGGATGTCTGACATAGGCATAAGGACCACAAGTAACAAAAGCCGCATCTGACCCATATTTTAATTTATTCTTAAAGGACTTGCGGAATCCGTTCGCCCAGAAACGGATGAAATATCCCAATATTACAAGCGAATATGACAATATCTCGAAGAACTCGATTTTCCATGTTTCGAATGTGACTATCTGTTTCCACAAAAACAACAATGCAAGAAGCGCCACGGGTATTAAGCGAGAAATTCTTTTAAACAGAGGCGCATTGTAAATGTCTTCAATCAATTTATACATGATTGTTACTCATTATAAACAAATTGATATAAGAGCATAGAAAATTATTGCTCCCCTAATATTAGAATTCACTCATTAAAAAATCATTAAATTCTGCGCCTTGAATTTCTCAGGATACCAGGTTTTCAACGACCCCGATGTGAAGCCCTATAGTTCCTATCCGACACAGCAATTGGTGCCGCCCGGCGGCGGTTTCAAGATTGATCCGACATCGAGTTATCTCTTCTTGAGCAACGGAAGCGCCCCCGTCGGGTCATATTTCATTTATCACGGCAGTCATAATATCATAAAAATCGGTGCCGAGGCAACGCTGGATGCAATGCCCCACTGGGTTTTTTACGAGTAATAGCTGTCAGATTCTCAGCCTCCGCCTGATTATTCAGAGTTATTCGTCTCAGTAATATGAGGAGCGCAAAGTTAATATTCTTTGTGCCACTTCATGCTTCCGCCTCGGGTGGAGTGTGGATTAAACAAAGTTACAGTCAGGAATTATAAACTTGGCTTGACTCAGTCCCCATCTTTACCTAAATAATCTTTATGTCAGAGGACATTACGACTCAAAATTTCGCTCAAGTTTAGAAATGCAGATAATACATGATGGAAATAAGCCCAAAATGGTTATTTTAGACTATACTGAATATCTTCGTTTAAAAAAAATGGAACAGGATAAGATTGATTATTATTCAGCTATTGAAGTGAAAAGAAAAAATAGAAGATGGATAAGTCATGAAGATTTGAAGAAGGAACTGGCAATATAATTCAGTGGCAATTCCCTGCTTTCCATCATCCGCGGTAAATAATGGGGTTGGACTCCATTAAATTGAAGAAATTTTCATGAAATCCCCTGTATTTATGAGGTTTTTTACAATTGAGGATTCTTTATAAGATGAAGATTTCTCAATCTTTCCGGAAGCGCTGTTTTGCCTTTGCAGGGCTTCTTGTGCTTTTTGCCTGGACCTGGGCTTCCTTCGGTCCCCATGTGATTGACGATGCCTACATCACTTTTCGGTATGCGCGCAATCTATCGATTGGCAGGGGTATTGTTTACAATCCAGGGGAACGCGTCCAGGGCAGCTCTACCCCCTTTTTCAC
>Ga0315291_10007037_pt1 | contig 13951 bp, 11 predicted proteins | sample YL17G12_20_MG_FD_203070 | JGI IMG/M metagenome (GOLD analysis project Ga0315291, IMG submission 203070) | Sediment microbial communities from Yellowstone Lake, YNP, Wyoming, USA - YL17G12_20 | ecosystem: Environmental > Aquatic > Freshwater > Lake > Sediment | place: USA: Wyoming | collected...
AAAACGCGGCTGCGGGCCCGCGCTGGCGGGCGCTGCGGGCTCGGACGCCCGGCGAGGGGGCGGGCGCTACCCACCGGCAAGAGTGCCGGGGCCGCATGTTGACCGGTTGGAAACCGGGGCCACATCGACGGCCGCGCGGGGGCGCGGGCCGCTACATTCGTCGGCCGGCGAGGCGCCGGCCGGTACATCCGTCGGCCGGCGAGGCGCGGGCCGCTACCGACGCCGCCGGGGGCCGACGCTACGGGGGCGATGGAGCTCGCGCGCGGCAGAACGGCAAAGCTGGAGCTTTGCCCTACGCGGGCACCCAGGCCAGGTCGAGGATCGTGTTGGTCGGGTGTTGCGTGTTGAAGACCGCCTTGATCTTCATGCCGAACTCGGGCTTGCCTTCCTTCAGCCAGCCCATCAGCTTCGTACACACGCCGTCCAGCTCGATGCTGATCAGAGGCGTGCCGGGCGGGAGGCGGAAGAGCTCGCCGGGATAGGTCACGACCGAGTGCGTGTAGATCGTCCCGACCTGCGGGGCCTCGGCCCATTCCATGTCGTGCCAGCAATCCGGGCAGTTGGCCCGCGGCGGCAGCCACAGGCGCTTCTCGCCGCACTTGGGGTTCGTGCAGCGCGTCGCCAGGATCTTCTTCTGCCGCAGGCCCTTGAAGAACTTGCCCCAGCCGCCGTAGGTGTGAATGTGATACCAGAACTTCTCGTTCTTAATGACCAGCGGCTCGTCGGTCAGGACTTCCGCCGCTCGGGTTGGCCAGTCGATTGCCATTGCCTCGTCCTTTCGCATTTAGTAGGGCAAAGCTCTGCTTTGCCGAAGCTCTGCTTTGCCGTCAATCCCTACTCAGTGCTGGCGAAGCGGAGCTTTGCCCTACGCGCCGTGGGGACAAAGCGGAGCTTTGCCCTACTCGGTTCCGGGTGCTCACGGTTTTTCCAGGATCGCGCAGGTCACGTGGCTGCCGGTGCCGGCGTGGGAGATCGTGCAGCCGCGCTTGGGGTTCTTTACCTGCAGACTCTTCCAATCCGCCGGCTTCTGCTTGCCGTAGCGCGTCCACATCTTTGGCTCGCCGTGATACTTGTCGTACTTGCCCTGGAGCTGCCACATCAGCTCGACAAGCTGGAAGATGCCGGTTGCGCCGACGGCGTGCATCGTGCCGATCAGGCCGCCGGAGAGGTTCGTCGGCAGCTTGCCCTCAAAGTAGGCCTCGCCGGAGTCGATGAACTCTCGGCCGCGGCCGTAGGGCCGCAAACCGATGTCCTCGTAGGTCTGCACGTCGCTGATGGTGAAGGCGTCGTGCGTTTCGAGGATGTCGAAATCCTCGACCGGGTCCTTGATGCCGGCCATGTGGTAGGCCAGGTACGCCGCCATGCGGGCAGCGAGGAAGGAGCTGAACCCCGGCCATTCTTTGCGCCGGACGCCGAAGTACTCTTTGTACGTCCGCTCATCTTCGTTGGGCAGGAGCAGGATCGGCATGTGCCGCCGGTCCGCGGTGCGCAGCGTGTGCGAGCCGCCGCAGATGGCCTTGAGGCGGATCGGCTGGTCGCTGAGCTTATGGGCGACTTTCTCGTCACAGACGATGAGCACCGCCGCCCCGACGCTCATGGCGCAGCACTCGAGGAACGTGAGCGGATCAGAGACGACCTCGTTCTTCAGAATGTCCTCGACCGTGTACTTGCCGGGGCTCTGGGCGAACGGGGAGTAGTACGCGTAGAGATGGTTCTTGCAGGCGATGCGGGCCAGCGTCTCGTGCGGGACGTTGTTCTCGTGCTGGTAACGCTGGGCCATCAGGGCGTAGTACGCGGCGTACATCCAGCCCAGCTCGCTCTCGAAGTCCTTGCACGCGGCACTGGCGATGTACGAGTTGCCGACCTTGGTGGTCACCTCATCCATGCGTTCCCAGCCGACGACGGGGACGCAGTCGGCGTAGCCGGAAGCGACGGCCTGGGCCGCGGCGAGGACGGCTGAGCCGCCGGTCGCGCCGCCGGTCTTGACCTCGATGTTGCCGAGCGGGTCAAAGCCGAGATAGTCGTGGATCTTGGCCGCCGCCAGGAGCTGGTCGCCGAAGTGGTCGGCGAACTGCGAGTAGACGCACCAGTTGACCATCCGGCGGAGCTGTTCGGGATCGACCTTGAGGTCGTTCTCCTCGACGGCCATGCGGAGCGCCGCCGTACACAGCTCGCTGGTGGTCTTCTCGGGATGGCGTTTGCGGTAGTCGGTGAGCCCGCCGGCCACCACGTAGACCGGCTTCTCGAACTTGGGGATGCGAAGATTCCCGGGACCAAACTTGATCACTGCGTGCCTCCTACTAGTAGCGGTCGAAGAATGCTGGAATCGTCAGTACAACGGAATGAGCGGCGTGTGTCAACCGGCGGGAGAGCGACCCCGCTGGCGACCGCAATCGTTTTCCCGCGGCTGTGTGTAAGCTAAGGCCCGTAACGGGGTCTAAAAGGGTGGTCATGGCGGACACGCCGAGCATCGCGAGTGGAGCGCGGCTGGCCGGGTCGGAGGCCGATCCCGGAGGGCTGGTGGCACCGGCGGTCGCGGGCGACCGGCTGGCATTCGCGCAACTCGTGGTGCGGCATCAGGATCGCGTGACCAGGCTGGCGTACCGGCTGCTCGGTTGGCAAGGTGAGGTCGAGGACGTGGTGCAGGACGTGTTTGTAGCGGTGCTGCGAAACCTGCCCGGCTTCCGGGGTGAAAGCCAGTTTGCGACCTGGCTGTACCGGATAACGGTCAACGAATGCCGCCGGGCGCGGCGCAAGCGCTTGTGGCGGATGAGCTTCTGGAAGAAGACGGCCACGCCCGCCGAGCGCGACCCGGTGGGGGAAAGAGAGGTGTCGGAAAAAGTGCGCGAAGCCGTGCGAAGGCTGCCGGCGCGCAGCCGGGACGTGGTCGTCCTGCGCTACCTCGAAGACCTGCCCATTTCAGAAATTGGCCGGATTCTCGGCCTGAAGCCCAATGCGGTCGAAGTGCGGCTGAGCCGCGCGCGGCGGCAACTTCAGGCCGCGCTGGCCGGCTGGCTGGAGACGTGAGGCGATGCCACTGGACCCGTTACAGGAGCTGTTGCGCCGTGCGGACGCCGATGCCGGACCGGTGCCGCGACTGCCCGCAGACCTGCCGGGGCGAGTCATGTCGCGGGCCCGGCGAGCCCAGGAGCGGACCGCACTCGCGGGCAGCGTGGCGGCGGCACTCCTGCTCGCGATCGGCGTCATGACCTTCCTGCGCATTACGGCGCCCAGCGGACTTGCTCCGGGTGAAGCGGTCGAGCGCCGGCTGACGGCGGACGTTGCGGGCTTGCAGAGAGAGGCCGATTCACGGGCGACGATCGCCCGGCGGATAGCAGAACTGCGTCAACGCGACGAGCGGCTGGCAGCGCTACAGGCAGAGGCGGCCCAACCTGACCCGGTCCAGCGCGCCCAACAGGAAGTGGATCAGACGGCGTTCGTGCTGCTTCAGCAGGGGGACCACTTGTATCGCGACTTGGGCCTGAAGGAGCGTGCGGCCGACAGCTATCGCCGCACGACGCGCTTGTTCCCGGAGACGCGCTGGGCTGGGCTCGCGCGGCAGCGACTGGAAGAGATGGAAACGGACAAAGGAGACACGCTATGAGCCAGTGGATCGGAAAGGCGATTTTTGCGAGCGTCCTGCTTCTGGTTGCGGGGTCTGGGGCCCAGGCGGGCCATGAGCAGACGCCCGCCGAGACGCAGCCAAGTCCCGAGGCGGCTTCGGCCAGTTGCGTGCTGCGAATCGCGTACGCCACAGCCGACCTGCCGCTAAACCGCGATTCGTTCGAGGTCCTGCTGAGGAGCACCAGTGTGCTGGGCGCCGCCGTGGGTGAGGTGCGGGGCCTGACGCCGCAGATGCTCGGAGAGGAGGTCAGTGCCGAGCTGTGGCAACTGAGCGAGCTTAAGCAGATGGAGAACCACACGGCGATCACGACGGCATTGCTACGGCTGCACGTGATCGTGGAGCGGAGTGTGCCCGATGCCGATGCGAAAGCCCGGCAGTTGCTAGCCGCGCTGTGCCAGCGCCTGGAGCAGGTGTTTGCCGAACGGAGCGAAGAGGCGCTGAGCCAGCGGCGCGAGGAGGTGGCGCGTGCCGCAGAGCAGGTGCAGCAGGCCGAGCAGCGGCTAGCGCAAGTTCAGGAATTGCAGCAGAAGCTTTACGCCGAGGCAGGTCAGGCCGAGCTGTCGCAGGCCGCCGTTCTCGCCGATCTCCAGGGGTGGGAGCGGGAGCAACAGGAGCGGGAGGCCAAGCTGGCGGCCCTGCACGCGCGGCAGAACGCGCTGCTGGAGCAGATTGCCCGCATCGGCCAGGAGGTCAAGGCCCGCGTGCAAGAGGATCCGGTCGCGATCGAGCTGCAGAAGGTCGTGGAGCTGCGCGAACGGGCCCTGGAGAAGACCAAGGAGATGACAAGAGAGGGCTTGGCCGGCGACAACGAGATCGCCGCCGGGGAAGAGCGCGTGGCCCTGGCCCGGGCCGAGCTTGCCAAACAGCGCCAGGCGGCGAGCCAGGCCGCCGGCGGGAGTCTGCTGGCCGACCTGAACAAGGAGGTCGTGACGCTGGCGGCCGACATCGCGGAGTCCGAAGCCCGCCGCGAATACTTCCGTGGACGTCTGGCGCAGGCCCGCGAGCGGAAGCTGCTGGAGCTCACGGATCGCTACGAGGGGGAAGTGGCCCCGCAATTCAAGGCGGCCCAGCAGACCGTGCGCATGGGTCTTGATCGCCGGCTGGAGGCCGAGGAGCAGTTGGCCCGCTGCCGCCCGGCGACGGTCACCGTGCTGGGCGCGGGCGGCGAGCAACAAGGTCAGAGCCCGAAGCGCTAGTGTACCTCATCACAGATGTGCATCTGATCGGTGCCACGGCCGTGTCGGCCGTGTGGCGGGCCGCCCACTCACGGCCGACACGGCCGTGGCACCCGCTCCAGTTTTCCATCACGGAGCCGGCAGCGGAACGGGGCGGGATTATGAGGCCCGCGGCAGGAACATGTGCATTCCGCCGCTCGTTGCCCCGCGTGCGACGCTGTCGTCGTGTTCCAACCACGGCGATTTCCGGACCGGCTGCAACACGGGTGGACTCGCGGACCCCGCCGCGTAGGATTGGCTGAGAGATCCCAACATCGATTGCTCCTTGCGGCTGACGTGCTCCTTTCGCGAACCCGGAACGGGCCGACCACTCAGAGTGGCCGGCCCGCTCCGTTGGCGGCCAGCATGGTGTAAGAAGGGATTCTCACACCAGCGGCACTGCTCAAGAACAGTGGCACACGCGGTTCGCTGGTGCGAGATTCCCATCTCACACCGCATTCCGGCGGGATTCCTATCCCGCACGGCGTCGCCGGAAAGGATTCCGGCATAGCTGGGTGCGAGAAAGGATTCTCGCACCAGCGGCAGCGGATTCTCACACCAGCAATCGCGCCGGGCGCGTTTTTGGTTATAGGGCAACCGCAACAAAATCGCGTATCCATGAGCCGTTTTCGCCGTGCCAGTCTTGCACCCAATCCTGGCCACCAGCTTTTTCTGGGACTCGCACCAAAGTCCAGCGCCCGCCGTCGCGCAGAAGACATACTCTCAGGAGAACAGGTGTTCGGTGTCCGTCTCGCCGAAGTTGCCAGGAAAAGGAGCCTACCGTGAGCCAACGACGCTTGTGGGTATTGGCCGCGTGCCTCGCGACCTGCGTGGTCTGCGCACGTGCAGACCTCATCGTCAATTATGTCGTCGATGCGGGCGGCAGTAACACCAACCCGCTTAACGGTCTGGCCGCACGGGCCACGTTCGGGCTGAGCGGTACCCAGCTTGCGGTTCTGCTGGAGAACACGAGCACGGGCATCCCCGCCGGTTTCGAAGTCTCGGACTCGCTGCTCGTGTCGATCGGCATGAACCTGCCCGACGACGTGTCCATCTTCAGCGGCAATGCGGCCGTGATCGGTCCGGGCTCCAACGGCCTGGGTTCGTGGTCCAGCCGCACCGCCGGGGACAGCGTCGGCGAAGAGTGGATTTGGACCAACGACTTCGGCGGCGACCTGATGGAGCCGTACGCGCAAGTAATCAGCACCAGCAGCGGCCAGGGCGGGGGCACGGTGACGCGCTTTGACGGCGGACAGGGGACCGTCGACGGTCCGTTCGGCGGCATCGCGGCCGACCCCCCGTTGCTCAACGTGCCCGGCAGCAAGCCGGCCGTGAGCGACTCGATCCTCTTCACGTTGACGCTCACGGGCAGCCTCAGCGACGCCCAACTGGCCAGTGTCGCCCATGCGAGCATCGTTGAGTTCGGCTCCGACGCACGGTATCTGACGCCTACGCCGGAGCCGGCGTCGCTGCTTCTCTTGGCACTGGGAGCCACCATGCTGCGGCGGCGCTAGTAGCGCGGCAGCAAGACCTACAGGGGACATTCTGCTTCTCCGCAACAGCAGAATGTCCCCTTGTTCTGCGCCCACATTCCATCCGCTCTCCCCGGACGTGCAAAGCAGAGCACGTGTTTAGCGTGTGGGGCGAATGCCCAGGTAGCGTTGGCCCTCCCGGCGCGCCGGGACCAACGCCGATGACCAAGCCGGCGCCGATTCGCCTTCTACGTCGCCCACAGGGGGGCGACGCTACCACGCTTGACACGTGCAAAGCAGAGCTTTGCCCTACAATTCCCATGCGGGCCGCGTAGAATGCCGCGTCTTGGATGCTGCACCGAGACCGCCAACGGGAAACGCCGGTGACACGAACCGCCGCCCAGATTCGTCAGGAGTTCCTCGACTTCTTCCGCCAGCGCGGGCACGCGATTGTGCCCAGCTCGCCGGTCGTCCCGCTCGACGACCCCACCCTGCTGTTCACCAACGCCGGCATGAACCAGTTCAAGCCGTACTTCCTCGGCCTCGAGACGCCGAAGCACCCGCGCGTGGCGGACACGCAGAAGTGCATCCGGGCCGGCGGCAAGCACAACGACCTCGACGACGTCGGGCACGACACGTACCACCACACGTTCTTCGAGATGCTCGGCAACTGGTCGTTCGGCGACTACTTCAAGAAAGAGGCGATCGCGTGGGCGTGGGAGCTGCTCGCGGACGTCTGGGGCATCGACCCGACGCGGCTGCACGCGACCCACTTCGGCGGCGACGCCGCAGAAGGGATCGAGCCCGACACGGAGGCCCGCGACCTGTGGCGACAGATTCTGCCGCCGGAGCGCGTCCATGCGGGCTCGAAAAAGGACAACTTCTGGGAGATGGGCGAGACGGGTCCGTGCGGGCCGTGCAGCGAGATTCACTTCGACCTGACGGCGGACAAAAGCGGCGCGAAGCTCGTCAACGCCGGCGACGCGCGGGTGATCGAGATTTGGAACCTGGTCTTCATCCAGTTCAACCGGGCCGCGGACGGGAAGCTGACCCCCCTGCCGGCCAAACACGTCGATACGGGGATGGGCTTCGAGCGCGTGACGGCGGTGCTGCAGGGGCACAACAACAACTACGCGACCGATGTGTTTGTGCCGATCCTCCAGGCGATTGAGAAGATCAGTGGGCACACCTACGGATCGGGTGGGGTGGGCGTCCCGCCGGGTGGGGCGGGCATCCTGCCGGGTGGGGCGGGCATCCCGCCGGGTGGGGCGGGCATCCTGCCCGCCAACCGCTACGCCCGCTTCATTCCCGGCGACATGCGCGACGAGTCCTGCCGCGTGATCGCCGACCACATCCGCTGCCTGACCTTCGCCCTCGCCGATGGCGCCGTCCCGGACCGTGAAGGCCGCGGCTATGTGTTGCGGCGCATTCTCCGCCGGGCGGTGCGCTACGGCTGGCAATACCTGAATTTGCACGAGCCGTTCCTGCACAAGCTCGTACCGGCGGTGGTGAACGTCATGGGCGAGACGTTTCCAGAGCTGAAAACAAATCCAAGTCGCGTTCAAGCCATCATCATCGAGGAGGAGCGCGCGTTCTTAGGCACGATCGCTGAAGGCATGGGATGGTTTGAGTTCTTCCTTGCAAATGACTTACGCGACCAACTGTGCAGACAGCATCCCGGCTGGCGGGTCTCGCTTGATGCCACCGATCACGGATTAACCTATGGAGCAGATATAATCCTCCGCAATCCGGACACAGGCGAACAGGTTCTTTTCGAGGTCAAGTCGCTCGGCGAACCGAAGACGGGACGGACGCTTGATAAGCTGCTGCCCCAGGGCGCGGTCCTCAGCGGTCTGGCTGCTTTCACGTTGCACGACAGGTATGGCTTTCCCATTGACATGACCGAGGTCATGGCCCGCGAAAAAGGCTTAACCGTGGACATGGCCGAGTACGAGAGGCTGATGGAGGAGGCGCGGCAACGCGCGCGCGCCGGCACGCGTAGCTCCGACGCATGGTGCTTGGACGCTGTTCCAGCCGATTCGTTCGAAATGCACGCCGGCGCGACTAACGACAGCTACAAGTACCAAACGATGGTGTTGCGAGCGACGGTTGTCGCCGCCTTTCGGGTTGAGTCGGCCCCAGTGCCCGGCCTGGAGCTGTTCTCAGGGCAAGGTAGCCTACGTTCCGGAGAACGTGGCGGCATTATAGTCGACAAGACGTGCTTCTACGCCGAAGCGGGAGGCCAAGTCGGTGACCAAGGCACGATTGAAGCTGACGGCGCTTACTTCCGCGTCGAGGATACCCGCCGGGCTGGCCCCACGGTCCTTCACCTCGGAACCGTCCTCCGGGGAGCGTTCAGCATCAAGCAAGATGTCGACCTCCGCGTCGATCCGGCGCGCCGCGCCACAATGAAAAACCACACCGCCACGCACGTCATGAACTGGGCGCTGCGCGAGGTACTGGGCGAGCATGTGCAGCAGAAGGGGTCGCTCGTTGATCATGAGAAGACGCGGTTCGACTTCTCGCACCCGAAGCCGCTGACGCCGGAGGAGGTTGAGCGCGTCGAGCAGCTTGTTAACGCGCGGGTGCTGGCGAATCTGCCGGTCTATATCAAGGACGACGCGGCGCTAGAGGATGCCCTGAAGATCAACGGCCTGCGGGCCGTGTTCGGCGAACGCTACCCTGACCCGGTTCGCGTGATGTCCGTCGGCATGCCGGTCGAGGACCTGAAGAAGAATCCCGGCAACGCGGAGTGGCGAAAGTACTCCATCGAATTCTGCGGCGGCACACACCTCAAGGCAACAGGCGAAATCGAGCACTTCACCATCACGACCGAGGAGGCCGTCGCCAAGGGCATTCGGCGCATCGTCGCCGTCACCGGCGAGACCGCCCGGCGGATCGAAGAGACGGGGGTGTCGCTCGTGCAGAAGGCCGAGCAGCTCAAGCGCGGGCCTGCGGACACCGTCGCCACCAGCCTGGCCGAACTACACAACACGCTCGCCACGGCGACGATTCCGCTACGGCATCGCCACCGGCTGCGCGAGCTGATGGCCGAGTTGCAGGCGATCGTGAAGCTGCAGCAGAAATCCGATGCCGCCGACGCGGCGGAGATCGTGAAACGCGAGGTGGCGGCCTTGCTGGCACGCGCCGAGAAGATCGGCGACACGACGGTCGTGGTCGGCGAGATGCCGGACGTGCCGCTCGAGCAGCTCAAGATGGGCGCCGACTGGATCAAGCAAAAATGCGGCTCGGCGGCGGTCCTCTTTGGCGTCCGCGTCGCCCCCGAATCAGAACGCGAAGCGCCAGCGAGCCCGGAGGGAACGGGCCCGGATGTAGCGTCGGTCCCCCGTGGCCGACGGGATGTTGCTGAGGCCGTGGACGATCAACGTCGCCCACAGGGGGGCGACGCTACAACTGACCGGTTACAAACCGGTCCCACAGGCAGGGCACTCCTCTTGGCCGCCATGACCCCCGACCTGGTCAAGAAGGGTCTCAAAGCCGGCGACCTGGTGAAGGCCATCGCCCCCATCATCGGCGGCGGCGGCGGCGGTCCGCCCACCATGGCCCAGGCCGGCGGCAAGCAGCCGGAAAAGATCAGTGAGGCACTGAGTGCAGGCAGGGACTGGATCCGTGCGAAACTCTAGCCCGCAGAGCTGAACCCACTTGACGGTTCTCGTCGATAAACCGAGCATAGTGGTCCCTGGGACGATGCATTTCCGGTCGGCGGAGCGCGTCGATGCTTGAGCGGATCAGGATTCAGAACTTCCGGTGCTTTCGCGAGCTCGAGGCGCCGCTTCGTCCGCTGACGGTGCTCGTAGGATGCAACGACACCGGCAAGTCAAGTTTCCTCGCGGCGATGAACATGGCGTGGACAGGAGGTAACCTGGGCCCACTCGACCACTGGGAGATGAGTCTCTTCAACACAATCGATATTCAGACGTTCGGTCCCAGCGTGCAGACCTCCCTCGCCGCGACGGGCGGCCCTGTCAAGATCAACCGCGTTCTCAGACATCGCCCGTATCGGCCCGAGGGGACGCAAGGGCCGGAACATACCCCCGGCGGGGCGGCCTTATTCGAATTCCCCGCTGGCGGACCGGCGATGAAGTCGCCTGGTCATGCTGATGAAGGACCGCCACCGGCGCTCGGGTTTCGCGGCGAAGGTATCCCAGCGTTTCTGGATTACCTACTGCGCCGTGAGCGGCGCCGCTTCGACGATTTCGTAGCTGCGATGCGCGAACATGTTGCGGGGCTGCTGGACATCAACGTCGCCACGCCAGACCCTAAGACACGGCGCGTCGACCTCAAGATCGACTCGGGAATTGAGCTCCCGGCGGATCGAGCCTCCGTCGGCGTGCGCCTAATGCTATTTTTCATGGCTCTGACTTACCACCCCGCGCCTCCCCATGTGATCCTGCTGGAAGAACCTGAGAACGGAGTGCACCCGCGCCGCTTGCAGGAGATCATGGCGCTGTTGCATGGGATCACCAAGGGCGTGCACTGCGGCCGACCCGCTCAGGTCATCCTGACAACCCACTCACCGTACTTGCTCGATCACGTGAACCTCGACGAGGACCAGGTGCTCGTTTTTCGTCGCAACGACGACGGCTCTCGGACTGCAGAGCCGGCGGACGCCAAGCGTTTGAAGATCTTTCTCGACGAGTTCATGCTCGGCGAGGTCTGGTTCAACCAAGGGGAAGAGGGGCTTGTCAAACGGGAGGGCTGATGCGGAAACTCCGAATTGTGGGCGATGGTCAGCGGGACGCCGCGACGATCCCGGCGCTACTACGCGGCCTCCTCAAGGCAGAGTTCGCATCGCGCACAACACCCTGGCCTCGGCTGCATCGCGGGGAAAAGAAGGCCCACAGTTTCCACTTGAAAGGATACGGCCTCAAGCTCTGGTACGTGCTACGAGAAGCTCGAACAGACGGCCATGACGGTGTCGTCGCGACGGTCGATGCCGACAAAGACCGCGCTCGCGAGAAGTTGACGCAACTCAAGCAAGCTCGCGAAGCAGACCGCGTGAGGTGGGCACCTTTGCCGACGGCGCTGGGCGAGGCCAGACCGCACAACGAAGCCTGGTTGCTGGATGACCCGGTCGGCGTTCGGGAGGGCCTCGCGCTCGCTAAGGATCATCTGATTCCGAATGTCCGAGAAGTGTCAAGCCCCAAGGACGAGCTTGCGGGGCTGCAGCAAGCGAGTCCGCGGAGCGACGAACGCCCTCTCGATGTGTGGGCCGGCATCGCCGCTTGCGTGGACGAGCGGCGCTGCAACCACAAGACCGAGACGGGGTTCGAAGCGTTCGCACGGGAGGTCCGGGCAGAACTCGGGCCGCTGTTTGCCGCAGCCGGGTAAGCAGTAAGCTGAGTGGCGCTGACTCGCGGGCGCCATGCAATGCGAGCTTTCGAACGGAGAGGATGGGATTCGAACCCATGGTGGAGTTACCCACACCGGTTTTCAAGACCGGCCGCATCAGCCACTCGCGCACCTCTCCAAAGTCGATCCCGATGTCGTGCAGCAGTCTATCGTCTTCGCCGACAGCAACCACACGGCCGCGTCGTGCAACTTCACCTTCGCCGGCAGGTCGGCCCGCGTCGGCGGGTCCAACGTGATGAGGTGCAATTCGGCCCGGCGGTGCTCTGTGGCCGCATCCAGCAGCGCCCGCACCTCGCGCTCGCGGGTCTCAGCCGCGTTCAAATCCGCACACACCTGGATCAGCTCTTCACGACCGCCGTGATACCGCGCCAGGAAGTCGATCTCGTGTCCGCGCTCGGTCCGGACGTAAGCGACCTCCGCGCCGCGCCGCGCGAGTTCCAGCAGCACGCACGTCTCCAGCGCGTGACCGAGATTTGCCCGGCTGGCCTGGTCGTAGACCGGGATGAGCCCGGCGTCGATCGGGTACACCTTGCGCGGGTTGACCATGCGGCGCCGCTCGGAGCCGCCGGCCACCGACACCATGCGAATCAGAAACGCGTCCTCCAGGTGGGCGAGGTACTCGTGCAGCGTGTCCTTGGCGACCGGGATGCCCTGCGAACGCAGGTCGCCGTGGAACTTGCTCACGCTGAACGACCCGCCGGCGGCGGACAGCAGATGTCGCGTCATCCACCGCAGCGCGACGGGGTTCGATACGGAATGGCGCTCGATCACATCCCGCAGCAGCGCGACATCGACGTAGCTCCGCAGCAGCTCGAAGCGATCGCGCGCGTCGATGCCCTGCGCTTCCGGAAAGCCGCCACACGTCAGGTAGTCCCGTAGCGCGTGTTGCACCGCCGAGCGTGCCGCCTTTGGCAAGCGATCGGCCGCGCGCTCGGGTTCGCGCCCCCGATGCCGCAACATCTCGCGAAAACTGAACGGGTAAACGCGGGCTTCCAGTGCCCGGCCACGCATGCTTGTGGCGACCTCGCGGCTCAGAAGCTTGGCCGACGAACCCGACAGGAACAGGTCAATCTGCTCCGTGTCGAGCAGTCGCCGAGCGAATCCCTCCCAGCCCGGCACGTTCTGGATCTCGTCGAGCAGAAGCACGGCCCGCTGCCGCTCACGCCACTCGGGGTGCAGCCGGTAGTACTCCTCGACGACGAGGTGCAGGTCGGCCGCGGTCATGCCGGCCAGCCGTTCATCCTCGAAGTCGAAGTAGAGCAGTCCGTCGCGCGGGGTACCGGCGGCGAGGCGCTCGGCGATCACCTGCCAGAGGTAGGTCGTCTTTCCAGTGCGGCGCATGCCAATGACGGCCACAGCTTTGCCCGGCACCTTAGGCCGACGTACGTCCCGCGGCGTCAGCGCGGGTGGCGTCGTAGCGAGCGAGTCGATGATCTTCTGGCGGATGACGTCCTGCATTTGTCCTTCTCAGAAGGACAATTATGACGACATCTGTCCTTCCTGCAAGGACAAATGAACGTCAAATGCGGACAAGATATTGGACAAGATATTCGCAACGACCGATAACACTACTTATAAGTCGCTTGTCGTAAACGACGTACGTATTGCACAAGACCGTAGTAAGTTTTCGAAACCGGCCCGATCGGCCACTCCGGCACCTCTCCTTACGCCATACAGAGCGCCAGCCCCTAACATACCGCGCTCCCGTGCATTACTCAAATCGGCGGATTCGACTGAGGCCGGGGCACCGCACGGCGCACCGGCCACCCAGTCCTGAGCGCCGACTTCTAGGGCCGCGGGGCCTTCGGCCCGAGCTCGCGGTAATCGCCGACACGGCGCGTGACCCCCGCGGCATCCAGGCGTTCCACGATCGGCACGACAAACTTGCGCGATGAGCCCAACAGCGTGCGGATGTCGGCCACCGTGAGGCGCGTGCCGGACCGCAAGGTCGAGTTTACCCGCTCAACCGCCTCTTCCCAGCGCCGCGCATGAAGCCATAGCCCGTCCGCGATGCGGATCAGTTGCCCCCGCGCCACGGCCAGGTCGATCAACTCCCGCAGACGCTTATCGTTCCGCGGCGTCCGACAGCGCAGCGCCGCGGTGTCGGGCGGCTGGAAGGCGCCCGCGTCAAGTTCCTGAAGCATCTGCTCATACAGCGCCTGGTCCGCCGGCGCCAGTGCGTCCTGGTGCCCCAGCGGCACCACGCGCTCGCCGTTCAACAAGACCGCCTGCTGGGCGATAAACCAATCGGCCAAGGCCGGCCGGAA
>Ga0315291_10007041_pt1 | contig 13949 bp, 17 predicted proteins | sample YL17G12_20_MG_FD_203070 | JGI IMG/M metagenome (GOLD analysis project Ga0315291, IMG submission 203070) | Sediment microbial communities from Yellowstone Lake, YNP, Wyoming, USA - YL17G12_20 | ecosystem: Environmental > Aquatic > Freshwater > Lake > Sediment | place: USA: Wyoming | collected...
CGCGCGGTATACGATGTGCTCCAGTTTGGGATGACCATTGCTCCGAACGGGAGTTTGGGGGTCAACCATGTCTCAAAGCAGGAGGCAGAATCATGAACAGAGGCACTAAACAGGGACGCGGGTGGTAAGGCGTTGATTGTCATTGCGGTTGAAGGTAAAGATGGGCGACTGGGACGCACTCGCCTTCGTCGCGTAGCGGATGCATCGGGTGTGAGACTGGGTGGTGCCGTACAAGAAAGCGTAACGCCTGGTAGCCTGCTGGTGCGCACCGATGGCTGGGGCGGCTATGCGGGGTTGGCCTCCAAAGGCTACGAACACACGGTGATTCGTCAGGATGCTGATGTCGGCGACAACCTCTTGCCACTGGCGAACCGCGTCGCCGCGCTGCTCATACGCTGGCTGCAAGGAACCCATGAAGGTGCGGTACGTCCGTCGCACCTTGATTGCTACCTGGACGAATTCGCGTTGCACTTCAACCAAAGGACGTCTCGCTCACGCGGGAATCTTTTCTATCGATTGGTTCAGTAAGCCGTAGCCGTTGCACCTGTAACCGGCCGGAGGATTCGAGGTGGCAGAACGCTCCCTTAAACCACAACATATGGGCGCTGGGGAGTCACGTGCATAGCCGAATTTTACCATAAAGGAGCGCATTGACCTGAATGCCAAGATCCGGGGGAGGGTTCCGCCTGGTGAGAGCGCTTGTTCAAAATCGGATGTCGTTCGTAAGCCTTCTGGTCGCGCTGCTTCTAGCCAGCAGTGCTGCTGGGGCCCAAGATTCGCCCACCTTGGTCTGGTATCGCGGCGGTGATGACGCTGTCAGACAGGCGCTTGAGCTAACACCTCTGACCCGACTTACCACCGATCTTTCCAAAGCGTCAGTCGTAGTCATCAACGACGTTCGGCTCTCTGATGCGGAACTCCTGAACGTCGCCAAGCATGTAGCTGATGGCGCCGGTCTGATACTGTTCCTCGGCTCACAGTGCGATGAATCTACTCTTAAGGCGTTAGACCTCGCACGGATTGCCATCTTGAAATCGGATGACGCCGCAACACTCGAGCCTGTGGAGTCTGATAGCCGGGTCATTGCCGAGATCAACTGGCGCGTTGCCCCGCAGGTGTACGAGCGGTATGTCCCGCACGGAGAAACGTTGACGGCACTCGTGACAGTCCATGGTGAACCTGATGACATCGTGTTGGCGGAAACCATGCTGGGTAAGGGCAGCGTTTTTCTTCTCGCGCCGTGTTTCGAGAACGGCGCCAACAAACCGTTTGTCGAGTGGTTCTACTTCAACTACCTCGTGTATGCGCTCGTGACAACTGCGGCGGGTCAGCAACCGCTGAGTTATGCCGACTATCCCGGTTCGCCTGTGCCACACCGACCGCTGCAAATTCTTATGGTCGTGTTACTTACGATAGTATTCTCCTCCACGCTGTTGATCTTCTGGCTGGTGCGAAGATACAGCAGACGCCATCCGGAACTGCTCTACCAACTCGTAGCCAACGTGGAGGTGTTCCGAGCCCGGGAAGGCTCATCTGAATGGGAAGCGGTTGGGTTCCATCGCGGCATTGCGAGTTTCATGGTAGCGATCCTTAACAATGTGTGGCTCTTTGTTCCCATTTCTATCCTCACGAACGTGGTGCTCTTTGGTAAGGTGCTGCCATCGGCACAGATTCGGGGCGCGGTGTCTCTCGTTATGACTTTTTTCGGCACGGTCTGGACGTTTATGGACTGGGGCACCGCCGTAGCAGGTCAGAAGTTTCTGAGCCAATACCGGGTGACCGATCCCGGTGAAGGGATGAAATACGTTCAGTTCTTCGTGTGGTGGCAGGCAATCACGGGCACTATCCAGGTCGGAGCTATCGCACTGTTTGCGCTCTTCGTCATACCGCATAACACTGCTCTCGCGTATCTGTCCATCTATATACTGCTGCACGTGTTGATTCAGTTTCCTGGATTCGGGCACGTGTTCAACGGCGTTGTGTTTCCGGGTCTCCACAGATTCGATTATCAACAACTCATAGCTACGATTTTCCTCGTCACAGCACCGATTTGCCAGATCGTGTTGTGCGCTATCGCGGTGTCCTGGGGCGGGGCTCATCCAGCCTATGCATCGATAGCGGGCGGATTGGGACTGGGATTTGGTGCACTGGTGAGCATTGCGGTCATCTTCTTGACGGGGTTCTTTCTGTATCGCCGTCTTGGGTTGGCAGCGCGCGTGATTTTCCTAGCGCATTTCGATCTTCGGGCGGTCAAAACGGCGCTTCTTTTTGGCGCTCCAATTACTGCGACGGGATTACTGTTCACCGGCGCCTTCAGCCTCCAGGTGTGGCTGTTAAGCAAGCTTGTACTCAACTATGCCGAGGTGCAGGCGAACTTTGATGTAGCTATAAGTGTGGGAACCGGCGCATATCTCGCAATCTTGGCGATGACAACATCACTCATTAACAGCCATTCCGAGGCATACTCGCAGGGTAAGCTCAAACTGTGCCGCTACTACATGACGATGTCCCTGAGATGGGGAGAGCTCCTGTGCACGTTCTTGACTGCAGTCCTTTTTGCTGTTGGCGACCGGTTTGTGCTCGGGTCGTTGCCCGCAGAGCAATACGCGCGAGCAGCGGTCTGGTTGCGTATCCTTGCAGTCTGGTGGTCACTGTGCGTTGTCGTCTGGGTTGGCGACGGTATTCTCATAGGTATCGGTAAACCTGAACTGCATATGGTCTCGATGCTTGTCGAACAAGGCACCCGTATCGTTATGATGTTGCTGCTGGCACCCCGTCTGCAAGCGTGGGCGATGGTGGTTGCATACATGATCGCGTTGCCCCTCAAGGCGATCGTGGATATGATCTTTGTGAAACGATACCTCAAACGTATTATCGTGTGTTGGTGGCAGACACTAGTTGCCCCGTTCGCATCAGCGGCGATAATATGTGTCCTCCTGAGACTCTGGGGTGGTCTGTATTGGACGCCAGACCCCGTGAAGAGTTCTGTCCTTCTGTTCGTAGGTCTGGTGGCCGCGCTGCCGCTGCATTTCTTCCTCGTGGGTGTCTTCGGCGGCTGGGACGATCAAGGGCTTGGCGAGTTCCGGCGTGCTGTGCCTATAAGCAGTGTAGCGAAACCGATGGCATGGCTTTTTCTCAAATGCACTGAACTGGGGATAAGCATCAGCCCCTTACATAATCGGTTTCCTGTCACCACATGTGAGGAAGCAATGATTGAGGCGGAGGAAATCGGACGCACGAAGGTCAGGCTCGACCATTATGGTCCGAACAATCGGGAGCAATAGGGCATCTGTGTCGCGCCGCTCCTTATCCAGGTTGCCTATCCCCTTCAGCCTCTCTCGCTCTGTTCCAGCAGGTTCTGAGCGGACAAACCTGCTTTGCACAAAACGAGTATTGCCGTTTTGCGGTTACAGGGTGTAGCTTTGATCTGGTAGAAGTCCAGATAGATGTGGGGTGTGTGCGGAATGGCTAAGAAGATTCAAACGGGGGTGACCCTTAAACCCGAGGTTATCGCCTACCTCGACCAAATTGCCCGAGAACAAGAACGTACTCGCAGCCAAGTTATAAATCGGATCGTCAAGGACTATGCAAGGCGCCAGCAGGCTCCGGTTAGTTCTAACAATAACGAAGAACCTCAAAACAGTCGCTGAGGACATTTCTCTTTAGCTCTATGACCATGTTGGAATTCAGCGCATTTGGGACAGACGAGGTTCTAGGGGTGGTGAGAGTTAGTAAGTCCTGGGTTCACGAGCATACTGGAGCGACCGGTCGGACATACTCCTAGTGAGGATACAACCTGTCGAGCGTTCTATACTGTATCGCTTCAGACACGTGTTCCTCGCGGATAATCTTTTCGCCGGCACGGTCGGCTATGGTGCGCGACACTCTCAGTATCCTGTCGTATGCTCAAGCACTGAACCTGAGCTGTGTGATGGCCATCTTTAAGAGTTCGCGAGAGCCATCGTTCAGAACACAATACTGTTCGAGCTGAGCAGGCACGAGCTGGGCGTAACAGTGAATACCGCTGTCGCCGAGCCGTTCGTGCTGGCGTTCGCGGGCAGATTGTACGTGCGCCCGAATTCTCGCTGACGTGAGTTCCTCGTATTTCAGGGCAGGTACCTCAACGTGGATGTCAATTCCTTCGAGAAGCGGACCCGAAATTCGTGACATATACCTGCGTATCTGTCCCGGCTGACACGTGCATTGCCCTTTCGGATCGGTGAGATACCCACAGAGACATCGTTTCGTATTGGGCAACTGGGGGGAGCAGGCCGGGCATAGCCCCCGAGTGGTCACGATCAAGGAAGGCGAATCAGTCGAGGTCAACTTCGGGCTCTAGTCTGACCGATGTGGCTGTCAGAGCATCGGAATGTGATACAGATGCCGGAGAACGAGAAGCGCGTTGCCTGCCTCATTTCGAGTTTCGTCCTTTTAGGACAAGCAGTTCATATAGGTTGCCGTGTTCGCGTGGGCCTATAGTCGAAGGTAGCATTCCTGATCGGACGCAGCTAATGACTGCCTATTCTGCTTGCGTAACGGGGCCCAGTTTTGTCCATCGGGCGAAATGTGATAATCAATTCCACCTCGACTGATCTTGCGAAGTGCCGTGACGGCAGAGCGAATCAATAGTATCCATTATCATTCTCCTATAGGTCGCGTTCGCTCACAGTGTTTTCGGTCGTCACGGACTCGAACACCTCACGGAGTAGATGGTAGTTGTCGTCTAATCGAGAGGCGATGCCGTTGAGTTTCTTATGGATCTGTTTGACGTGACGGACGATTTCTTCAAGACGCGGACTGCCAGGCTCGCCCTGTTCCGCATCGTCTTCATATTCATATTGTGATGTCATTTCAAAAGGACGACGAGCTGTCACTATTTAAGAATTGTGGTGATGGAGTATAGGCTTTTTCTGAGCTTCTCTGTATGCTTCTGCGACAGCTTCATCCGATGGATTGAGATAGACGGCCGTTGTTTTGAGACTCGTGCGACCGACCTTTTTTCTGCACGGCAGCGATACACAGTTTGTGTATGTGGATATAATGGATGATGTGGCTGTGACGATTATGGAGAGGTCGGCATAATAGTCATGCGTACGACTACCAACTTTCCAAGTTCCCAGTCTGGCGAGATTACGTCATGGTCGACCTATATAGGTGCTTCGAGGAAGCTAACGGGAGGAGGATCATGAACTATGAAGGCTGGGTTGAGAACGCCCGCAGACTTGGCCATAGCTTACTGATTATTGCGAAATGCTTCCTCTTGGACAAGGCTTGTAACTGGAAACCCGGAACATGCCTAGGCTACGGTCGAGAGGGGGAATATGAGAAGGTCTTGAGTTGAAGTCTGCGATACCATTCGCCAATTACGCAACCTCGAAGCACACCACACTAATTATTGTCCTTCCTCAGGTCACTGTCACGCTGAGATACACTCGACCCGCCGCGAGTATTCTCCGGCCAACAAGGATAACGGTTAGGAGCCACCCGCAAGGGGCGGGCTCGCTAAACCCAACGGACCGCGGGCGCGGTCCGAGAGCCTAAAACCTCAAGGGCGTCCTCGATCTCCGACCGGTCGCCACTTTGAAGTTTTCCCTTCTTCTCGGCCCGCTCTAGCAACCGAAGGTCGGCTCCCGAACGTAAGTACCACATTGAATTGAGTGTTTATCGAAAAAGAAGACCTGCCAATTGCAGGGAGGCAGTGACCATGTCACAAAAACGCAACCCAATGGAGATCGTGAAGGAACTAGCCCTGACCGCGGACAGCGACGGTCTCGCTGAGTTCGATGTTCACGGCATGGTGGAGGATTCCTTTCGCGACATACACGAACGACACTTGGAGCGGCTGCAGAAACTGTGGGATGTAACGTTTGAACAGCTCGGAAGAACGGGTAGAGAGAGGGCATGCATATCTCATGTTCAACAAACAGGAGGTGAAAGAATGGCAAGACCAATCAAGGAGTTTACTTCTGGTTCGGTCAGAGCGACGCTCTGGGAAAACGAACGCGAAAAGGATGGGCAGAAGTTCACGACACATACCATACGCGTGGAACGGACATACAAAGACGCAGACGGCAACTGGCAAGCCACAAACGGATTCCGCCAAGCCGACCTACCGAACCTCGAGTTGCTGGCTCGCAAAGCGTTCGAGTTCCTGAGCATGCGCGAGCGAGAGCCACAGGATGAAACTGAAGGCGACAGCCCCGAGGCGTGAGCTTCGGGATTCGGGCTCGCGCGACATCATGTTCAACCGTGAGGAGGTGAGAGAAAGACAAAGCCGCTAAAGGTATTCGTGGTTGGCCCACTACGGGCGACTGTCCGTGAACTCAAGCGCACCCGCGGTGACCAAGAAGTCACGACGCAGACGATACGGATACAGCTGAATAACAAGGGCGAGAACGGCGACGGGAAGAAGGGTTTCTGGGCACCCTATTGTCCATTTATAGAAGCCGTAGTCAGAAAGGTTATCGACTTCATGATTCGCCGTGAGTGGGAACAGCGAAGGAAGAGAAGAGCGAGCAACCCGATGCGTGAGCGTTGAGGGCTTCCAAAACATTCGTGCGAACATTGGGCCACGGGGTTAACGGTGGCGTGGACGTTCAAGTGCCACATATCGCTTGTGTTGCTCCACGTTTTTCAAAACGGGAATCCGGAAGGAGTAGTTACCGAATCCGATGTGCCATTCACGTTTGTTCAGCTCTTGCTCTCTTAGACGAGCATCTCGCAGGTGGATTAGAAACTCCTGATAACCGACCTTATTGACTTCCATGAAGTGGTTGGCGAGTCTGTCAAATGTCTGACGGTCCCTGACACCGAGCAAATGCTTCACCCCGTGGCAGTGATGGCAGAGGGCCTCGAATCCCATCAGCCATTGGTATCCGGTCCGCTCGTTGTGATACCAGATTTCGTGGCAGTTGAGTCGTGCGTCTCTTCCGCAAATCTGGCATCTGTACCCCGCGCGCTTGTACACATTCTTTCTGATTCTATCCCACTCTGCTTGAGGCAAGAGCTTAGCCAAACTGGCCAGTGCTGAGCTCGATGGCATGGGCTCGATGGCGAGCCGAAGTTTGCTCATGGTTTAAGTCTTTGAACGAACGACCTTAAATAGGTCGTCCCTTTTTCGCTGGGACCTTTCTACCTGTGCTCCGGGTTTTGGTGTCTCAATCACCTCCTGAACAATACTCGGCCCATTGCTCTTCTCGCGGTCCTTCGGACACGCTCGAAGGCTAAGGGCCTGCGCTAATTGAAATGCGAAGGTGATTGACTATGGCAGAAACCCGCAACGCGAAGGCAGAAAGACGTGCCCTACGTAATGCCAGGCTAATCGTTGTTCTCTGCGGCCCGTCTCATTCAGGCAAATCCACGTTTGCCCGGAGATTCGCAAACGGATTTACCATCATCAACTCAGACGATGTTAGGAAAAACCTCACGGGTAACCCTGAACTCTCTGAGCATGAAGGTTCAGTTTGGGCTGAATTCTCCGCGCGAAAACGCATTGCCTTGAGAGCCGGTCGGAATGTCATTCTGGATGCCTGTCATCTGAGCTCGAAGGCAAGGCGGCACGCCCTTGAGAAAGTCGATGATAGGTACAGGAAGCTCTGCATTGTCTTTGACTGTCCTTTCCACGTCATCAAGAAACGATGCCTTCGAGAAAGGAGAATGAGCTTGGCTGTTGCGCGAGATATTTGGAATCGGTTTAAGAAGCCTACTCTGGAGGATCTCCTGCAGGAAAATTTTGGTGAGGTCTATTTCATAAGCACACGGGGGTGGTTGTACTATGACACCGAGAGGTTCCTGCGACACATGCGATTCGCTAGAAAACGATAACGTCTGCATCGGCAGAATACGTGTCTGCGGCTCGTGCCTGGCAGATATCTGGGATAATCGTTCTCATAAGCGACTTTAGTTGCTCTCCGTTGCAGTCGCCCAGTCTCAGATGCGATTCAATATTGCCCCGCAGGAACCAGCGTCAGGTCAGGCGCTGCCAATACCTCGCTCTGTCATGCTTGTTTCGGACGTTCCGCTCCTTCTCGCCGCTGCCCACTGCGCTACCCGTCAATCACCTCCTACTGGATTGCTTCGCACATAATTGTTGTTTTCGGTATGGTCAACTCACAGGACGCGAAAACCACGTTAAGCGCTCAGCCAATTTCGGTGCGGAGGTGATTGGTGTGACGGTTCGGCGTGCACGGGCTCGGGGCGAGGCAGAAGTCACGACCGCAGGCAAGTGCCTCGAATGCGGACTGAAGAGCGGGCAGAAGCGGTTTTGCGAAGTCCTCGGAGTTGAGATATGGAAGCAGTGCTGTATCTGCCGCGGTGGTCACGACTGCTACTGGTGGGACCTTTGCGAGGCATGCCAAGGTATCGGCGACGGTCTGAGAGAATAGGCTCAAGAAAGAGAAGGAGGCAAGCGGAGCTTGCAGGGCGCGGTGGGCAGCAAATGCAGAGGAAGCGGACGGGCTTGACGACCGTTCAGATAAGGGTGTATAACTACGAGAGACTTGAGGGGCATCTCCCGACACTTGAGATGTCGGGCTCGGATGCCAAGCAGGCATTGGCCGGGAGCAGCAGTGTCGATCAAGTATCCTCATGTGAACACCAACACGCTTCTCGACCTGTACCTTAGCTCTGAAGGTAAGGAGAGGGACCAGATTGCCGAAGACCTCTACGAGCGGGGCAAGACGCTTTGCGTACAGCAGTCTAGGAAGCGCTTTCAGGATGTGCCGCCCGACGTAGTCGAGGATATGTACCATGACGCACTGATGGAGACGTTAGCAGCAGGGAAGCCAAAAGGTAACTTCAAACGACTGCTGACGATGAGATTCACGTGGCGAGTGTTGGACTGGATCCGAGACAAGGAACACGTTGTTCCTCTTGTAGCTGAGCCTGAAGATGCAGATGAGGAAGGCTTCTGGAGGCTGGTATCAGAGCCATCCCGCCCGCCTGCCGACTTCGAAGCAAGAGAGAAACTCGCGCAAACGCGTGATTGTCTATCCACTCTACCAGAGCGTCAGAGATTTGTTATACAATTGATTATGGACGGACTGCGACCCAGGGTAATCTCACGATATGTGCGAGGTTCGGTGACGAATCTTCTCTATCACGCGAGACAGAACCTCAAGAAGTGCCTCAAGGAGCGTTACGGGAGGGAGGACTGAGGATTCGTGCGATATTTCTTCAAGGAGTACGCAAGAGTATATGGGAGAAGGATTCACGATGGCGTGTTTAGATGAGAGAACAATGTACGCGCTGCTCGACGGCGAGCTGAAAGGTGACGCCCGCCGCGAGGCAATGAAGCACATAAAGGGCTGTGACAAATGCCTCGCCCGGATGAGGAATGTCGTCAGCTTTGAGAGAACGTTGCGCGAGGCATGGCGGAAGTTTCGCAAAGAAGAATGTCTGACATTCGAGACGTTGTACGCCTATTCCGAAGGGACCCTGCCTCCTAAAGAGCACGCCAATGTGAAGAAGCATCTGGCACAGTGTGCAGCATGCTGGCTCGTCTTAAAGGAGGGTGCGTGGTTGGCCGAAGAGTACACCCGTCAGGAGCAGGAATGGCTGAAGAGCAACGAAGAACGTCTCGGTAAACGACTGTACGCCAGAGTGAGGCAATTCCTTGAAGAGCGGTTTGAGAAAGCCAAGGAGCTTGTGAGCAGTGCTGACATGTACCTGTGGCAACTCCAACCGGTCCCAGTGTTCCGGGGCGGCAAACCCCCTGAAAGACACGAAGAACCCATTCCGGTAGTATGCAGGTCGGATTCGGTGGTGATAGTGGTTACCGGGAGAGAGCCCAAAGGGCTTCAACTCAGACTGGTCGACGAGAACGGCAAGGAGGTAGCCGTACAATCGTGCTCTGCAGAGGGTATTGCAACATTTCAAGACATTCCCGCCGGCTACTACTCCGTTGAGCTCGTCGAACCGTGAGTTGATCGCGCTTGAGGGCACCGGGGGAGCAGAGCCGCACGGTACCATACAGTAGAGGTAGAGCTAAGTGAGCCGGGGCGAAAAGCAAGAACGGCAGCGAGGGGACAGGATTGTCCGCCGTTCCACCTTAATCAAACCGTGGCAGTTCTTAGGATCGGTTCCTCTGGGAGCGCCCTACATCATCTTTGTCACAGTTGCGCTGATGCTTGCGTACGCATGCGCCGTTCTGATGCTGCCGCAAATACCTGATGCGCCTGCTGGACGGGGTTTCGACTCCGTCCAGCTTCTGGTAGCGGTGCTCGTTCCTGCTATTGCTTTGTGGCTCTCATTCTGGCACGTGGGTGCCGCCGTGAAGCGCGGCTTACCGCGCACACATGGGTACGTGCCCGTGGGGATCACCTTTCTTGCCAATGGCATCGTCTGGGGGATTCTCGTTGCTCGCGCCTCGGATGATAGCCACGTCTGGTGGTTACTGCCGATTATACTGATTGCATGGTTGGTAGAGGTTTGTGTGGTCATCAATCCTTACAACTGCGTCTGCGGTCTTGCGCACATCTATTCAGAGAGCAATATGGCATGTCTACACTCATTCTTCTCCGAGAACGTGACCTCGCCCGAACTGCCGCTCGTCCACGTATACTTAAGCCCCGGAGTTTATGCGCTCGCAGCTGGTGCTGCCAGTTGCCTGTTTCTGATCCCGGAATTCATCGGGTTAGCCAACGGATGGATGAAGTACGAGGAGGCGTTTCGCGGCGTGATACTCTGTGCTGCGCTACGGGACTTTTCGCTGGCGGCGGTGGTTGGGGCAAGCTTAGCATGGTATCAGTCGAGTCTGGCGTTTCTGCGAAGGGCTGCACAGGGACGGGAAGAACCAAAAGAGGTCCAGAATACCTGTACACTTCAAATTCAGTACCTCCCTCAACACGAGGAAACCCTGTTGAGTTTCTATCTGCCCAACGGTCGCATCGGGGGCAAAGGCAGTTGCGGCAACGGTGACTTCGCTGGTCGGCTCGTGTCGCGGTTCGATAAACTGCTGGAAAAGGTCGAAAAGATCGTGAGCCTGTCCCCCTGCTACCGGTTCAGGAACTCCGCCCGGATGCCCGACCCCAAGACCTTCGACAAGTTTTTGGGCGAGGTTGGGAAGCACATTACCGAGCACTACTTCGTGCTGGAGGTGAGAACCGCACTCGAATTTTTTGCGGCGGTCATCTCTCGCGACCGCGAGGATACCGTGATCCAACTTCTCTGCGACGAGCGTACGGACGTCATTCCGTGGGAACTCCTACTCCTACAGGGGAAGTTCTTGTGCCGTGAGTTTCCTATGGTGCGTGTACGGAGTATTGCAAGACGACCTGCACTAGCACCAGGCCGCGCCCACTGCGTGATAGTTGGTGCGTCCGCCAACGAAGGTTCGAAAGAGTTCGCAGCATTACCCGATGTGGAACAGGAAGTGAGTTCGGTGAGGGAAACTCTCGAGAATGCTGGCTGGAAGGTGACAGTGCTGGTTGGTCCCGACGCGACGATAGAGATGGTCAGAACAGCCTTTTCTGAATCGGACCGGGTGGACGTCTTTCATTTCACAGGACACTCCCGGTTCTCGCCGTCGGACCTTGACCACAGCTTTCTCCGTCTGTACGGCGACGCGAGACTCTATGCGTCGCGGCTGATCGATCTCGTTCGGTTGAGAAGTCCGTGGCTGGCTTTTCTGAACGGCTGCGAGAGTGCACGCAGCGGTTTGTTCAGCGACAACGCTATCCGAGGGCTGACCGACGCCATGAACGAGGCCGACGTGCGTTACGTAGTGGGAATGAGATGGCCGATAACGTCAGCTGCTGGAACTGTTCTTGCCCGTTGCTTCTACAAGGAGCTCATTCAAACAAGGTCCCCTGAAATAGCACTCTGGCGGGCTCGATTGGAAGCCGCTCTTGGCGACCAGTACGACGACCCATCGTGGGGCGCTCCCTGCCTGTATCGGAACTGAGTTCCGCAATTTCTCATCACATCTTTCTGAGCGATTAACATCCCCTAACAGAAAACCCGAGCTGCGTCTGTCTGTACGACGCAATAGAGAGGATTCTCGCCCGCAACAGTCCAGCGGTCTACCTTCGGTACGGGCAACGTACGCAACGCGCGTGAAGCAAATTCAGCAAGCATTCTAGCTGGAGCAGCTCTGGGGACGACACGCGGGACACCTTCGAAAGGGGCGCACTCAGAATCCTTGGCCTCCAATCGTGCGAGTTTTTCGTCTCACTTGCGCATATACATCAGATACAGGGGGCTGACCCAAATCAAGGCAAGACGGAAGAAGATGCGGTGAACAGAAGGCAACAAGGGGGACGCAGAAATGTTGAAAACAATTGTAGTAATCGACGGTGAGAATGTGCTGGGGCAAGCGCGGTCACAGAACCGTTGGACAGACTGGGGGCGTTTGAGGGACTACGTGACGCGGCAAGAAGAAGGGAGGTTTCTCTCGGAAGCCGTCGTCTACCTGCCCATCGCCCCGAACGGGAACAGGAGCGGGATCTTGCGCTTCCATGACACTCTGAGGCGAAAGGGTTTCCGTGTGGTAACGAGGCAAGGGAAAGCAAGACCGGACGGAACTTGGGAAGCGAACCTCGACACTGACATTGTGGTGGGTACGATGGAGATGGTTATTGGCTCAAGACCCGACATTGTCGTGCTGGTCAGTGCAGACTCACATTTTGATTGCCTGTGCGAGTGGTTGCGTAGGCGTGGTACGCGCGCAGAGGTGGCGTCACTGGGGACGCGCTTTGCGCCAGAACTCCGCAAGACAGCCAGCGCGTTGATTGATCTCGAGGGCTACTTTAGGACCTGTAAACCCATGGTGCCGAAGTCGCCGCATGGGGAACAAGAGGGTAATGGTAACGGTAGCCGCTGACTGGCCACTGACTTCGGAACGACCACGGTGACCGAGACGTGAGTGCATCTGGACCGCGAAGGGCAGCCTGGACAAGACCTGCAGCTACACGAAGGGAGAGCATAGCGAGAAAAGCGGTGATCGTGACAACTACAGCGTGTGGTCGGTTTTCAGGGATGCAACAGAGGAGGAACGGACGGTGACACGACAACTGATGCTGCGGGAAGGCGCGGGGCAAGTTCTGACGTTACAGGACTTGCTCAGAGATCGGACCGCGTTGGTGCGTGAAGCGGACTCGGGCAGGCGTTCGTATCATCCTGCCGATCATAAACTCAAGCTGAGAAGAATGCGGAGACTTTCTTGTGAACAACTGGAACGACTTCAGGACGCGCAGGATTCCTCCGGCTCGGGTGACAGACCGTGGCGGATGTACCTAACGAATGGGTTCTTAAACTCCTTTTGTCTATATAGTATGCGAGGCGGCAATGGCTAGAGAAACGTCGGGCGAGTCCAGATTCGGAAAGCGCTTACGGATCGATCCAGACCAAATCCGACTAATGTGTGTTATAAATGCCGTCGTTTTGAAAGTATGGCGGGTCGACTTGCAGCCCACCACTGATGAACTCAAACAAACGGTCGAGGAAGCAATGGCCGATCTCAAGACGCCGGGCTATCTTCGGGGCGTTTTGGATGAAATAATCTCCGAACTGTACGGTCCAGCGCGGCAAGCAATTCTAGAGAGAACCAGACGCCATTATAAGGTAGAAACTCATAAACGTAGGGGTAGCGTAACCGAAGACACTCTGCTCAAGTGGAAGAAAACGAAGAAGTGGGACCTCTGGATTAGAAAGTCAGATAGCGGAATAGAAGTTATGTGGGGGGAACGGAAACGGAATCTGAAGCTTAGCAATCAGATGAAAGATACTCTCTTTCTTCTCGCAAAAGAGCGCGGTAGAGCGAAGGGCTTTGCTCTTCTCGCTGAAGTTGTTTCGGATAAGGATAAGTGGGCGCGAATCCACGCATTGAAGTGGCGGCTGGACGAGGCGCTTCGCGAGGCAGGAGCACGAGAGCTCGCGAAGCGAATAACGACTCTTGGCCATGAGCGTTACGGTTTGGATCTCTCCTCACTGAAGTATTGTGTCAGTGAACT
>Ga0315291_10007042_pt1 | contig 13948 bp, 9 predicted proteins | sample YL17G12_20_MG_FD_203070 | JGI IMG/M metagenome (GOLD analysis project Ga0315291, IMG submission 203070) | Sediment microbial communities from Yellowstone Lake, YNP, Wyoming, USA - YL17G12_20 | ecosystem: Environmental > Aquatic > Freshwater > Lake > Sediment | place: USA: Wyoming | collected...
ATAGACGAACCGCAATGGGAACAGGAGTTTAAATAAGTGTTTTATTTGACAGTTTTCCCCCTCAGCACGAGTTCCTGCTTTTTCAGAAACACCTCCGTATCCGGCGGCACCGAGTCAGTAATCCAGACATTTCCGCCGATCACTGAACGGGCTCCGATGACGGTCTTCCCGCCTAGGACGGTGGCGTTTGAATAAATGATCACATCATCCTCAATGGTTGGATGACGCTTCTGATTTCTGAGACTTTCCACTTCTTCGCGGCTAAGTGACAGGGCGCCCAGGGTCACGCCCTGATAGATTCTGACACGTTTGCCGATGGTGGTCGTCTCTCCGATTACCACACCCGTACCGTGATCGATGAAGAAACTTTCTCCGATATCGGCTCCGGGATGGATATCTATCCCCGTTCTGCTATGGGCGTATTCCGTCATGATGCGCGGGATAAGGGGAATGTCGTTACTGTGCAGCTGATGTGCGATGCGATACACTGTGATGGCGAAAAGCCCCGGATAACTGAAGATGATTTCATCGAAGCTCTTGGCGGCTGGATCTCCTTCATAGGCCGCCATAATGTCCTTAGCAAGCAAGACACGCAATTGTGGCATGCCGGTGAGAAAGCCTATAGCAGCCTGCTGGCCGCGCTCTTCGCAGTGCGTGCAGGGCTGATTGTGCCGGATGCAGTCATGCCGTATTGCGAGCATAATCTGTTCGGAAAGGGCTTCAAAAAGAGCGGTCAACTCCTGACCGAAATAGTATCCCACATTGACCTGATCCACGCGGGTGCGGATAAAATAACCGGGATAGAGAATGCGGCACGCCATGTGCACAGTGTCGATGATTGCCTCCCGCGACGGAATGGGTTCCGGACCCACATGGTCAAAGCAATCGTGGCGGGCGCAGGACGATGCAAGCTCTTCAACGATGGCCGGTATTTCGTCGCGAAATTTCCGGGCTATCGAAATATCCGTTTTGCATTGATCCATTTTGGCTGTGTCATCGTCCATGGTGATTTTTCCTCCTTTACTGGACAGAGCATGCCTGATCGCCTAAAGTCCAGTACGGCGAAATGCTGCGCAACCGTTCGATTATGGAAGGCAGCTTTTCTATGACGAAGTGTATTTCCTCTTCCGTATTATAGATTGAGAGGCTGAACCTGATGGAGCCGTGGGCCATGGTGAAGGGAACACCCATGGCGCGGAGCACATGTGAGGGCTGCAGGGACCCTGATGTACAGGCTGATCCGGAGGATGCGCAGATTCCATAATCGTCCATGAGGAGGAGGATGGCCTCGCCCTCGACGAACTCAAAGCTGATGTTCGTCGTGTTGGGGAGCCTGTACAGTCTGGTTCCATTGACCCGGCTGTTGGGAATGCGGGCCAGAATCTCGGCCTCCAGCTTGTCCCGGAGGAGCAAGACCATCCTGTTCTCTGTATCCATATTGCCCGCCGCCAATTCGCAGGCCTTCCCCAGTCCGATGATGCTGGGCGTGTTTTCCGTGCCGCCCCGGCGCTCCTTCTCCTGATGCCCGCCTATAAGGAAAGGCGAGAACTTTGTTCCTTTGCGGACATAAAGGATTCCGATGCCCTTTGGCGCATGAAGCTTGTGACCAGATATGGAGAGCATATCGATGGCATTCGCCTTCATGTTTATGGGAATCTTTCCCACTGCCTGGACGGCATCTGTATGAAACAGAATGCCTCTCTCCGTTGCAAGTTCTGCCGCCTTTTCCACGGGAAAGAGAACCCCTGTTTCGTTGTTCGCCCACATGAGGCTGACGATAGCCGTATCCGGCGTAAGAGATCTTTCATACTGGGCCATGTCCAGGATGCCGTCCTTGTCAACGGGAAGCTCTGTGATGCGATAGCCCTGCCTTGACAGATGGGCGCATAGAGACTTAACTGCGGGATGCTCGACCCGGCTTGTCAAAATGTGGCGCCTGTCGGGATGGGCGGTCAGGGCTGACCGGATGGCTGCGTTGTCGCTTTCCGTACCGCAGCTCGTGAAGAGGATCTCCTCCGGTTGAGCGCCGATCAGGGCTGCCGCTTGTTCGCGGGCCTCGCGGATTCTTCGCCCCACCTGACCTCCAAAGGTATGCATGCTGGACGGATTTCCGTAAAGGTCGCGGAAATAGGGCAGCATGGCATCGAGAACCTCTTCTGCGACCTGCGTCGTCGCATTGTTATCGAGATAAATCGTCTTCATGTAGTCACCTCTTCGATTACGAGCTCAGGCGATACGAAATCCCGGAGCTTTAATTCGACAAAATGTTTCAACGTGATATCAGCCGCTTTGCAGGTTGCACAGGTTCCCCGCGTGGCGACGAGGACGCGGTTGCCAATCACATCAACGAGTTCGATGTCACCGCCGTCCTGCTTCAAGGACGGCCTGATTTCACGTTCGATGGTTTCCTCGATCATTCTTATCTTCTGGATGTTCGAGAGTTTCGGCCTGACGACGGGCGCGGCTTCGGCCCGGACCCTCTCGATGATCTGTCTGATGGCGTCATGACACCCCCCGCAGCCGCCGCCGGCTTTGGTGTAGTTCGTTACCTCTTCAACGGTGGAGAGATTATTTTCTCTCACGGCCCGCTCGATTTCGCGTTCCGTTACGCCGAAGCACTCGCAGATGATCTGCGCCGCCGGTGCCGTCGGAGGGCCGCCCTTATAATTTTCAATAGCCTTCTCCAGTGCCTGCTTTCCCATGACAGAGCAGTGCATTTTTTCCTGGGGCAGACCGCCGAGATAGGCCGCAATGTCCTGGTTTGTCACCTTCATGGCTTCTTCGAGGGTCATCCCTTTGACCATCTCCGTCAATGCGGATGATGTCGCAATCGCGCTGGCGCAGCCGAAGGTCTTGAACTTGACGTCCTTGATCCTCTTGTTGTCATCTAATTTGAAAGAAAGTTTGAGGGCATCTCCGCAGGCGATGGAACCTACTTCGGCTATGCCATCGGGGTTCTCAACTTCCCCGACATTGCGGGGATTGAGGAAGTGCTCCTTGACCTTGTCCGTATATTCCCACATAATTTCGCTCCTTCAGATTATTCTCGCATCAATGTCCCAACTCACTTTATATTTTTAGTGTTAAATTGTGGTATGTTAAGACTTTAATAACTTACGACAGAAATAGTAACCGACCCAACCTGATTAGTCGGCCTGATCTTGGGATTTGATTTTACCTGTACGGAGGCGCTTAAAGATTCACCCTTTGATAAAATATCTTTTTTGCGACTTCCGCGGACAGGATATAAAGCATCACAATGAGACCCATCATTATGAGAAACGATACAGGCAGAGGTATAAACCCGAAGATCGTCCCGATTGGAGTAAAAGGAAAAACGAGCGTGGCTATGACAACAGCAATTGTGGCAACGGACAGATACTTTCCCGGCCGGCTCTTAAAGAAAGGCCTGCGGCTGCGGATTACCAGCACAATGATGGACGCAGAAATAACGGACTCCATGAACCACCCCGTTCTAAATTGATCAGGTGTGGCATGGAGGATGAATAATAAAACCCCAAAGGTAAGATAGTCGAAGACAGAACTGACAAGGCCGAAGGTCAACATGAATTTCCGGATAAAGGCAATATTCCAGCGCCTGGGCTGATTCAGCATCTCTCTGTCTACATGGTCTGTGGCAATCGTCATTTCCGGGAAATCCGTCATCAGATTAGTAAGCAGGATCTGCTTGGGCAATAGGGGAAGAAAGGACAGAAAGAGAGATGCGCCGGCCATGCTGAACATGTTTCCGAAATTAGCGCTCGTGGCCATAAAGACATACTTCAAGGTGTTGGCAAAGGTTGTTCTTCCTTCACGCACGCCCTGCACTAAAACAGCGAGATTTTTTTCCATAAGGACGATATCCGCGGATTCTTTCGCCACATCCACGGCAGTATCCACCGAAATGCCGACATCCGCGGCATGGAGGGCGGAAGCGTCATTGATTCCGTCTCCCATATATCCCACAACATGGCCTGCCTTCCTGAGTGCCAGGATGATCCGCTCTTTTTGATTGGGCTCTACCTCTGCGAAAATGTCCGTCTCTGTTACCTTTGATAAAAGAGCCTCATTGCTTGTTTCACGGAGTTCACTTCCTGTAACAATTCTTGCATCCGTCATTCCCACGTCCTGACTCACCTTGGCGGCGACAAGGCGATTGTCCCCCGAAATAATTTTCAGAGAAACACCAAGTTGCCTGAGGCGGTCAATCGTTTCGGCGATCCCTGCTTTTGGCGGGTCGAAGAAAACGAGATATCCGAGGAATGTCATATCCTTCTCACAATCCTTATCAATGCGAGGCTCTACCCCCATATCCCGATAAGCAATCCCCAAGAGGCGAAAACCCTGATTGCTGAGCGTCTCAAATTTTTGATGGACCTCCTGTTTTACCGAAGCTATATCCACCTTAGAGCCCGAGGGAGCCTCTGCCGTCCTACAGATGTCAATCACATTGGGAAGAGGCCCCTTGGTGACCATCAAAGAACTGCCATCCTTTACGACCAGGATACTCAAGCGCTTCCTGATGAAGTCGTAAGGCACCTCGTCTGCCTTTTCATACCTGGATACATCCGGCTGTTTGTAAGAGCGAATCGCTTCATCGATAGGATTTGAGAAGCCCTTTTCAAAGAAGGCATTCAGATAGGCGTAAAAAAAGACCCGCTCACTGGAATTGCCTGCGAGATCTAATGCCGAATGGAGATGTACTGTTCCCTCGGTCAGGGTTCCCGTCTTGTCGGAGCAGAGGACATCCATGCTCCCGAAATTCTCTATGGCGGCGAGCCGCTTCACAATGACCTTTTGCTGTGCCATCTTCTTGGCGCCGTGAGCCAGGTTGATGCTGATAATGGCGGGCAGAAGTTGAGGCGTCAGTCCCACCGCCAAAGCCAGAGAAAAAAGAAACGATTCCAGGACGGGCCGGTGGAAATAGACATTGACGGCAAAAATCAGGAAAACCAGGGCCAGCGTCACTTCGAGCAACAAATACCCGAATTGCCGGACGCCATGCTCAAATTCAGTGTCCTGGGGTCTCAGTTTCAGCCTTTCCGATATTTTGCCGAACACCGCTTCCTTCCCTGTGAAAACAACAACGGCTTTGGCCGTGCCGCTGATGACGTGGGTTCCCATAAAAAGGCAGTTGGCGCGCCTGCTGAGGGGTGTTTCCGCCGGCAATTGACCAGCGTCTTTCTCGACGGGGTACGTTTCGCCCGTCAGGGTTGCCTCATCCACAAAGAGATCTTTTGATTCCAGAATCAGGCAGTCTGCGGGGATGGCATCCCCGGCATTCAGGATAACGATGTCTCCCGGGACGACATCTTCTATGGGAATGTCATTGGGGCTACCATCACGGAGAACGGTCGTCTTGATTCTGACGATGGACAGGAGCTTTTCGACGGCGTCAGCGGCGCCTCGTTCCTGCCAGAACCCCAGAAGGCCGCTCACGAGGACTATAAAAAGAATAATAGCGGCATCCACATGATCCTGGAGGAAGAAAGATAGTCCTGCCGCAAAAATAAGGGTGAGGATAATGGGGCTCTTGAATTGGGAGATCAGCAGCGCGACTGTGTCGGATCGCTTTGGCGGCTTGAGCAGATTAGCTCCGTAGTTGATCAGCCGCCGCCTCGCCTCGCCGCTCTCCAAGCCTTCCTGCCTGGTATATAGCCCTGCCAGCACCTCGGCCTGTGGGATGCTCCAGAAATCAGACGGCTGTTGGACCATTTAGCTTACCTGTGGCGATGACGGGCTAATGTTTTGTCCACAATTATCAACTTGATCTATACTACATGCAATATAGGGGAAGGCAGTTCCCCTGTCAAGTATACTGAGCTATAAAATGGGAGTATAGGCCTATATAGAAGGAGCGGGCAGGCCCTGAACGCAAAATTCGTAAAAAGTGCGTTGCGGGGAGTTAATGAAATGCCCTTCCACCCGTTTCAGCAGCTAATGGCAGGAAGACTAAGTTTTTTTCTCCCGCATCACCTTGAGGAAGGCAAACGCCCATCGTATCAAAGCTCGGCTATTGTTCTTGTCTTGCTATCTTCCGGGTATCGTAAGAAGGTGCTGAGCAGGAATCCGGCGAAGGGAAGGATCATGATGGATTTCAGGGCGACAGGCACGCCGAAATGATCGGCAATGATTCCGAGCAACGTCACGCAGATGCCGCCTGCTCCGATAGCAAAACCTACCATGAGGCCGGAGGCAACGCCGAGATTTTTCGGTAGTAGCTGCTGCGCCATGACAACGGTAACAGAAAAGGTTGAAATCAAGGTCATGCCGAGAAATCCGAGTGCAACAAACAGCATGTAGCCATCAATGATGAATATCACGGGCAGAATAAGGGCGCTAAGAAACATGGACAGTATCAGATAGCGTTTATGACCACACCTGTCAGCCAAAGGCGCTCCACCCAGGGTGCCAATGACTCAGCCGAGAACAAACACAAGGTTACCTGCATAAAGCGGATCTCCCTTGAGATGGTTTATGTAGTAAAACGGGATGTAACTCATAAGACCCATCTGCGTCCATGACCTCATAATCACAATTGCGATCACTATTGATAGAGATATGTAAGTGCCCTTTCGCCTCTCGTGTGCAAACTCTCTGTCCGCTGCCTTATCTCCTTTGATTTCAGTAATGGATATGTCCCGCCAATAGAAGATTATAATCGCAACAAAAACCACCGATGGGACAATAATAACGGGCAGTGAAAAAAATCCCATGTACTTGATTATGTAGATTGCGATTATCGGGCCTAAGGCAAATCCCAGATTTCCGCCAACCGCAAATATGGCCATCCCGGTAACCCGTTTCTCGCCCGTAAAAAAATGGGCGGTCTTGTATCCTTCGGGATGGTATGACGCAATGCCGAATCCGCTCACTATGACAAGCATGAGAATAAGTGCATAACTTGAAGGGAAGGACAATAAAGAGAATCCAACACCGGCGCACAGGCACCCGAGAGGCAGAAGAAAGGCTTTTTCCTGTCTGTCCGAAAGATATCCGAAAAGAGGCTGGAGTAGAGAGGATGTGAAGTTGGCGGCCATCAGGATGACACCGGCCATGGTGTACGAGAGGGAAAGATTCTCTTTCAGGAAGGGCAGTATGGCGGGAAGCGCACTCTGGTATATATCTGTTACAAGGTGCCCCAGTGACAGGACAAGGAGGATTTTCAGATTGAATTTGCTCATTGTCAGTGCCCGGCAATAAGAAGCAGGATGCGAGGTTTATAAAAGGAAACCGCCGGCATGTCAATGAGATTAAGGCGGAGGCACATCTTCCATTTTTTCGAACTTGACCAATCTAAGATATTTTCGCGTAATAAATAAGTGAACCCCCTATAGAACTATTCTGTATATCTAATATTATTTTTTCCGGTTTCTGCTCATTCTGATAATAAAACGCAATTATTGAGGTCTGCATGAGTCTTTGCGGCGTGCCGGGTCTGGTAGTGCTGTGTAAGCTCTCACGATACCGAAACGTATAATGGGCCATCCTGGGCGCAGAGATGGTAGGGCAATACTTCTCGAAAAGCAGTGCTATTTGTTTCTTGACAAGAAAGTGAGCACTTGCTATATAATTAAATCTATGGGAACAACGTCAAGAATGTCACGTGAAGAAAGGCGAAAACTTATACTAATAAGAGTTCGCGAACTCTTCGCGCAAAAAGGTCTCCATGGAGCTACAACGCGGGAACTGGCGCAGTCAGCCGGCATTTCGGAAGGCCTGCTATTCAAGATATTCCCTACCAAAGAGAAGCTCTATCATGACATGCTTGCCCTATTCTCCGACAACATGTCGGAAAAGACGAAAAAAATAATGTCTCTCAGGCCTTCTGCCTCAACACTCGTGCTGATCGTCCACTTATTGGTGTCAGAACTGATATCGGTCAGACTGACTGAGCGTGACGATTTTATCCGCCTTTACCTGCGCAGCCTCGCGGGGGACGGGGAATTTGCGCGTCATGTGCTGGAAGAGGCTGACAGACAGCTGATCCCGATGCTCCGGGCAAATATCAAGGCAGCTATCGCATCGGGGGATGTCGTGGGCAGCCCGGTGCCGCATCATTTGCGCGCGTGGTTTACGGATCGTTTACCCTTCGTCATCATGACTGATTTTGTACCGTCGGCGCCTGTGTTGAATTATGGCATTTCGCGAGAAAAGCTCGTCAAGCATGTCGTGTGGTTTCTGCTGCTTGGGATTGGGATGAAAGAAGAGTCCATACGGCGTCATTATAATGCCAAGGCGTTGGCCCTTATAAAACGCTGATTTTTGAAGCGCTATGCGTGAGGACAGTATTATATGTGTGGCTGGAGAGAGACCTTTGGTGTGTAAACGTGTGAAAGCCGCTCGGCCCTCTATGATAGCCGTCTCCGCGATGATCATCGGCGTCCTTTTCGGGTGCGCCGTCGGTCTACGGGAACACGCTTACTATCGAATTCAAATCAAACCGCAGAGGTGTAGAATGCAGATCAATAACATCGCCAATCGAATCGTTGCCGCGCTGGTTCTCATCGGAGTCCTGACACTGACCGGTTGCGGACAGCAGAGCAAAGGCGGGCCACCACAGGGCGGACCTCCGGAAGTTGCCATTGTGGAGGTAAAGACAGAGACGGTAGCGATCACGACGGAATTGGCAGGCCGGACGTCTGCCTACCTTGTAGCCGAAGTCCGTCCTCAGGTGGGCGGCATCATCCAGAAGCGCCTCTTCAATGAAGGCGCGGATGTCAGGGCCGGCCAGGTGCTCTTTCGGATCGATGCAGCTCCCTTTCAAGCGGCCCTTGACAATGCCAAGGCTGGGCTCAACAGGTCCGAGGCCAATCTGCTGGCGATCCGCTTGAAGGCCGATCGCTTGCGGGAATTGCTGGCTGATAAAGCGGTCAGTCAGCAGGACTACGACGATGCGGCTGGTGCACTGAAACAGACGGAGGCGGATATCCAGTATTGGAAGGCCACGGTCGATACGGCCCTTATTAATCTGAAATACACCTCTGTCAAGGCCCCCATTTCAGGCCGCATCGGACGATCCAATGTGACGGAGGGCGCCCTGGTGACGGCACAACAGCCCATAGCCCTGGCTACCATTCAACGACTTGATCCCGTGTACGTGGATGTGCCCCAATCCACGACGGAAGTGCTGCGATTGCGGCGCCGCCTGGAGGAAGGGCACCTCAAGCACAACGGGCAGGTCCGGAATAAGGTCCGCCTTATTCTGGAAGACGACACCCGATATCCCTTGGAAGGGGCGCTTCAATTCCGCGACGTCACGGTCGATCCGACGACCGGGTCTGTCATTCTACGTGTTGTCTTTCCCAACCCGAAGGGCTTTCTGCTGCCGGGCATGTTCGTCCGGGCGGTGGTGGAAGAAGGCGTCAATGAGCATGCTGTCCTGGTACCTCAACAGGCCGTGTCGCGCGACCCGAAGGGGAATCCTGTTGCTTTGATCGTGGATGCCGAGGGCAAGGTCCAGCAGCGGATGCTTACACTCGATCGTGCCATCGGCGATAAATGGCTTGTTTCATCCGGTCTTTCTCCCGGCGATCGGGTGATCGTCGAGGGGATGCAAAAGGTGAAACCCGGCGCTTCCGTGAAGGTTGTTCCTTTTGGGGCCGGTAGCGAAAATAATAGCGGAGAACGCGCAAAAAAAGCCCCGCCGGCTGCAAAAGCGAATTGACGGGGGTAGGCGATGCTGTCTAAATTCTTTCTCGATCGTCCGGTTTTTGCGTGGGTCATCGCCATCATCATCATGGTGGTAGGGGGGCTGGCAATCTACAACTTGCCCATATCGCAGTACCCACCCATCGCTCCACCATCTATATACATCAGTGCCTTTTATCCCGGGGCCTCTGCGGAGACCGTGGAAAACAGTGTGACGCAGATCATCGAGCAGAAGATGACCGGCCTCGACAGAATGATCTACCTGTCCGCCACCAGTGATTCCGCCGGAACCAGCCGTCTTGAATTGACCTTTGCACCGGGGACAGATCCGGACCTGGCTTGGGCCAAGGTCCAGAATAAGCTCCAACTCGCCATGGCAAATCTCCCTCAGGTGGTTCAGAGCCAGGGAGTAACCGTCGGTAAAGCCACGCGGAACTACCTGATGATCGTGGGGTTGATCTCGGAAGACGGCAGCATGAATGGCAACGACTTGAGGGACTATGCTCAATCGAACCTTGAAAAAGTCCTCTCGCGAGTGCCGGGCGTCGGAGAGGTGGAGAACTTCGGCTCCCAGTATGCCATGCGCATCTGGCTCAATCCCGACAAGCTGACGGATTACCGCTTGACTGTACAGGATGTCATCACGGCGCTTCGGGCCTACAACGTGGAGGTTTCCGCCGGGCAGTTTGGTGGGACACCGGCGGTGGATGGACAGCGCCTGAATGCGTCCATCCTCGTCCAGGGCATGCTGAAGACGCCTGCTGAGTTTGCCGCCATCCCCATCCGCATCAATCCGGACAGCTCCATCGTACGGGTCAGGGACGTGGGGCGTACGGAACTGGGGACGGAGTTCTACGATGTCGATGTATTTCATAACGGCAGACCGGCTGCCGGCCTTGCCATCCGGCAGGCATCCGGCGCCAACGCGCTGGAAACGGCCGACGCAGTCAAGAACAAAATGGCGGAGATGAGCCGCTTCTTCCCGCCTGGAATGAAGGTAATCTATCCTTATGATACCACCCCGTTTGTCAAAGTGGCCATCGAGGAGGTTGTCAAGACCCTGTTTGAGGCCATCATATTGGTCTTTCTGGTCATGTATCTTTTTCTTGGGAATATCCGGGCTACCCTGATTCCGACTATTGCCGTGCCCGTGGTGCTTCTTGGAACCTTTGCGATTCTGGGTTTCTTCGGATTTTCCATCAACATGCTGACCATGTTCGCTATGGTGCTATCCATCGGTTTGCTGGTGGATGACGCCATTGTCGTGGTAGAAAACGTGGAGCGGATCATGGCGGAGGAGGGACTTTCTCCCAAGGAAGCCACTGCCAAGTCGATGGAACAGATTACCACCGCCCTGATCGGGATCGGGCTCGTGCTCTCGGCGGTATTCGGGCCCATGGCGTTTTTTGGCGGTTCGACCGGTGTCATCTATCGCCAGTTTTCCGTGACCATTATCGCCTCCATGCTTCTTTCGGTTGTTGTTGCCCTGATCCTTACGCCCGTCCTATGCGCATCACTTCTCAAGCCGGTAGTAGCGGGGCACGAACCGGCCGAAAACGCGATCTTCTTTCTGCGGCCCTTTCTTTTATGGTTCGATCGTTCCTTTCTACGTTCCCGGGACCTGTTTATAAAATTGGCCGGCCGCACGCTGGTGCGAAGAAAACGATATATGATTGTGTTCGTGGTTTTGCTGGCAGTGATGGGATTGTTGTTTTTGCGTATGCCCACTGCCTATCTGCCCGACGAGGATCAGGGGATACTGCTTGCTCAGGTGATGATGCCCACGGGCTCTACCCTGGAGCAGACCAAGAAGATTGTGGACGACATCCGTCATTATCTTGACGAGAATGAAAAAGAGACCGTGGAATCCTGTCTGACGATTTCCGGTTTCGGATATTCAGGCAGAGCGCAGACCAACGGCATGGTGTTTATCAAGCTGAAGGACTGGAAACTCCGCAACCGGTCGGACATGAGGGTAAAGGCCATTGCCGGCAGGGCCATGATGGCCTTCTCGCAAATCCGCGCCGCCCTGGTGTTCGCCTTTCCACCGCCACCCGTCATTGAGCTGGGCAACGCCAGAGGATTCGACTTTCAACTGTTGGATAGAGGAGGGCTCGGGCACAGAGCGCTGATGGCCGCCCGCAACCAGCTGCTGGGCATGGCGGCGCAGGATAAGAGATTAGCTGCTGTCCGGCCAAACGGCATGGAAGATGTTCCCCAATACCAAATTGACGTGGATTGGGAAAAGGCCGGCGCCCTGGGGATTCCCATCACTTCCATCCACAACACTATCGCCGCGGCCTTCGGCGGCGCATACGTCAACGACTTTATTCAGGCAGGCCGGGTAAAAAGGGTGTATGCTCAGGCAGACGCCCCCTACCGCATGCTGCCCAAAGATCTGGAAAAGCTCTATGTGCGGAATACTGAGGGCAAGATGGTCCCCTTTTCATCCTTTGCGTCAGGCCACTGGACGTCCGGTTCTCCCAGGCTGGAGCGCTATAACGGTTTTCCATCGCTAAACATCTGGGGAGAACCTGCGTCGGGAAAAAGCTCCGGTGAGGCTATGCGGGCGATGGAGGAAATCGTTTCAAAATTGCCTCAGGGAATAGGGTATGAATGGAACGCCATTTCCTATCAGGAGCGGATGTCCGGTACACAGGCGCCCCTCCTGTACGCCTTTTCAATTCTCGTGATCTTCCTTTGTCTGGCGGCCCTCTACGAGAGTTGGCCTATTCCTATTTCAATTCTTATGGCTCTCCCCCTCGGGGCTATCGGCGGCGTTATCGCCTCGAGCCTGCGGGGGCTGCACAACGATGTTTATTTCCAGATCGGCCTTTTGACTACCCTGGGTCTGACTACCAAGAATGCGATTCTGATTGTCCAGTTCGCCAAAGCCAGGTTGGAAGAGGGGAAGGGGCTGATCGAAGCGACTCTGGAAGGAACGAGATTACGCTTCCGCCCCATCATCATGACATCCCTCGCGTTCGGCTTCGGCGTCTTACCCCTGACCCTGACCACGGGAGCCGGCGCGGGAGCTCAGAATGCCATCGGCACAGGCGTCCTGGGCGGAATGGTGACGGCCACAGTTCTGGTGATTATTTTTTCACCCCTCTTTTATGTGCTCATCGAGAGTGTCTTCGGTAAGCGGGCGAGGGGTGAAACTACCGGGTCCGGCGGTATCAATCGATTCTTTAAGGTTTTGAAAGAAAAGCTTCTGGGAAAATACCGAAAGGGAGAGGCAGCAGGGACCACTGACGTAGCATCCTCAGAGGATCGATGATATGAAAACAAAATTATTTCTGTTCTTGACTTTAATAACCCTTCTTCCGGGGGGGTGCACTCTGGCCCCGGAATACACGAGACCTGCATCTCCCGTCCCTGCGGATTGGCCGACCGGTGCGGCCTACAATGAAACAAAGTCTGCCGCATCTGCTCCAACAGTATCGGAGCTGCCGTGGCGGGAGTTCTTCACCGATGAACGTCTTCAAAAAATCATCGAGACTGCCTTGAACAACAACCGCGATCTGCGCCTTGCGGCCTTGAATGTTGAGAAAGCGCGGGCGTTTTACGGTATTCAGCGTGCCGAGCTTCTGCCCGCCGTCAATGCCACCGGCAGCATGATCAGACAAAGGGTGCCAGCCGATCTTTCGACCACCGGGAGCGCGATGACCGCCGAACAATACGGTATCAGTCTCGGCATCAGTTCCTGGGAGATCGACTTCTTCGGCCGCATCCGCGGCCTTAAAGATCGAGCGATGGAGGAGTACATCGCCACGGATCAGGCCCGCCGGAGCGCACATATCCTGCTGGTATCCGCTGTGGCCAACGCGTACCTTACCCTTGCCGCAGATCGGGAAACCCTCAAACTGGTGGCCTCCACCCTTGAGACGCAGGAGGCCTCCTACAAATTGATCCGGAAACGTTATGACGTCGGACTCGCGTCCGAACTGGACCTACGGCGGGTGCAAAGCCAAGTGGATGCCGCCAGGGGAGACGTCGCCCGCTACACGCAACTGGCAGCGCAAGATGAAAACGCCTTGAATATTCTGATCGGTTCTCCCATGCCACCAGCACTCCTGCCGTCAGATCTGGGCAGCGTCAGCCCTCCCAAAGAGATTTCTCCCGGCATGTCCTCCGAACTGCTCCTGCAACGACCTGACGTGCTGGCGGCGGAACATCAGCTCAAGGCGGCCAACGCCAATATCGGCGCCGCCCGTTCGGCTTTCTTTCCCAGGATCTCCCTGACGACCGCCATAGGGACCGCAAGCGCCGATCTGTCCGGACTCTTCAAATCTGG
>Ga0315291_10007045_pt1 | contig 13945 bp, 24 predicted proteins | sample YL17G12_20_MG_FD_203070 | JGI IMG/M metagenome (GOLD analysis project Ga0315291, IMG submission 203070) | Sediment microbial communities from Yellowstone Lake, YNP, Wyoming, USA - YL17G12_20 | ecosystem: Environmental > Aquatic > Freshwater > Lake > Sediment | place: USA: Wyoming | collected...
TAGGAGTAGTCCAACTATACAGCATCAAAATTTCTCCTTTACATGGTTGTCCATAGAAGGATAGTACGGAATTATTCCGGGTATTTTGGTTATAAAATTGTATTTTTTGAGAAACTTCAATTCTTTTTTGAGAATATTGGCATCTATTTCCAAGTTCTTAATGATGGCCTTTTCGTCAGCCCCCAGCCTCCACAACCTGATAATAGTGTGTTGTAGCTGTGTCAAAATAGGGAACAACTGTGGTGCTTTTTTCTTGGCGCTGGCAAGCAAAGTCTCAACACAACTTTCACCAGCGTGCAGTATAGCTGCTGCTTCCTTTATGCTGTGCCCACCCATATCGTGATGACAAAGTCTTAAAACTCTTTCTTCCGATTGTGTCAACGCTCTTTTCATAATTGTGGCCGTATCGGTACACTTTTGGTGACAAACTCTGCTATTTTTTCAAGGGTGACGCCTCGTTCCAGAGAGGCGTTGACGTGAGCCATGAGCATCAGACACTTTCGGTCGAGCATCGAATTTGACTTGGCGTCATAGCATACCTGCTCGGATACCGAAAGCCGTTTGCCGCAGACCGGGCAACACTCGTGTTGTGCTTTTATAAGGCTAAGCCGCATCCTTTTATCGTTCATAAAACGTTACTCCTCACCAATTTCAAAATCACAATCGCTCCAATATTCGCGAAGCGCTTCTATGCAAATGTCGCGGTCTTGTTCATAGAGAAATTTCGCAATAACTTCTTCATCTTTGAGTCTGACGCGTTTTATTATGTACTTCATTTTTTATCAACTCCAAAGCCGCCGCCATGACGGTAGGGTTACTTTTCCGCAACAGGTTCAGCAACATCTTACACTTTTTACATACTACTTTACCAGATTCTCCGTCATAGACAGCGTGTAACCCGGCCACAAGTTCGTCCCCCAGAGGTCCGCACAGAAAACACCGCCTGTCCTGTGCCGCGTAAAGCTGCTTGCGAAATTGTTCAGGCGTGATACCATACCTTGCCTTTAAATAATACTTGTTTAAATTCATAGAAAAGCTGGGGCTAACTCCTCCTTAGCCCCAGCACCCCCAATCAAAAGCCATTAACTTTTATCATGTTCATACTGTAACACATTATAAGACCCTTGTCAAGAAAAATCTTTTGTCGGCGACACAACTTGTGTCCTGTGCTGTGGTTATGTACCCGCTTTTTATGGCGTCCTCTGCATTATTTTTCATAGCAAACTTCAGGACTTACGCCACAGCAAGTATTTTCGCCATAATGCCTACACCCAGCACATCTATCAATTCCTTTTGTTTGGTCTCCATCTAAAATATTTACTATCTCAAAACTATCACTTATATACCCAGAAGGCAACTCCACGTTGTTGGCTTCTTTTTCGGCCTCTTCGTCTGTTGCCACGTCGAAAACATATTCCAGATTGATGTTTACTATTACTGTTTTCATAACTTTCTCACTTTCCTGCCTTGCGGCCATTAAATTACGAGGGCATTCTTCGTAACGCTTCTTTAATTTCCGCCAGTGTCGCCGACCAGTGGGCAATCTGCTGGTCATAATCATCCACGATGTCCGCCGCAACATCCAAGTCGTCTTCTGCCGCTTCATCGGCGTCTCTTTGGTCTGTAAGGTCAGCGATTCTGGTCTGGACTTCGTCATAATATTGTTCGAGCAATTGTTTTTGAGATTTCATATAACGCCCTCTTTCGGCATCCCGCTTATTAAACTTCGTCTGAACGCTTCCTGTTCAAACGTGTTGGCGTTAGTTTCGGTTACGCTATCAAGGTCGAGAATAATGTTCCCGCCAAGAAACTCCCAATATTCGTTTAGTTTGTCCCCTGTTCTTTCTCCGACATTATGGACAACATCTTCGGGGTCTTCAACCTCGTACCATTGCGAGCAGAACTCCCTCGCCATCTTTGTAGCGTCAGCCAGCGTGTCGGCATAGACAAGGTGATAATGCGAATATTCCTGTTCTCCATTATGTTCGGTCGTTACAAATTCGTACAGTTTCATTTTGTCCCTTTCTCAAAATTATATGCTTTTTCTGCTGCTTGTATGAGAACATCTAAAAATTCCGCTGCTGCTGCCTCTGCTGCCTCTGCTGCCCGTGCTACCCACTCTGCTGCCCGTGCTGCCTGCGCTGCTGCCCACTCTGCTGCCTCTGCTGCCCGTGCTGCTGCCTCTGCTGCCCGTGCTGCCTGCGCTGCTGCCCGTGCTGCCTGCGCTGCCCGTTTACTTCTATCTTTTCCTGACAGCCAGTTTTCAGCCCATATCACGAAAGACTTTTCTTTATGGGTAATCAATGCAGCATATATACTAAAAGCAACTCTTTGAGTTAAAGTAAATTGAGGGACGGGTATCTCTTTTATTAACCTCGCATGTGTAAACCCGCATTTTAATCCAAAATCATCTTTAGTATCGCCCTCGACTTCGGCCTCGAACAACCGCAAAGTTCCGCTAATATTAGCGTGAGTAGGGTTTAAAAGGACGGCCAGTAGCGGATGGTGATAAAAATGCAACCAATGTTTGGTGCATAAATCACCGTCACCATCGGCCTTATACCACTTATTAAGTTCCCACTGAAAACCATTGTGGGTTTTCATGTTTTCGTCAGTTAGTTTGTATTTTACATCAGACATAACTACTCCTTTTGTACGGTTTCATTTTGCCTCACTTTCCGGCCTTACGCCGCAATTTTTCTCTTTCTTTTCGGTCATTATACTGCACTATTTTTATTTGTGCAGCTCGCCATTTTTTAAAGTCTTTTGCTACATTTTTGATTTTCATGAGTTCTTTACTCTTCTTTCTTAGGTCTTATTGTCATTACTTTTACTCTCCGCATCGTCAGCCGGAGCACTTTCCTCGCCTGTTTGCTATACAGGCAAACGAGCTTATTGGCCAAATTTTCAGCGGCCAGTTCCATCTCGATATTAGTCTTCATCTTCATTCGCGGCATACCCCTTCCTCGATTAGTGCCGCAGCAGTCCTGCCGAACCATCCCTGTAACGACCACGCTAATCCAGTGTCAATAAGGTGTTGCCATGCTTCTACCTGCTGTTCTCTCGTTGGCCTGCCCTCGCAAAAACCCTCGGCGATTGCTACTGCTGTAAAATCGTCCATTTTATCCTCCAGTCTTATAATCTTTATGCTCTAACCTGTCACAAAATGACAGTAACTTCAATGCCAGCTTCCGGGCTTGCATAATTGACAAGAGCGGTGTAGTTCCTCCATCGTGTTTATCTATTCGTATTCCGTATCCGTCGTGGTCTGCCGTGACAAATATCCAACGTTTGTTTTTACCATCGGTATCAAATCCGATATGGTTGTCGTCGTTGAAGTAAATTTGTTCAAAGTATTTCTCATTCACTGCCATAATCTGCTCCTTTTCCATTCATTATACACTAACACTGGGAGCGTGTCAAGTGTTTTTTATCCTATATTATCCTCAGCCGGGAAAAATTCCATTTCACACTTAGGACACAACGCCATATTGCCGATGAGCATCAGACCGTCAGCCGGGTCGATAAACTCACCACACCCGGTACATATCTCCCGGTTGTCAAAGAGACTGTCTTCTTCGTAGTCGTAAAACATCCCGACGTTAACTTCATCGGCAACAAATTTTGTGGAGCAGTTCTCTTTGAAAAATTTATCGAACAGCTGTATCTGTTTTTTATATTCCAACTGCAACATAAAACCTGTTTTGCTGTGCCCGTTATAATGGCCGATACCTAAATTCATACAACAGGCAGCAGTATCAAGAAAACAAATGTCGCTAAAGCTGCCCCGACCTGTCTTCCAATACTTGCCCAAAGCTCCTAAAAACTCCGGGCTGTCTGCCCCGTATGTTACAACGTCCGTTCCCTCCCGGTCAAACTCCACAACAAAATTGTAGTCTTTACAAACGTGGTCTTTGGCCGACGACCTGCCCTGCTCCTCATTATCACACAGCAGCAGGTCAACATTATAGTCTATCGCTAACTTGTAAGCGGTATGGCACCCTAAGCGGTCGTCAAACCCTGCTCCGTAAACGGTGTTTCTGTATTTCTTTCTCAATCTTGGTTGTTGTACGGTGTCCAGATGAGCCACAAACAGAACGCTCGCTTTTCTGTCTACGAAAATCCGCCGTTTGTCCGGGTCGTTAGCGTCAAGAGTAGCGTATCTGAAATCGCTGAAAATCTGGTCTATCGGCTTGAACCAATAATTAAGATTTAACATTGTTGTCCCCTGTATTTGTTTGGTTAGTGTCTGCTGATTGTTCTTGCTCGTCCTCGTTGTCGTTTTGTCCACAATGGTTGCTGTCAAGGGTATACTCGCCGCATTCACTACACGGCCTATAACCTAAGCTGTCTAAACACCCGTTGCATAGGTATTCGTGGTCGTCTGTTTCCGTCGTTGTTGAAAAAACGTCCCCACAATTATTGCATAGGTAATAATTGTTGCTGGCACAATAACTACAAACGTGCTGCGCTGTATCGGTTATCATCACTGCACCATCTTGACTACAGTCTTCGTGGCAGGCGTCACAGCAGAAAAAACATTCGTCATAACAGTCACGACAATACATATTGCCGTCATCGTCAGTCCACGCGTCATCATTGTTCGTGCTGTGGCCGCACATACTGCATTTGTGATTTTCTTCCAGACAACCGTCAGTTTGGTTTAATACAAAATCACCACTACTATACGAAATCGTCAGCAGGCCGTCCATAATCGTCCCTTTGGTAAGCGTATCCATGAACGGTATACAGCCGTCCCGATAGGTCAGTCCGGACACTATCCACGTGTCCCAGCCATTGTCAATGTCCCATGTAAGCCAGCCTTGAGCCAGAGCGTATTCTTTCATTCTGGCCTTGAGATGTTCGGCTGTTGCGTATACCCTGTCCATTAACCGCTGTCCGTTGTCCAGCAGGTGTACGATAGCTCTGGCAGTGTCGTTCTCGTCGACCATAACCAACTGCTTAAAGCGTTTCGGGTTCATCTCATATAGCCGGGTATACTCGCAGGAGTTGCCAGTCATACACGACTTACCGCCGAGGCTGTTACGATAATTCTCGGTGATAGCCGTTCCAGTATCCAGCCGTATACCGGTGCCTATTTTGTCAGGAAACAAACTCTTGTTGATGTTTGCAGCCAATTCTCGTATAGCTTCATCGGACAAGAACCCATGATTGAGATTGAGCTTCCGGGTTAAAAACCTATTTGTCAACAGCTTCAATCGCTTATCCCCAGCGTTGAACGCGATGAACTCGGTCGTGCCGTCAGCCGGGATGTCAGGATTCAGGCCGTCCAGCAATTCGCGGATAGAACAACAGCGTTCTGTTTCGCTTATCTTTGAACAGACAGCAGTATATATAATTTCTTTTACTTTCACAAAATCAAGCTCATCCATTATTGTCTCTTCAACATAACGGTATATTAACATATACTTTATATGATGTCAAGCGAAAACTCGGGTTATATGTAGTGTCAAGTGAAAAAACGGGAAAAGCGGCCAGATGTCGAAAAAAATGTCAATCAGGATGAGCGATGTCCGGGCAGTCGGTAGTTTGGTAGGGGGGCGTTTTGGTCGTAAGTGGTTGTTTTGCGGTGTGCTGGCGTCGCCGGATTAGCTATATTAGCTATATTAGGTAAAACAGTTAATTTATTTTTTTCCGGTAGTAAAGTGAAAGAATATAGGTATATAGTAATAGTATAATAGATGAATAGATGAATTAAAGTATTAAAGAATAGAAGAACGGTGAATTCTTTTTGTTGTATAGAGCAGCAGTTCAAAAAGGGTGTGTTACCTAATATAGCTAATGTTACTTAGGTAAAAATGCGAAATAATGCGGTTTTTGGTCTGGGACTACTCCTTTAGGCATAGAGAATTACACGATTATCGTGTATAAGTGTTGATTTAAATCAACAAACGTTACCGGTGACATACCACTTTAGGCATAAAGGTATAAAAATGGCCGGGTCGTGAAGGGCGAACCCGGCCGGAGGACGAGAAAATGAGCCATTTGTTCTGCTGTTCCTTCAGGTCTTTAATGTTCTGTTCCAATTGTTTTAATTGTTCTATTATCTTATCCATTTTGTCTCCTTATATAAATTTTACGTTGACCTTTGACGAAACGACCATGACCGCATCTTGTTGGTTGTAACTCCGTATCTGTTCTGCTACCTGTTCGACCATAAATTCATTTTCTTTGTCGGTGATTATGGTGATGTTCAGGCTCTTTTCTGACTTGCCTTGCCAGTAACCAATTTGCTCGGCGATAGAGAATCCGGTGAAACACTTGGCCACTGTTTTGGCAATGTATTCGATGTTCTTGTTCTCGGTTAAAATTTCGTATTTCATAATGCACCTCCAAACAGGCAAACGATATACAGCAGAAGTAATGCGAACAGCCAGACTTGTACTGAATTGATGTTCATGTTCTTATCCTCTATGAGCATGATTGCTCTATGTAGAGTATAACATATAGAAAACAAAAGTCAAGTAAAATATAATTTTTATTTTAGATTAAGCTTTGTTGTAAGTGCTTTGGTTATAGGACGTTAGGCGTTGGCAGTCAGCCGAGTAAAGCCAAGCGGGGTATGCCGGGTAGTACCTTTGGTTATCGGACGGTGGGTGGTGTCGGGTCCCCCTCTTGGACCGCCCCCGCCATACAAAATAATTCCATAATAATTCCGAATACCTAACCCCCCTATTTGTAAGTACTTAGACACCCCACCGAAAAAAATATGATATGAGTTTTTTTAGGACAACTCCACCTAACCCCCCTTAGCAACTACACTTACGTCACCAAGACGTTTCTTACAATCCTTCAGATTCCCTATATATGGGGGAGTACATTTTTACGAGGGGCGCAATGACAGAAACCGAACTTATAAACCGGCTTGACGCTATAACAGAGAACTATCCGAACTGTCCTAAAATGAATTTCAGGAAAGTATTGAACCAACCCGGAATAGCAGTAGCTGAGATACGCAAAGACGTTATGGTAGCGTTTGACGTTACGGAGATTGAAGGGCTGACTTTGTGGGAGTCTATTGAGTTTGTTATGAACAGAATAGACAACACACTTTCTCAGGGAGTAGACCAGTGTTCAACATAAGTTTCAGACAACATTTTTGTGAATGGGCGCTTCCGCTCCGGATAGCGTTTTTGCGGTTCGATGATTATATTCTGCCCCCAGAGTTCGTCGAACCTCCACAGGAGACCATATTACCAGGCGGATGGTGGGCCGGTGTTACGGTTCTGGCTTGGACGTTCGAGATTGACTATAACAACGAACCGACCGAGACTGACAGCAGATGAAGCACAAACTTAACGGATACGAGTACGACTTCCTGATAGACTCCGAGGTACGCGGCCTGTGCTCGTGCCCGCACGCTCCTGACCGCACGATAACGGTTATAGAAAAGTTGACCAAACAGGAAGGTCTGAGAATCCTGATACACGAGTGCCTTCATGCTATGAACTGGTCGAAGAACGAGAAGCAGATAGACAAAACAGCCGTTGGGATAAGCGGTCTGTTATGGAAGCTGGGGTTCCGAATACGAAGCAAACGACCTATACGAAGCAAACGCCCTTCACAGGACCACAAACGAAAAAACAAGGAGAAACGATAATGGACGGTAGTTATGTTTTTGAGATACAGGAACCCTGGGTAGAATTGGGGCACATAGACTTGGCCCAAACCACACCTGGCGTTTCTGCGCGAGACGAGGCCGCACTGGATGCCACGAGTAACGTTCTGGTTTTGGACGTTCCCAATGGGACGCCAGCGGCTGAGTTTCGATTTAGAAGTAACGATGCTAACAACGGCAGTATCGTATTGGACATGTTCGCCCTGCGCAAAAAAGGCTCACCGGCCAAAGACTATTACACAAGAGTAGCTACGCTCACTCTTACAATAGGCCAACAGGTTGCAAACACCGGCTACGTGTTCGTCGATACTGTCGTTGTCAGCAACGTCGGGACCAATCAGGAGATTAAAGCAGTGTCACCGGCTAACGATTATATCGGAAGCCTGCTCATCAACTTCAAGGCTTATGGCAAGGTCCTGTTCGTAGCCACTACGTTGACCGCTGATAAGAAGGTTTACGTTGATGTGGCGTACAACGTCAACAATCACGTTTTCTTGAAGGCATAGAACATGCCCGCTACAAGTAAGGCGCAATTCAGGTTCATGCAGGGTGTCGCACATGGTGACATCAAGGGCCGCAACGGGTTAACAGCGGCCAAGGCATCCGAGTTCGTGTCAGGACAGTCACCTGACAAGCTGCCTGAGCGCGCCAAGAAGAACGCGTTGAACAGGCTGGTTAACAAACACAAGAGTAGAAAGAACAAATGGGCGATACGCTGACCAGTTTTCTCAAGCAAGTAGGTGACGAGACTGTCACCATCTGTATCAATGGGGAAGTTAAGACCATTACCAAGACGGAGGCCCTTGCAAGGAAGATGTACCTGATGGCCATGGGCGGAGTAGAAGAAACTATAGGTGAAGATGGTTCCATAGTCAGGATAGTGCATGAGGCGGACTACAGGATGGCCAAGGCCATACGTGAGTTCACGGAAGGCAAGCCAGCTTCGGAGGCCGCGAAGGAGTCGCCCAAGGGTAACAAAGCGGGAACGTTTAGTTCTATGGTAGGTAAGAGATTAAGTTTGAAGTTAAAGGGGAAACCAAATGTTAAAAGTACGATTTAGTTGTAGCCGATGCGGAACTGAGAAGGACATAGACCTGCAACTCGACGAGAATGGGTTTTATTCCATTCCGTCTATGTATTGTCCAAAAGACCTCTATCGGCTCGATAGAGAAGTTATGTTACATACGGTTGACGACAGTAACATAATCGACGCGGTTTTTGAAGACGACGGGGTCGACACGAGTACTGAAGAACAAGCGGAATCTGTTAAGATACCAGTGAGACCAACCAGCAATGGTGATGAATCAGAAGATAAAGCCGGAACTGCCGACTCCGTTTCCGATTGATACGGAGTTTTGGAAGTGTCCCAAGACTGGGTTGATAGTCCCTAAGAAACCAGACGCTAATCTGGCGTGGCGGATGGACCTGCTTGCCAAAGCAGAAGAAGACGAAGGTATGCAGAGTGACTTGCTCGCTGCATGTGCGGAGTCACTGTTGTTTTGGGTTAACGGGTTTTGCATGACCTATCACCAGTTCGACGTTGACCCTTACGGCAAACGAATGGAATCCAGACATCCTGACCAGCCGATGATTACATGGCCTATTCAGGACGACCTTTTGATGTCGTTTTCCGAATGTGTAGAAAAGGGCATAGATGTTTTAATTGATAAGGCTCGTGACATGGGAGCGTCTTGGTGTTGTGTAGACTTTATGCACTGGATTACATTGTTCAGACAACAGTCTGCGCAATTGTTGGAAATGAGTCGTAACGAAGATTACGTGGACAAAGCTGGCAACATGAAGGCTTTGTTCCAGAAACACGATTACCTCAACTCGTGGCTTCCTAATTGGATGAGACCGCCGGATTGTTTCTTGGGTCAATCTAATAGACGACATATGCACTGGCACAACCCGATTACAGGGAGCACCATAGACGGCGAATCTACTACCAAACACGCTGCACGAGGTGATAGACGTTTGATTTCTCTTCTGGATGAGTTCGGGGCCGTACAGAATGGGGCATCCATGCGAGGGTCATCGAGAGACGCGGCTCTGGTACGAATAGTAAACTCGACTTCTGTTCCTGGTAGTGAGTACAACAAGTGGCGTGCTGATGGGACCATTAAGGTGTTCATCATGCCTTATTGGGAACATCCTGAGAAGGGCTACGGTCGTTATGTTCACCAGACCCCGACGGGTAAATGGGAGATAAGGTCTCCTTGGTTTGACAGCGAAGAGAAGACACGGGGGCCTAAATACATTGCTACTGAAGTTCTGAGAGAAGACACAGAACCCGGTTTGTCTTTTTTTGTTACACAGAATATAGACAACCATATAGCCATATATTCGAGGCCTCCCAAATCAGTATGGGACATAAACTGGAAGAAGAACCTCGGATATGAGGAACTTGCCAACATTATACAGTCGAAAGACAGGAGTATGTTGTCTGCGAGGGAGACTGCAAGCGGACCGTTGAGTATATGGTGTGACCTTAAAGACGGCAGGCCGGACCAGACCAAGAGTTACATCTTCGGTATTGATACTGGTAAGGGTCAGGGGGCGTCTAACTCGGTAATATCCATAAAGTGTAAGGAGACCGAGGAGAAGGTTGGGGAATGGGCAGACGCTTCGTATCCTCCCTACGACTTTGCACAGATAATAATAGCGGTTGCGTTATGGTTTGGAGGACCTAAACCATACAAACTTCCGTTTTTGAAGTGGGAACAGAACGGACCTGGCTGGGATTTGGGTCGTATTATAGTAAAAAAATGTTTTTATCCATATTTTTATAGAGAAGAAAAACCTGGCAGCATAACCGATAGGAAGTCACAGAAATATGGTTTCCATACCGGACGTCAGAGCAAATACGAATTGTTGTCGCTATATGACAAGGTTCTTGCGCACGGCGGTTATGTCAATAGGTCCAAAATAGCGTTAGAAGAGGCGAGGACATATATTCATTTATCCGGAGGTGGAGTGGGTCCTGCTTTCTTTATGCAGGAAAGTGTATCGGCGCAGAAGACTCATGGCGATAGGGTAATAGCTGATGCTCTTACTCTCGACGATAAGGAGTTGCCAAAACCAAGATTCGACAAGAAAACTCTTCCTGAGAACTCTGCCGGATTTAGGTTTTCGCAACACATTAAGAACAGGAATAGTCAAAGACGTCTTGTAGCAAAGAACAGGACCTTTGACTTTAGCGGGGTCTGTGGAGTTTGTTGATGCCAAAAAAAGTAGAGCCAAGTCAAATTGAAGAGATAGTGATATTAGGTTTTGAGAGAATGGACCGGTTTAGAAAAGTAACCGCGTCTATGTTCAAGTCCTATGTACCTGTCTATTACCAGATGGAAAAAGGAATCTGTTCGGAACCTTTGAACCTTGTGTTCAACACTATCAGGGCTTATGTTCCTAATCTGGTTATGCAGAATCCGATAACACAGGTTAAGACTCCTTTCAAACAGTATAAACAGTATGCCGAACTTCTTGGACTTGCGCTCGACACTACTTCCAGACAAATAAGGCTCAAAGATGAATTGAGGGCGTGGATAACCAACGCTTTGTTCGGATGGGGCATCATGTTGGTTGGCATCAAAGCATCCGGGGAATTGCTGAACTTCGACGACGTACTGGTAGATAATGGACAAGTTTACGCCAGAAATATAAGTTTGAGTAATTTTGGTTTTGACCCAACTTGTACGAATATAAACAGGGCCAAAAGTTTATGGCATAGGACAACCGTATCGCGACAACTGCTTTTGGACGTCGATGGATACGACCACGATGTGGTTAAGAACCTGCCATCTTCTCCTTCGACTATGCAGAACACTCTTTCCGAGATGACCGTATCGACAAAAGCAAAGTCGGCTATGGTAACGTTGCAGGACGAAGTAGACGTAATAGAGATGTACGTTCCGGAGGTCGAATCCATTGTAACGATGGGAGACCCCACACAGAAACGGCAAGGAAAGTACATAAGGGTTGCCGAGGCTAATTGCCCAAAAGAAGGGCCATATGTCTTTTTGTCGTTTTCTCCTCCGGTTGACGAGAATCCGTTCCCAGTTCCTCCTGTTAGTGTGTGGTACGAATTAGCGAAAATAGCGAATAGAGTGTTCGTTAAGATGGTTAATCAGTTCGAGGACCAGAAAGATGTAGGTCTGTACTCCCCGACTTTGGTTGATACTGTTGACCAGATAAAAGAAGCCGTCACTGGAAACTGGGTTCCTACTATGGACCCGAAGGGAATACAGGTAGTTTCGTTTGGCGGGCAGAACGAGAAGAATGAAAGATTCATGCAGGAACTATACACGATGTATAATCTCATGTCCGGAAACCCAGAACTTATTTCCGGTCAGGGAGTTCAGGGAGGAAAAAGTACTACAGCTACGGCTGTTCAAGCATTACAAGGCAACGCGTCTATTGGCATAGAGGATATGCGCGACATATTATACGACCAGACTGCCGAAGTGCAAAGAAGGGTAGCGTGGCATCTTCATACAGACCCGTTTATAAATCTTCCGTTGACAAAACGCGAGACAGGAGGGGAGGAAGTAGAACTTAAATTAACTCCCGAAGACAGGATGGGTGACTTCCTTGATTATGTATTTACCATAATGGCGAGGTCCATGACAAAAATGGACCCTATGGTCCGGTCAAAAAGAATCATTGAATTTTGTACGAATGTGATACCGGCTTCCGCCCAAACAGCGTTGGCCATGATGCAGATGGGACAGCAGTTTAATGTGATGCGTTATCTCACACAGATTGCTTTTGAAATGGGAATAAGTGAAATAGTAGAAGACATGTTTGAGGACCCTGAGTTTACACAGAAAATGCAATTCATGTTGGAACTGGGTCCGCAAGGCGCGGGTAAAGCTGGGGCAAGTGTCGGGGGCACGGCACAAAACGGTGGTTCTCCTACACAACGCACAGTTATGAGTCCGAGCCAGGAGTTTAATCAACAGTCTCAATCGACTGCTGCTATCGGACAGAGTGTCAATCAGGGGGCACTATAATGGCTTTACACGAATTTGTATGTGACAAATGTAACGTAAGAATTTGTGACACTGATACAAAAGTAATACATTATTGTCCAAAATGTGGCGAACCTATGCGTTGGGACCTCAAGGGCATAGGTATTGGGCAAGGAGATTATCGTCACGTTTCGGAATCTCTTGGTATTCATCCAGATGATATTCCTGAACATAGAAAATTATTTCCTGATGTAGAAGTGTTGCCTGACGGACGACCTGTTTTTACGAGTCCAAAACAACAGGAACGATACGCTACAAAATGTGGATTTCATAAAAAAGAACAAAAACGTAAATAAAGGGGAAAAAAATGCTAAAAGAAATTAAAACAGAAACTGATATAACAACTGTGGAAAAAGAACTTGTAACAAAAACTGAAAAAGAATTGGATAAAGTGTTTGGTGAGTCTAACCCTGGACCAGAACCGGAACCAAAACCTGAACCTACCCCAGATAAGGAATCTGAATCAGAACCGGAACCCGACCCTCAGTCTAAAATTGAGCCGGAGCCGGAACCTGAATCAGAACCTGATAAGGCAGGAGAACAGAAATCGGAACCGGAACCTGAGTCAGCAGACAAGACTGGACTTTCAAAGGCCGAGATTCGGGCGGCCATACATCTCGGTTGGACCGAGGATGAAGTTAATGAATTGGCACAGGCTAATCCCGAATTAGCAAAAAAGACCTGTGCGAAAGCGTTGGAAAGCACAAACAATCTTTCCAAAAAGTTTTCTGAATTGGGAAAGGCCAAGTCGGTTACAAAAACTGAAGTAACCGAACCTGTGAAGAAAGTCGATAAAAAGCCTATTGACTTTTCTGTTCTCGAACAAGAATACGAGAATGACCCGATAGTGGGGGTTCTTAAACAGGTGGTCGAGCAGAACGAAAGTCTGGCCAATGAGTTACAGTCATTGCGTACTTCCGGACCTTCTGTCGACTCTAAAATCGAACAGGCTAAAGTGGCGGAAGACGCGGCCATTTCCCAACAGATTGACGCATTTTTTAAGAAACCTGAGATTTCAGAATATTCTGAAACCTATGGCGATGTAGGTAAGGATGCCCATGATTGGGATAATCTTACACAGGCACAGCTTAGAAAACGTTGGGAACTTGTTGAAGAGGCTAATTATATTTTGATTGGCTCTGAATCGGTGGGTGTGAAGATGCCCATAGATGAGGCTTTTGAACGCGCTCATTTAAAAGTTACAGAAGACGTTCGTGAAAAGGTAATTAGAAATAAAATCAAAGCGGGTGTTGTTAAACGTGCCAAAAGTCTGACT
>Ga0315291_10007047_pt1 | contig 13944 bp, 10 predicted proteins | sample YL17G12_20_MG_FD_203070 | JGI IMG/M metagenome (GOLD analysis project Ga0315291, IMG submission 203070) | Sediment microbial communities from Yellowstone Lake, YNP, Wyoming, USA - YL17G12_20 | ecosystem: Environmental > Aquatic > Freshwater > Lake > Sediment | place: USA: Wyoming | collected...
CCTGGCGACGTCCCGATCACTTACGCGGACTTGAGCAAGTCGCGGCGCCTTCTCGGTTACGGCCCCAAGTACCCATTCGAGGAGGGACTGCGCCTCTTCCTCGAATGGTACCGCCATGAGAGGCCCAGGTTCAGCTAACCTACCGGGGCGGCCAGGTTCGAGCCCAGTGGCGTGCGTCCGGACACTCGGCACCTTCGGGGACCGATTGGCTCTAAGGCGCGGCTTTTTCGACCCTCAAGAGGACCAACTCTTCTCGACCGTATTGAACCCGGTCCAGCTCGGTGCTCCGCACGCCTGGCTGCTGCTCGATGGTTCCCCCTTTCTCCGGCCGCGTGCAGGCAAATGCATGCCCCCGGGCCTCCAGCGCACGGCGCAGCCCTGACGGGTCTGGATCAAGGTAGAAAAGGGCCGCCGCTGGGAGTTCACCATAGAGGTACAACCGCTCGCCCGGAGGAACGCCGGCGCGGATGCGCTCGCAAGCCATCCGCGGCGATTGCCGCCGATTCGACACCCCCGAATAGCCGAAGTCCACAAGCATCTTGCAGCCGACCAGAACGAGCGCCAGTGCAACCAGGGGGGCCCACCTGCTTCGCTTGAGCAGGAGCATGTAGAGGCCGAGGACGGCACCCGCCGCCGCGATGGCCGTCATCACGCTCGCCCATCCCGACCACGCGAGCCCCGCCCCGAGCCACACGGCTGCCACTGCAATCGGCCCCGCGCTGAGGACGTACACGCAGACCGCGCCCCAAGAGCGGACGTACCGGTTCATCCACGGACGCAGCTTCTGCGCCGTGCCACGCACGAAGACGTCCGCCGCCAGCAGCGAAACGGCCGGGAAGACGGGCAGCAAGTACCGCATCCTCCGGGCCGGGCTGATCACCGAGAACAGCACGACGCTCCCCGCCAGCCAACACGCCGCCAGCAGGAGCATCCTCCGCTCGCGGCTCGACGCCCCCGCCGCGTATCCCGGGAAGAACGCCAACGGCACAAGGAAACTGTACGGCAGCGCGGCCACGGGTAGCGCCTCGACGTAGTACCAAATGGGCCCTCTGTTGCTGGCCCCGACGCTTCGCGAGGCCTTCTGCCATCCCTCGCGCACCAGCACCTGCTGCGGTTCCTCATAATCCATCTGTCGGGTGACCAGCACGGGCCAGGGGGCCGCAAGCACAATCATCACCGCCAGGACGACCAACCAGTGCCGGCCCTGCCGCCTGGCCGGGGCGCGGTGCAGCCCGAAATAGGCCAGCATTCCGACCGGGACGAGGTAGAGCAGCCCGCCGGCCGACCCGGCAAGCAAGGTCACGGAAAGTGACAGCCGAAGCAGGACGGCGATGACGGCCATGTAGCCGAGCGACCAGCGCCAATCGGTCGCGAGCCGTCCGCCGTTGGAGTAGCCGAGGTAGAGCAACACGGTGGGAATAAAGAACAGGAGCACAGGGTGCGCCTTCGTCATGAGCCCCGCCGCCAGGCCCACACCGCACAGTACCGCGTACCCCCAGCGCCAACGCGGTCCCTCCAGCATGTAGAAGGCCGCGAACAGCGAGCAGGCCACGGTCAAGGCCAGCAGCATGTTCAGCTCGCCGACCCTTGCCGCACCGAAAACCATCGGGAGCGTCGCTGCGACGAGGCAGCCGACGAATGCTGTCGTCGCCCCGAACACAGGACGGACTGCCAGATAGAACACCAGCAGAACCGCCATGGCAGAAAGTGCCGAGGCCAGCCGGACGGTTGTCTCGCTCACCTCCCCGCCAGGCCATGACGCCAGCGTCACGGCCCAGTAGAACAACGGCGGCTTCACCAGGTTGGCCCGCTCGCCGATTCGGGGGATCAGGTAGTCGCCCGTGCGCATCATGCTCCGCGCCCCCACGGCCCTGGAGGCCTCCATGGAACCGGCAATGTCCAGGCGGCCCACTCCCCATATCCACATGACCCCAGCATAAAGCAGCAGGCAGCACAGCAGGACGGGCTCCAGCCAATGCCCCCTCAGTCCGCGGACTACCTGTCCCTCAGGATTCGGGCCGTCCGAGGCCGTGTCAGGCCGAGGCTGTGTCGGCAGATGCGACGCACACATGGATCAGGTTGCTGTGCCTTCCCTATCCGCGTGACAGTATGCTTTTTTCTCTCCCGGTGTTTGCCAACTTGCGAGAGAAGCATACTGCCACCGGATTCCTGAAGGCAAATCACTTCGGTGCTGCCTGTCCCTGCGGGGCCTGAAACATCTCCGCCGTGACGCTGTCGGGGTCAAAAAGCTCGTCGGGGATTGCGCGCTCGGTGTCCAGGTGGATGACCACTATACTCCGCTCGGCGTAGGGGGCCACGTTGCTCTTTGACTCGTTGAGTATCTTCTTCGCGTACCACTGACCCTGAGGCGTCTGGCCATATTCCACAATTCGTTCTGTGTCATCTCGCCGGTAATCCCCGATCTTTGCTGCTTGGGAAGGCCACCGTTTTCGGACGAGTTCCGGATCAGCCTTCTCGAGCCACTGCTTGTCCTCCTGCCAAACGCCCTGCGCATCGGAAACGCTTTCTTCCTCCTCGCAGGCGTAGTCGCGGTCCGGATTCCAGTAACGGCTGGTCCGGCCGGGGAAAGCTTCGATAGCTCCCTCTCGCAGCATGGCCTGCCCCGTATACTCCTGTCCGATAAGCCCGCCCGATGGCCCCTCCTTCGGGGGAAGCATTTCAGCCTTCAGGGAGACCGACCAGCCCCAGGTAATATCTTCAACTGTTAGCGCGGAGGGCAGGTGCCGAGTGCGGTAGGTTTCCCTCGTGAGATCGCCGCTGCTGTCCAGACGGATATGCGTGGCCTCGGAATCTTCCGAGGGCCCTCCGAAGTAAACGCCTACAAGCGCTGCGGCATTGCCAAGCCAGTCCTCCAGCTCAGCAACGTCATCGGGCTCTATCTCCATCACACGGCTGCCGGGGGCACTCAGATACCGCTCGATGCGGACACGCCCCCCCTTCTTGTAGACCACGTTCAGCGCATCCATTGTCGTCTTCGCCTGCCATGCATCAACTTCGGCAATGAGCGCGCAGTAGGTGGAAGCGAATCCCTCCCGGGCCTCCTTCACGTTCTTGTATAGGTCCAGCACAGTCTGGCTGGGCAGCTTCTCCACAACTCTGGCGTCGCGCGGGACGCCAAGAGCGTAGACGTCGGCGGGACCTGACTCCGGGTAGTCAAAATCCATCTGGAAAGGCCCCGGGCTACGCGGACCCTTGGGCATCCGGTTCTCTACCGTCACCAAGCGTTGAGCGGAGATGTCGACCGTCAGCGTGCAGACCTGGGAGCTGTCTTCGGTTAGCGTGAGCGTGTAGACGTTGCACCTTCTCCCGGCGACCAAATCCTCGGCGACGCTCACTTGGAGCATGCCCTCTCTCTTAGCTTGTTCGAGCTGGCCCATCACTGCGGCCAGGAAGCTAGGGGCATTACGAACCTGTTGCGGCACCTCGGACATATACTTGACAGTGAGCGTTCGCTCAGTGGGATCATATTCGTACTCTCGCCGTGTCGCCGCGTCGGCCGCGTCAACGCGGTCGCCACGCTTCAGAAAAACACGGAAAGGGTGGAGCGAATACCAAGCCTCGACCGTTTCGCCCTCCATCGTCGCCTTAGCGTGCAGCCACTCCGCCTTCTGCGAGTTCTCCACAGCCTCCATAAGCTGCGCATATGCCGACGGCATCACGCCGGGCTGTGTCGAGAGCCACCGCATGGCAATGAGAGCTGCACATACTGCCAATGCAACAGCGGCCGCCTTCAGCGCCGCGGCGCGGGGCAACCATCCCCATACTGAGCCTCTTCGCGCCTGGCTGCCCTGCCGGATCGCCACCAGGCGTTCGCGCAGCCGCTGCTCAACGTCCTGCGGCACCGAAGTATCTACCATTGATCTCACCAGGGAATCCACTATGTCTTCACGGTCGTTCATTGCAGAACCTCCTACTCTGAGGTGGGGGCGAGGCCGGGCAAGAGCCTTCGCAGCGCGTTTCTTGCCCTGGCAACGTGCGTTCGGGCTGTCTGCTCTCCGCATCCCAGGGCTTGGGCGATGTCCTGGTATGACTGCTCGTGCACCACGCGCATCAGGAAGGCAGTGCCCTGATTGCGTGACAGACGGCCGATTGCCCGCATTACTTCCGACTGCTTCTCTTGACCAGCCACCCGCGCCGCAGGCCCCGGAGCTGGATCTGGGATCTGGACCGAGACCGGCGAAGTGCTTTCCCGTCGTTCCCGCCGGAGCTTTCGGCGCAACCTGTCGTGGGCGACGTCAAGGCAGATCCGCAGGATAAGCGCACGGGGGTTGGGATGGCGGCTGATCCTCTTCAGACGTTTCAAGATCACGGCAAGGGAGTCCTGGAGCGCATCTTCGGCATCATCGGCATCGCGGAGGACTTGCCACACTGACCGGATCATCTGACCCTCCACCGGCTGCACGAAGCGTTCATAGAGTTCTTCTGGCTCGTCCAACCTGCTCGCCCTTTCTTCCCTGCTTCATTTGCCTGAATTGAGCGCCCGGTCGCTTCAACATCATAACCGTCGCAGGAGGGATGTTCGTGTACACGGAAACGGGAAGAATGGCTGGCCTTCCTTGGGCGGGCCGGTGCACACGCTCAGAGCACCCGGCCAATACAGAATTCGGTTTGTGCCGGGCGGTATTGGTGGGAGGCTCCGACGGCAGGCTGAGCCATGCCATCACTCACTGCCCTTTCGGGGCCTGAAACATCTCCGCCGTGACGCTGTCGGGATTAAGAAGCTCGTCGGGGACAGGGCGCGTGTCGTCCACGTGGTTGATGATCACGTAGGTAACTTCGCCGTAGCCCGTCCTGTAGTCAACCTGCGTCTCCTTGCGGGGATACCAGGACCCCTTGGGCGTACGGGCGTATTCGTCCAGTTTCAGCGTGCTCGTGTGGCGATAGGGATCTCCGAAAACCTGGTGCCCAGGCTCCAGTATCTCCCGCTGGTTGTCGCTGCCCCACTCGCAGAACTCACACACGTAGTCACGCCCCGGGTTGAAGTACCACTGCTTGTATCTGATGCTATAGAAGCTCTCGAAGCCGACCAGGCGGCCCCACTCACCGTCCTTCGGTTCCAGCGCGCGGCCGTTCCCGAGTTCTATGGGCATGCACCATATGAGCGGCTCGGCTGGGGGCGAACCCTGGGACAGCCTGTTCCTCTCGCGCCTAGTCAACTTGCCCTGTTTATCCAGCTGGATCTCCGTCATCCGGGTGCCGTCCCAGAAGACCACCTCGTAGGGCTTTCTTCCTGCGACCCAGTCCTCGAGAGCTCCCATGTCCTCCGCCGGCAGTTGGTCCCACAGCACCTTGTCGTAGTTGCGCGATTCCGTGTAACCCATGCCCTCGGGGAGCGTCGGAACATAGGTCTCCACACGCCTCCGGTCGCCCTTCACGTAGATCACGGAGACGGACGCCCTGGGCACAGGCAGCCCCTCGCCTTTGGCAACGTCGTAGTCTTTCATACGTTTGCAGACAACCGCGTAGTACTCGGGGAGCGCAGAACGCGCGGCCGCCTCCACCTTCTCTTTGAGCTCCTTCGCCTCCGTGGGCGCTGTCAGGTCCACCACGCGGGCGTCGCGCGGCGCCCCGAGCTCATAGATATTCTCCGGCCCGTGCGCCGGATACTCGAAGTCAATGATGCGCGCTTCTCCATCCGGCTGCAGTACCTCCGTGCGAAGGAGACGGCGGCGCTCCATGTCCATAAACAACCGCCCATGGCCCTCCTCCGTAGCGAGGGCAAACACCCGGCAAGGGCGCCCGTCGACCTCTCCGGGATAGGTCTCCAGCAGGTCGCCCTTTTCCTTCCGGCGTTCGATCTCCGCGAGCATTGCATCCCAGAGACTTGCGACCCCCTCCACTTCTTCTCGCCTCTGTTCCCAGGAAATGGTGATGGTCCGGTTGTCGGGTGTGTAGGAAACGCAGCGGTTAGACTCGTAGTCGATGTAGCGCAGATCGCCATCGGGAAACACCCAGATGGCCCTCGGCGGACGTGCCGAGAACCACCGCCCTGTCGAAGATTCCTGCCAGTGCACCCATTCCGCACTCTTGGAATTCTTCACTGCGTCGGTCAGCTCCGCATAGGCCGACGGCATCACCTCGGATCTGCTCAGAAGCCACCACGCCGCCAGGACAATCACGCAGGCAACTGCCGCCACGGCCAACTTTCCGACCCTCATGAGCAGACGCCCTGCGCTCCCTCTGACCACTTTCTCGGCCACAGGAGCACATGGGGCAATGCGGGTTTGCCCGACACGATGCATGACGCTATCAACAATGGAGGGTGCGCCCTTCAGGCATCGGCCGAGTTCGTCCAGTTTTCGTTCGAGCTGGCTTTGTTCTTTCATGGTTCGATGGCCTCCAGTCTGTTGCGCAGGCGTGCATACGCCCGGGAAAGCTGCTTGGTAACGGTCCCCACGGGACGGCCGGTCATGTCGGCTGTCGCACGGACGCTGTGCCCTTCAAAATGCCGCAGCATCACGACGTCTCGTTCGTGCTCAGGGAGTTTCATCACCTCGGTCAGGAGGCGCTGCAACTGCTCGCCGAGCTGGCCATTCTGTTGGTGAGCACGCGCGTCAGCCAGGGCACCCAGATTCCTCTCCTTCGACGTCTTCCCGGCCAAGGTAAGTGCCTCTCGTCGGCCTATTGTGATCAACCAGGACCCGAAAGCTGACCCGTTACGCAGGCTGCCCAGGTTTTCGTAGGCCTTGACGAACGCGTCCTGCGTGACGTCCTCCGCGGCGTGAACGTTGCCAAGGACCGCCGTGGCCGCAGCGAGCACGGCTCTTTCGTAACGCCTAACCAGGATCGCGAAAGCGGCCGTCTCCCCAGCAAGCACCTTTTCTATGATTTCGACATCAGATTGCACGGTTGTGGACACCTCAGCAGAATGAACCCTCGTTAGAAAGACTACGAAAGCCGGCAGAATGCGACAAGAAAAATCAAGATTCGGCAAAAAGCAGGCGACTTGCCTTGGGCTTTCCTGACAGAGAGCTATACAATTGTGGAATTGCGCGGGTGCCGACGTGCCGACCTGCAAAGACGAGGGACTGCAACGACGCCCGGGAAGAGCGGCAAAGGAAGGCACCCGCAGATGATCTCACCGCGCCTTGGAGCCCGGGAACGAATCACTCAGAACCAGGTTGTTGTGCTTCCTCGGCCTGAAACATCTCCGCCGTGACGCTGTTGGGATCAAAAAGCTCGTCGGGGATGTCGCGCTCGGTGTCCACGTGGATGAGCGTTATGACCTCAAACCGCCCCGTGCCGGCCCGATCGTAGCACGTCTCCTTGCGGATTATCCTTGCGTACCACCGGCCTTGGGTCGTTTGGGCATATTCGAGGACTTTTCGTGACTCGTGCACATAGCGGTCTCTATGCGGGGCCCCAGCCGGGACGTCCTTGAGCCACTCCTTGTCTTCCTGCCAATCCGCCTGCGTGTCTTCCTCGAACTCCGATATCTCGCACACGTAATCGTGCTTAGGGCTGAAGTGCTGCGTCATCTTGCCGGGCCTGCTGTCGATGCCAATGGCCGTGCCGTACCCTTGCCAGACATGCTCAACCCCCATCAGGGCTCCGTCATCAGTCTCCATCGGTGGCAGCATCCTGGTAGTCTTGCCCACGTACGGGAGAAGGTTCGTCACCCAGGACGCCGATTGACCCCAGATGTTCGATTCGACCGGGAGACGCAGCTGACTGTACGGGGGGGCCTGCTCTGTGTGCTTGCGCAGGTTGCCCTCGTTGTCCGTTCGCACCGTCGTTACCCGTGCGGCATCGTAGAACTCTATCTCGATCTCGTCGGCCTGCCAACTCCTGAGGCGCGATTCGAGGGATGTAACGTCCCCATCCTTGAACTTCTGCCACAATTGCTCGCTTTCTGCGGCATCGGGCGTTTTGACAACCGAATATCGCTCGACGCGATATCGACCGTCCTTTTTGTAGACCACTGCTACAGCGAAGGGCGTGTGAAAGCCGTCGCGCACGCTTACCTCGTAGACAACGGCGTAGTAGGTGTGAGCGAATCCGGCTCGTGCAGCTTCCACCTTGTCATTAAGCTCGTTGAAGGCAACCGGAGGCGATAGGTCCACAATACGCGCGCCACGCGGCACTCCCAACGCGTAGATGTCCGCAGGCCCCGTGTCCGGGTAGTCGATGTCGTAGGCAGCAAACAGCGTCCCATTCCGTTTCAAATTCTCAAAGCGGACCATCCGTTTCGCCAGCGGATCCACCGTATACCGTTCTTCACTGGTCTGATACCTAATCGTGAAAACCTTCACGGGCTCGCCGGCGAGAACTTGTTCCTCCTCGGTTACCTCGACACCAGCTTGCTCTCTTGCACTTTCGATCTGTTTCACCATTGCGTCGAAGAGACTGCCCCCGGTCTCCAGCTGCGTGGCCACCTCCAGTTTGGTCCGTTGCACGGTGAGTATTCCCGTGGCAGAGTCATACGAACTCTGAGTCTTTGGATCGATGCTGACTATCTGTCCAGCGGTCTTCGAGAAGATCTGGAGCGGCCGCTGCGAATACCACGCTTCGTATTCCTGGCCCTCAATCTTCCCGCGCATGTGTACCCATTCCGCTTTCTGCGAGTTCTCCACAACCTCCATGAGCTGCGCATAGGCCGACGGCATCACCTCGGATCTGCTCAAAAGCCACCACGCGAGGACCACAACCATGCAAACGGCGGCCGCTGCGACGGCCAGTCTGGCAACTACAGTGACCACACGCCGGCGGCTGCGCGGCACGGGTTGCATCCCCAGTTCCATGACGCGAGCGTCCAGGTCCGGAGACGTTTCCAGCCGGATCGCCTTGAGCCGACGCTCAAGCTCCTCATCATTTATCTCGACCATTTCATCCCCCTTTCTCCAGCCTGGCCCGCAGTTCCGCAAGGGCCTGGCGGTATCGTGCATGTGCCGTGCTCTTGGTGGTGCCCTGCAACCCTGCTATCTCCTCAAACGTCAAGTCCCCCCACATTCGGAGGGTCAGCACTTCTCGCTGGCTGTCCGGCAGCGTGCTCACCATGCCGAGAAGAATCTCGTGTTCCTCGGCACTCGCGGCCTGCTCCGCTGGATTGTGCGAGTCAGGATTCTCGTCCCGCATCTCCTCAGTCCCGGCGAGAACCGTCTCCCGCCCTTTCCTGCGGCGGCCGTCCAGAGCGCGATTCCTTGTGCAGACCGTGAGGAATGCCGGAAGCCCGCTCTCGTCGCGCAACCGCCGGGGCTCCCGGATCAGGCGGGCAAACACGTCGTGCACCACGTCCTCAGCCGCGCTTCGATCACCCGTCAGGGCCATGGACAGGGTCAACAGGCGGTCCTTGTGGGCGATGTAAGCCTGCTCGAAAGCCATGCGGTCGTCCAACACAATCCCCTTCTCGAAGCGATCTCTCGGGCGAGTGCCCATATTCCGCCGGCGCGCCGTCCACAATAATAACGTTTGGGAAGGCGATTTGTTCGGCAGGAATCCGGGAAATCCCGCGATTTGCGGGATGAGGGAGTCAATGGCGAGTGACAACCGGCCCGCCGCAGCTTTGGCGGAGGCGCTTCGCGAAGGCGGGCGGGACCAGGCGCCGCCGGGGTCACCGTCGCCTACGGGCGAGAAACCAGAAGTAGGGCATGAACAGGAAGTTCACGGCGTGGCACGGCTCAATGGGCCGGCCTTCGAGCGAGGCGAGAAACCTCTGCTCTCCGTCCCACGCCCTCGCCAATTCATCAGGCTGGAAAAGCGAAGGGTGTACGCCCATACTGACCTGGAAGCCCTCGCGACTCAGGATGTCAGGCATCTTTCGTGCGACCTCCGGGTCCGCCCCCACTGCACTAAGGGCCGCACTCATTCTAGGCCCGAGCCGGCTCGCTTCCGGATGCTCTATCCGGCCGCCGAAATCGGGCTCGGCCGCGACAACCAGTTCGCAGCCCGGCTCCAGGACCCGCCTGACTTCACGGACAACCGCGGCAGGATCCGCCACCCACAGGAATAGCATCTGGGTGAACACCAGGTCGAAACTCTGATCTGCAAAGGGCATCGCATCGCCCGAGGCGATTACCTGCCGTGCAGCCTTGAACCTCTCAGGGCGGAGACTGAGCGGCCCGGCCCGGATGTCCAGTGCGACCACGTGCCCCCCGCACCGGCGCGTCAACTCTGGAGTGACTGCACCGGTCCCGCAACCGAGTTCAAGCACCTGGCGCTTGCCCTGGATTCCAACCCGTCGCAGGAGATTCGCCCGCACCCCGGAGAACCATGCCGCCTGACGTTGGTACTGGGCGTCAAGCTCCTCCAGTTTCTCCTTCGCTGCACTCCCTTCCCCTTCGCCTACCACGTCCCCTCCAGGACTTACCTTCCTCCGCCGGCACATGCGCACGCGCAGGCGCATCCGGCGCAGGCACACGCGCATCCACCACCCGCGCAGCCTGAGCCTCCGCTTGCAGCCGACCGCGCGAGTTCCTTCAACGCATCAAGCGTGAAGTGGTCCACGCCGCGGAGGTCAAGGCCTTTGGCGGGCACCACGATGCCCCGTGACGAACGTTCTGCGGCTGGGGTCACCCACCTGTTTATGTCTCCGACCCAATCCCTGCGCCGCCCGGCTCCTGACCAATAGTACCAGCGCGGGATGTAGTACCAGCCTTGCTCCCTCTGCGTCTCCATTCGATCGTCGTAGTCGTCGGCCATTGACAGCCAGTTGAGGTGCCGGTTCGCCAGATCGTCTTTCCTTTTCGGATCCTCCTCACCGCTCACCTGGTCCCACGCGCGCTCCGTGATGCTGCGATAGTACTGGCGGGTCGCATCCGCATCGAACCCCGCCATCTTATACCTGACGAAGCCCACGAGTCTCTCCAGCGGCTCGCTGAAGTCCTTCTCATCCATCTCCTTCGGCGGAGCGGACAACACGTCCAGGAACCCAACTTCGTAGGGCTCAAGACTCACCTTGCGCCCGTCGGGCAGCTCGACGACATTCGGCGCCGACCTCGTCCCGACAGGCTCGACCTGCGGTGGCTCGGCTTCGGTAAGGCGTATGACGCCCTTGCTCACCATGTCCGTGACAACCATGCCAAGCACTCGGTGCAGGGGCAACTCCAGCAGGACAGCAGCCTCCGCAGAAGTCAGCCCGCGGCATATCTTCCCACCTTCCACCCTTGCGAGCGCCGGCATGTAGTGGGGCTTGCGGCGCTCCATGAAGAGATACCACGCGCCTCCCATCATCGGGATCAGCGGCCACAGGCAGAGATGCAGGATCGGGGAAGTCACCATGACGATAATGAACCCGCCGGTGAAGACGCCCAGGAGGGTGAATCCCGTCCCACGCGTCAAGAGGAGGAAGCAACATGTGAACAGAATAAGGTAGAGCACGCCGCTGACCTGCTGCGCCCCTTTGGAATTCTGCCACCAGAGCAGGAACATCTTCCAAAGGCTGCTCTTCACGACGCGCTGCATCACGGCGCGGGGGAATGAGCACCCGAACATCATCGGCCCGGTGAGCCGATAGCGCTCTTTCCAGGCAACAAAGGCCACGTTGTCCGGGTGCAGGATGCCCTTCTGAAAGAACTTCCTCTCGTCCGAATGCCACACAACACTGTCGGGTTGCACCCCAGGAGGAAACTTCACGGTCAGAAGGAGGTCCGTGTCACCCACGACGTATCTATCGCCAAACCAGGTGGGCGTGAAACGCAGCGACGCGCGCTGGCTGTCAGTCCGATCCTCGTACACCATGTCTCTTACGCGGGCGCGGCATTCGAACACCCCCGCGGAGCCCGCCGGAATCGCGAACGGCTCGAGGTGCACTTCCGGCCCTGTCTCGATGTAGGTGGAGGGTCGCCAGGAGTGCAGCGGCTTGCCGTCAATCGAGGCCCCCAGCACCTCATAGTCCTTCGTGGGCATGCCCATATCCACGACGTCAATCGCGTGCGCGCCAGGCTGATTCTGGAACTTCATGTGATACTCGACGAGCACGGATGCATCCGGCTCGACGGTGAGCACCACTTCCATCTCCGGCACACTGAACCGGTACTCCTGGGCGCGAGCAGAAGAACTGAGGACCCAGCCAAAGCAGAACGTCAGGAAGGCCACCGCTACAGTCGCGCGCTTCAGGCCCACCTCTTACCCCTCCGATACCCTGTCCGTGCAGTGAATCATGTCGTGTTCGCGGCTCAACGGGCAACCGCTGCCGCATACGGAGAAATCGGGGCAGGAGCGACAGTCATCCGGCACGGACAGGCGCTCTCGGATGTCCCTGAAGACTTCTCCCGCCCAGATGCGGTTCCAGTCGTCGGTGAGGATGTTGCCGGCGACACGGTAGCAGCTCTGGCACGGCAGCACGTCGCCGTTGGGCTCGATGCAGATGTTGTACTCGGCCGCAGTGCACCGCTTGAACCCAAGGCCGAGTTGCGCCGGGTTCATGCGGCAGTAAGGCGTCGGCGTGTACCAGATGAACCGCATGCCCAGTGCGCGCGCCCTGCCGCTCACCAGCGGCAGAATCCGGGCCAGCTCTCCAATCGTCAGCCCCACGCCGCTGCTTTTCCCTCCGCCAGAAATGATAAGCGAGTTGCAGGCGAAGGCCTTCACGCCAAGCCCGTGCAGGAACTCCACCGTCTGTTCGATCTGCGGCGCGTTCAACTGGGTCAGGGTTGTGTTGGTTACGGTGTATATTTCTTCGGCGACCATATTCTGGAGGCCGGCCACGGTCTCGCGGAAGCCCGCCGCGCCCACCATGCGGTTGTGGACATCCTCAACGTGGGACTCTATGGTTATCTGCACGTGGTCCAGGCCGGCGCCAACCAGGGTGCGGGCATAGTCACGATCGGAGAGCTTGCGTCCGTTCGTCAGAAGCCCAGTGACCTGTCCCAGGTCCTCCGCCGTCTCCACGAGTTCGACGAGATACTCGCAGAGGGTCGCCTCGCCGCCGGTGAAACATATGTGCGGTACGCCGGCGTCCCACAGCTTTTTGAGAACCGTCTTCCACTCCTCGCGCGAGAGCGACGGCATCTCCCGCGACCTCTCCACATAGCAGTGCGGGCAGTCGTTCTGGCAACGATATGTGACAGCAAGGTCGGCTCGATACGGCGCGGACACCTTGATCGAGAACGGTTCATCCTCCTTCGAGGCGAGATCGAGCCAGGGGCAGACTGCCTTGTCCGGGTCTGTGGGGAAAAGGATCTGCTTTATCTTCTCGTAGTCGTTCGCGATCTGCACCGCGCTTGCCTTGCGGAACGTCCTTCGCAGCTCGCGCCGTGCCAGCTCCAGAGGCTTTCCCTCCAGGATTGCACGCGCGATCTCCATGCCCGTGCGGTTCAGTCGCACCGCAACTGTTGCGTCGACAAGCATCACCCCGCCCCCATCCTGCTCGACGCGGAGATGAACACGCGAATAGCGGTCAGGACGCTCGATGCGGAAATGCTGTATGCCCGGCCGGGGCGCACGTGAGGTCAGAGCGGGCCAGAGTACGCGGCGCAAATCCATGGCTCTGCATGTCCTGCAAACAAGTGGTCAACTTCTCAGTCGTTCTCCCGCACCCTCGGCCGTGACGCCGAATGACGGGCGTGCCAGAAGTAGGATAGCTCGACCACGAACGCTTTTCAAACGGCCGCAGTCACTTTGCCTGGACATGATGCTCCCCTCAAGCGGCTGTCCGCTTGACGAGGACTGTCGCGCGGCATATACTTGCAGATTGACATTATGTGAAAGGGAAACCATGTCCGTCTCCCCCTATAGGTGTTCCCAACAGGTCCTGGAAGCCGTGCCGCTGGTAATGCGCGCCATCCGCGAGGAGATGCGCAGCCATCGCACGCCCGATGTCTCCGTGCCCCAGTTCCGCACCTTGGCCTTCCTGAAGCACCACGAGGGGGCGTCGCTCTCAGATGTCGCAGAGCACATCGGCCTCACGCTGCCCTCAATGTCCAAGATGATTGACGGCCTGGTGGCGCGCAATCTTGTGAGGCGTGAGACGCGCCCCGATGACCG
>Ga0315291_10007048_pt1 | contig 13943 bp, 12 predicted proteins | sample YL17G12_20_MG_FD_203070 | JGI IMG/M metagenome (GOLD analysis project Ga0315291, IMG submission 203070) | Sediment microbial communities from Yellowstone Lake, YNP, Wyoming, USA - YL17G12_20 | ecosystem: Environmental > Aquatic > Freshwater > Lake > Sediment | place: USA: Wyoming | collected...
CTCTCTCTCTATCTCTCTCTCTCTCTCTCTCTCTCTCTCTCTCTCTCTCTCTCTCTCTCTCTCTCTCTCTCTCTCTCTCTCTCTCTCTCTCTCTCTCAACCCCGGCCTCAACCTCGACCCCCAACAACAACAACGACGACGACGACAACGACAATAGAAACGCCGCCAACATAGCCGCCCCAAGCCCAAATCAAAGCCTCCGACGGGCGGCGCCGTCAACAGGCCCGTGGCTTACCTGCCCCCGCACAAGCTGAGCCTGACGCCAGAGGAGCGCGCCGCGCCGCCGCCGACGCCCGTGCAGCGAGGGCGCGAGGAGGTCGCCGCGCTCTGCGCCGTCCTCCCGGAGGGCTCCGAGGACAAGGCGGAGTGCGAGGACGCGCTCCAGTACTACGAGAGGCTGGCGAGCGGCGACGGCGAAGCGTGCTCGCTCGCGGCGGCCGAGGCGGCGGGGGGAGCGGCGGCGACGGCCTCCTCCTCCGCCTCCTCCCCCTGGACGTCCTCGGCCTCGTCCCGCTTCGCCGACCCCACCTGCGCCGACGAGCGGGAGCGCTTCGAGTCGTTCGTGCGCGAGCTGCTCTACGCCGGCAACGTCTCCGCGTTCGTCAAGGCCCTGGGCAGGCGCAAGCGGGGCGAGGAGGAGCTGAGGAAGGGGTCGGAGCTGGAAGGAGCGCGAGCGGCGGGACGAGGCGGCGGAGGAGGAGGCGCTCCTCCGGCGGGCCCCTCCGCCGCGGAGATCGACGCCGAGACGGAGCGGCGCAGGGCCGCGCTCGTCGCCCTGTTCCGCAGCTACGACCGCGACGGCAACGGCAGGCTCGACGCGGCCGAGTTTCGTGAGGCGGCCGCGGCCGCCGGCGACCCGCTCTCTGGCAGCGAGGTGGCCAAGATCTTCACGGCTCTGGACATCCACGGCGCTGGCGTGTCGCTGGACGACTTTTTGGCCGCGGTAGAGGTGAGAGAAGAGGGGGAGGGAGAAGAAAGTTTCTTCTTCCACTCGTTTTTTTTCCCGGTTCTCTCTTTCTTTTTTGCTCACCCTGCACGCTTTCTCTCTCTCGAACCATTTCCCGCAAAACACCAAAACACTCTCTCCCCCCCCTCTAGGCCGAGGATTTCATGAAGCCTGCGAGCCCCCTGGCGGCGTGGCTGCGGGCGCACGCCGGAGGAGGGAGCGTCGGGGAGCTTCCCGGGGTCGACCAGCTGCTCTGAACAACGACGACAGGAGAGAGAGAGAGAGAGAGAGAGACTAGAAACCGTTTTTTCTGTCGCGTGTTGTTGTTTTTTTTGCAAAGAGAGAAAAGAGAAAAACACCTCGCTGTTACACCGCCTCTCCTTTCTGTCCTCTTTTCTCTTTCTCCCCTCGCTCTTCTACTGTACAATGCTCTCAGACGACGACCCTGTTGAGGGCCGCGGCCAGCGCCGCCGACGACGACGTCGACATCGGCCGCCCGTCGAGGCTCGGCCTGCGCCGCTCGTGCGCCAAGAGCGCCTGCCGCATCCGCAGCCTCGCCTGCCTCCTCGCGTCCGCGCCCGCGGCCCGCCTCGCGTCCGGCGAAAGAGGGTCGGAGGGGATGTCGAGCACGGCTGCGGAAGCCTGCTGTTCCGCCTCCTCCTCCTCCAAAGAAGCCAAGTTCGAGGACGAGGACGGGACGACAGGTTTCCCTTGCGAACCGTCGACGGCGACGACGGTCACGAACGCGTCGCCGCACTCGAAGACGCGACCGCCAAGGCTCGGAGTCTCGGCGCAGACGGAGACCATCACCTCCATGGACGCGCCTTTTTTGTTTTTGTTGTTGGTTTTTGGATTGGGGAAGAGGAGAGAGAGAGAGCGGAAAGCAAAGAAGCAAAAAGACGGGAGTGAGTTTCTCGTGGTCGCTTCTTCTCTCTCTCTCCCCCTCTGCTCCAAAAAGCTCTCTCTCCCTCTCTCCAAAAAACGCAAGAGAAACGAATTCCTCACCCCAGACCGCCGTCACCTGTGCGGAAACGTAGAGGACGTCCCCGACGCGGGTGGGCGCCCCGAACGCCACGGAGTCCATCCCTGCTGTCAGGACTCTCGAGGTGGGGAATTCGCTCTCGCCGCCGTTGCCGCCGCCTCCGATGCCGCCGCCGCCGCCGCCGCCGCGGCTGCTCTTTGTGGTGTTTTTGGCCCCGCTGCTCCCGAGGCACCGCCCGGCCCTCGCCCCCGCAATGTGCGCGCACTGCTCGACCCAATTCAGGACGACGCCGCCGAATGTAATTCCAAGAGAATTAGCGTGCTGCGGCAGAATCAGCTGCGTCATATGGGACAGGGTGGCCGCGGGAGGGATGCGCTGAGGCTGCGGCCGCGACGGAGGAGGGAGGGCTGACGACGAGTAGAGCGACGACGAGCTCGCCATGGCGGCTGCGGCGGCGGCGGCGGCTGCTGCCCCCGCCAGCAGCGGCGGCCCCAGCGTCGGCATCCCTCCGCCGCGGTGCGTGACTGGCTGCAGCCTCGGCGGCAGCTCCCCGGGGCACTCGCGCGCGCGCGCCCGCGCCGCGAGCCGCTCGGCGCGCCGCCGCTCGGCCGCGGCAAACACCTCGGCCTGCGCGCCGTCCCCTGGCGCGACGGGGGGCATCACGGCCACGGGCGCGACGCCGGCCCTGCCGACGGACACGAACGTCAGGTACGCGGAGCAGCAGTGCCTGCGCTCCCCCGTCGCGAGGACCTCCTCCTCGACGCGGACGCCGACCTCGGCCGAGGAGCGGAACACCCTGTTGACCATCGCGGCCACGATCGCGACCGAGCCGCGGCGGGCGGGGCGCAGGAACGCGACGGCGTCGACCGAGGCGGTGACCACCGGTCCTCGGGCCAGAGTCTTGGCGGCGAGGCCCGCGGCGACGTCGATCCAGGAGAGGACGGCGCCGCCTGGTTTTTTGTTGTTGTTTTTTTTTTTTGGGGGGGGGGAGAGAGAAAGAGAATGCGAGGTTGAGGTGTCGTCGTCGTTCGTTTTCCGCGTCTCTCGCGCGCTTGCCCGCGCGAGAGAGAAACGGCGCGCATCGTTTTTCACCGCCCACCGCCTCGCTCCCTCCCTCCTCCTCTCACTCACCGCTGCAGATCCCCAGGTCATCGACGTCCGTGGGCGTGACCAGCTGGTGGAGCACGACTCGAGTGGCTGACATGGGCACGGGCTCGAAGGGCATCGGCGGCGGGACCGACGACGTTAAAGCAGCTTGCTGCTGCTCTTGCTGACGCTGCTGCTGCTGCTGCTGCCTCTCTGGAGATGCCCCACTCGCCCCCGCTGCCCCTCCTCCTCCGTCTTCGCTGGCCACTGGCTCTCCCATCGGCGGCCTCGCCGTCTCGGCGAGCGTCGGCGGGGTCGGGGAGGGGCAAGAGGGGGGGAGGAAGACCTGGGAGGGCGGCCGCGGAGGCAGCATCGAAGCAGAAGGGCGAGAAGAAGCAGCAGCAGCAGCAGCAGCGGGAGTAGTTATGTTGTTTTTCGTTTCTTCGTCCTCGACGTAATTCAGCGCGACGGAAGAGGGGATCCGGGACATCGCGTCCGCGACCGCGGTCCGTGCCGACGAGGGCGAGGCGGCGATGAGGGCCGCGACTTGGCGCTCGAGGAGGTCGACCTGTCGGGTTAAAGGTTTTTCGTTTCGTTTCGGGTGAGGCCTCGCCGGGTCGCCCGATCGCTCGATCGAAAAAGCGCGAGACGAGAAACGAGTTCTTCTTCTCACCTTGGCCGTCAGCCACGTTATCTCCTTTAGGTCCCCGTCCGAGCGGGCGCGGGACATCGGGTGGCCCTCGGGCCAGGCGCCGGGGCGGAGGTCCAGGGCGTTGGAGAGCGCCGTCGGGAGAGGGATCGACGACGTCTGATGGTGATGCGGCGGCGGCGAGGAGGTCGACGGAGGTATCATTGCTCCTGTTCCGTCGTCGTCGTGGGAGCTCTTCTGCTCGCTGCCACCGCTCCCGCGGTGTCGAGGGACATCCGACATCGGCTGGCGATGTAAATGAGGGGCCGGAGATCGGTGCAAAATTGGAGAGAGCGAAGAGCGGAGAACGCTCAGAGAGCGAAGAGTGGAGAACGCCCAGAGAGCGAGAGAAAAGTGAGTCTGGTCTTCATCTTGGTCTTCTCTTTCCTCCTTCCGCCCCCGCCACGTCTTTTTTTTCCTTTTTCTTTCAGTCATTTTCACTACATTTACAAGGCAAGCGGGACTCCCGATTTCTCTCTCTGCGCGCGGGGGGATGAGAGCAGGGAGGGGGCCAGTGGTGGTGGAGAGGACGAGGGGAAAACAAAACTCGGCTGAGGCTCTGCTCTCCCTGTTTGTGTCCCCTCTCTTTCTGGTCGCATCAACTTTCTTCTTTCTTTCCGCTTCTACCTCGCCTCGAACTGCACGACTCGCTTCGTCCGCTTCTTGTAGAGGATCCGGTAGCCGCACTCGCGGCAGCGAATGACGTCCCCGGCTTTGAGCTCGTTCTCGTGGCCTTGATGCGTTTTTGTTCGTTTGGTGGGGGTGGTGCGAGGAGGGAGGTCGAGGTGAGACAGGAGGGAGAAAAGGGAGAAAGAAAGAAAGGAGAAAAGGGAGAGAGCGGCGGCGGCCAGCGGGCGAGAACTTTTTCGACGGCGAAAAAACGTTGCGGCGTCTTCGGATTTTCACGGGCGTTCACAAACAGACCAACTTCTCAAGTCCATTTCTCCCACTCGCGCGAGTTAGAGATCGTTGTTTCGGGCACCAGGCACGATCGACGCGGACGAAGAAGAAGAGCAAGGGCACCAAAAGAAAACCAAAGACGTCGATGCATCAGACGGCCGACAACGGGCGATGACGAAAAAAGAATCGCCGACGTCTCCTCTCTTTCTGGCAACTCCTCCTTTCAACTCACCGCAGTCGCCACAGAGGTACGCTACGCCGGGCGCATCCTGAAGTTGAGGGGCGGAGCCGAGCATGCCGTTTCGTGTTGCTGCTGCTGCTGCTGAACGAGGAACGAAGGGTGTAAAGAATGAAAAAAGGACACGAAGAGTGACGTTTCCTCTTTTTTTTTCCACCTCGAGTTGCGACCTCGACTTGCCCTTTCTCGTCTTCCAAGCCGCGGCCTTCCGCTCCCGCAGCCATCCGCCGCCAAAAGGCCAAAAAAGGGCCGCAGCAAAAGGCACGGTTGTTCCCCAAAGGACGCGTACAAGACACTCTCTCGAAAAAGGGGTGGGGGAGACAGCACTCGATCCTCTCTCCAAGGCTCCTCTTCTCTCTCCCCCAAAAAACCGACCTCGAGAGGTTGTCTCCTCCCGTGCGCCGTGCTCTTCCCCTCGCCTTTTTCTTTTTTCTTTTTTTCCCTCCGCCTCCTCTCCGGCGGTCCATGTCTTGTCCAGTAAAGAAAAATGCGGCGACTGCAGCCCCGCAGAAGGACAAAAAGAAAAACCTTCTTCGCTCCTGCTGCCCGCTCCGCTCGAAGGGAAACGTCGACACCCCAAAGCGAACAAAAAAAGGTTTTGACTCCCTTGTCTCTCCCCTTCTTCCTTCCCTCTTTCCCTTCGCCCCTGCGCCATAAGAAGGTAGCAAAAGTAAAGATATGAAGCACGCGCCGAGTAGGAATCGAACCTACGCTCCTTTCGGAATTCGATAACAAGGGTTATGATCGTGCCTGGAGGTTCGCACCCCAGACCATGATACCAAACCATTCGAGTCGAACGCCTTAACCGCTCGGCCATCGGCGCCTTGACACTTTCGTATTTTCCGGGGTCTTTATTCCACTTCAAAGAGCATCCAAAGAGCCCTCGAAGGGTGAAAGCCTTGGAAGTGGGGGAGGAGAGAAGAAGAAAAAAAAAGAGTTGTTGAAAAACCTCGCTCGACTGGAGCTCTCACTTTTCCCCTTCGACGCCGCAAACTCGTTCCCTCTCTCTCTCGAACGCGGTTCTCCTGCTGCTTTTCGTCGCGTTCCTTGCGTGTAGACAGGTACGACAAGATCTCCCTCGATAATTCGCTCGGTGAGAAAGAGCAGTGGAGCTCTCTCCCGGGGCGCGAGAGGGAGCAGGCGAACGGTTTCGCGTCGCCGCTTCCATTGGCGAGAAGAGAGAGCGAAGAGTCGGGGCCGCCGCGAGAGCCGAGAGCAGCGACATGCCGACCTCCTCGCGTCCACTGCTCCCGAGCTTTACCTCGCTTGCAAACTCCGCTGCGCAGCACTCAACATAGAGTTCTACACGCCGATACTGATTGTAGATGCGCCGATACTGATTGTAGATGCGCCGATACTGATTGTAGATGCGCTCCTGCTTGAGAAAGAGGCTCGCTGCGACGCGTCTTTGGTTGGCTCGCAAGCGGCCCAAAACGTCGGTTTGCGACGCGCATGAAGGAAGAAGAAGAAGAAGCAATTAGGCTCTCGCTTTGGCTCTCCTTCAGTCTCTTACACACGCAACTCTAAAACATTCTCTCTCTCTCTTTCTCTGGAAGCCTGTGACGCACTCCACAGGAGCCTGTCGCGAGCTCTCAGGAGAGGAAAGAGACGCGGGAAGCTTCCCGAGAAACTAAGAAAAAATGGCCGACGTCGGCTCCTCCGCCTTTGCCGTGCCGCTCTCGCCGACAGGCACCCTCGACGCCGGCGCTCTCGCCCGCGCCGCTGCAGCCGTTCCCTCCGCTGCCAACGCTGGAGCTAATGCAACAATCCACCCGACGGCCGTCAGGCCCGTCGAGCACGGCAGGCTCGTACTCCTCACGCGAGAGGGGGGGGAGGCGTCGACCTACGTGATGACCAAGGAGGTCGTGGTGCTGGGGAGGTGAATTGGACCAAGAGAGTTTTTTTTTTTATCGTTTTCACTTTTTCGGGTTTTTCTTCTTCTCGTCGTCGTCGTCCTCTTTCTTTTTTCACACACCGCCACCGCTCTCTTCTCTCTCTCTTCTCTCTCTCTGTCTCCCTCTTCAGGGACTCTAAATGCGACCTCGTGCTCCCCCGCCGCGAGGTCTCCCGCAAGCACGCCGAGCTCTCCGTGAACTCTAATGGCTCTGGCGGCGTCTTCCTGCGCTCGCTCGGCCGCGAGCCCGTCGCCGTCAACGGCCGCGCCGTCACTTCCCCTTCGGGCGTGCGCCTCCGCGGGGGAGACCTGATCGAGATCGCGCTGGAGGGGCGCACCAAGGCCATGCGCTTTGAAGGGAACGACACCCTCCTGGAAAACGACGAGACGGTGGCGATCGTGACGAGGAAGACCAAGGCTGCTGCTTCTTCTGCCGCCGCGCCTCCCGCTGCTGCTGCTGCTGGTCGCAGGACAGCGGCGCCGCCGCCCCCGCCGCCGCCGCCTCCGCCGCCGCCCGCGAGGCGCGCCGTCCTTAGAGAGCTCTCCGTCGTCGGCGGGGCCGGCTCGGGGCCCAACAACAAGCCCATCGCCGCGGTGAGCGCCGCCGCGAAAAAGCCGCCGCCCTCCTCGGGCCCCCCCCGCGTCGACGCCGGCGACATCGCCCGCGCCGCCGCCGACGCCGCGGCCAGGCGCGCGGCCAGGGCCGCCGCCAAGGCCGGGGAGGGGAGGGAGCCCTCCGCGGATCCCGGAGGCCCCTCTCCGAAGGTCAAGGCCCCCTCCTCTCCGCCGGGGCCCGCCAAGCCCTGCAAGGTGGCGCTGCCGTCGCTGCTGGGCCGCAGGAGCGTCGGCGGCGGCGGCGGCGGCGCCTCGAGCGGCAGCGGCGCCGCGACCCCGGCCGTCGCGGGCCCCTTCATCCCAACGGCAGCGGAGCTCGTCGCCCTCAGGGCCGGGCTCCGTAAGACGATGCGCAAAGTTCCCGGCGGCATCGTGGGGGAGCAGGAGGAGGAAGAGAAGGAGAAGAAGGCGAAAGAGGTCGTTGAGGTCGAGGTTGAGGTAAAGGAGCCCGCTGCTGCTGCTGCTGCTGCTGCTTCCCCTGCTGCAGCCGCTCCCGCTGCCGCTCCCTCTCCTGCTGCCGCTCTTGCCCCTCCTGTCACCGAAGCTGCTCCCGATGCTCCTGCGGCCGCCCTTTCTCCTTCCAAGGAGGCTACAGCCGTGGGAGAAGAGGAGGAGGAGAAGGAAGTGGAAGCGGAAGACGCCTCTGCTGCTGCTCTTGCTGCTGTTCTTGCTGCTGCTCCTGCTTCTTCTTCCGAAAAAATGGAGGAGGACAAAGAGGACGAAGCGATGGCAACTCCCGTCGTTGTCGCCCCTGCTGCTGACGCTTCTGCTGCTGCTGACGCTGCTGCTGCTGTCGAAGCGCCGGAAGAGATGGAAGCCGACAACAACGACGAAGACGACGACGGCGAGAACGAAAACGAAAACGCCGACGACGCCGAAGAGCAGCAGCAGCAGCAGATTCAGGCCCTCAAGCGCAAGTCCGTCCGCTTCACGCTGCCCGCCGGGACCCTGATCTCGGCCTCGGCGCTGCTGCTCGCGGGCACTCCCGCCGGTGCTGCCGACCCTGCTGCTGCCGTTGAAGCCGCCGCCGCGTCGGCCCCCGCTGCCGTCGGGAGGGGCGCCCGCTTCCGCCGCAGCAGCGGCGTCGCCGCCGCCCCCGCCGCGGCCGGAGACGGGACGCCCCTGATGGAGCCCCCGGCCTCCGTGGGACAGAAGAGGCGCTGCTGCTCCGGCTCGAGGCACGGGACGCCGCGCAACGTCTCCCTGGGAGGTGCTGTAGCAGCGGCGGGGGGAGGGAAGAAGCTCTCGAGGTCCGAGGGCGTCAAAAGGACGACGCTGCGCCTCTCTGCCGCCGACGCCACCGTCGAGCTCCCGGCGGATCTTTTTGCCGAGGCCGCCGTCGCTGGAGCGGAAGAGGAAGAAGAAGGAGCTGTCAATGCTGCTGCTGCTGCTGCTGCTCCTTCCCCCGCTGCCGCTTCTGGCGGCGGCATCTCCATCGTCGTCCCCGTCGCTCTCGCCGCCGCGGCAGCTGCCGCGGGCAGGGACGTCGAAGTGCGCATCCCTGCCGAGGCCTTTGCGAAGAGGACGAGCGGCGGCGGCGACGCCTTTGCCGCCGCGGCGAGGGGCGCGCTGCCGAGGGACGGGGCCGCCGGCGCCGCGGACGACACAATTCAGCTCCCTCCCGGGATCTTTGCGACGCCCGGATCCGTCGCCGTCGGCACTGCTGCCGCGAGGAGCAGAGGAGGAGCTCACAGGCTCCGCCGCGCGAGCACCAGCAACGACGGAGGAGGCTTTGCCGCCCCGGCGCCGACGCCGGCGAGCGCGTGCGTGAGCGCATGGGCCAATCCCGCCGCCGCCGCGGCTTCTCCGCTCGACGTCCCCGCCGCCGCGGCTCAAGCTCTGCTCCTCCAGAACGCCGCCGCCGCCGTTTCCGAGAGCCCCTCGGGCTTGGTGGCCCCTCCGCCGCCGCCGCCGCCGTCCTCCTCTCGCCCCTCCGAGGGCGGGGCGGGAGGCGCGCGACGCTCGCGGCTCGCGGCGGCGCGCTCGGGCAGCGAGAGGGGAGGCGCCGTCGTCGCGAGGGCGGCCGCCGGGGAGCAGACGGTTGAGCTCCCGGCTGGGATGTTCGCCTCTCCTGCCGCCGCTACTCCTGCTGCTCCTTCTACTGCGGCTGCCGCTCCGATGGAGGTGGAAAAAGAAGAAGAAGCCGAGGTCGAGAACGACGACGACGACGGCGCCGACACCAAAGAAGAGGCCGCGGCCGCTTCTTGCGCCCTCGTCGCCGCGGCCTTCGCCTCCGTCATCGGCAGGCTCTCCTTCACCACGACCGAGGGAGAAGCCGCTGCTGCTCCCGAGTCTGAAGCCGAGGAGGACGAAGAAGAATCGGAGTCTGAGGAGGAGGACGAAGAGGGATCGGAGTCTGAGGAGGAGGAGGAGGAGGAGGACGACGACGATGACGACGACGACGACGACGACTACTCTCCTCCGCCGCAGCTCGACGCCACCGTGGACCTTATGGAGGAGGCTGGCGCTCATGCTGCTGTCGACGCCGAACTCGCTGCTGCTGCCTCTTCGAAGGAGAAGGGAGAGGAGGAGGAGCAGCAGCAGCAGCTGCCGCAGACGCTCGTGAAGGAGAAGAAGGCGACGAGCGGGAGGGCCGCCGTCGCCCGCGCGAGCAGGAGGAAAGAGAACGAAGAGACCGTCGAGCTCCCTTCCGCGCTCTTCGACTCCTCCCCCGCGGCCTCCCCGGCCAACTCCGGAGCCGCCACGGTCGAGATCCCCGAGGGGATGTTTGATGAGGAGGAGACGGAGGCGGGGCATGGGGAGGTGGAGCAGTGGGGCAGGCAGGAGGTCGCTCTGAGGCCCTCCCCCTCGCTGAGGGCGGCGCCGCTCGCCGCGACGGCCGAGGAAGACGAAGAGGTCGCCGACGACGCAACCGCCGGCAACAACAACACCAACCTCACCATCGAGCTCCCTGCGGGTCTCTTCGCCGTCGCCGTGGAAGGAGAAAGAGAAGCCCCCCTCGACTACAAAGACGCGTCCACGATGGCCCAGAGGGCGAGGTCCTACTTCACGCAGGCCCGCTTCCTGTCGGAGAGGCTCGAAAAGTCGACCGCGGCGCTCGCGGCGGCGAGGGCCAGGGCGGCCGCGGCCGAGGCCGAGCTCGCAAAGGTCAAGGCCTCGGCCTCTTTCTCTGCTGCCGATGCTGCTGCTTCTGTCGCCGTCGCCGTGGGGAAGCCCTCGGTCGTCGTCGTCAGGCCACTCAAGTCTTCTGCTTCTGCTACTGCTGCTGCTGTCGTCGTTGGGAGGCCCCGGGCGGGAGCCTGGAGGCGCGGAGAGACGGTCGTCGTCTGGAAGGACGAGGAGGAGAAAGTCAAGGCTCCGACGGCGGCCAACGCCGTCGCCGCGGCGGCGGCGGCTTCGAAGGAGGAGAGAGGGGGAAACCGCCGCCCGCTCGCGAGGCCCCCCATCGCAGCGGTCGCCGCCATCGCTGCGGCGATGGCCGCGGCGGCGACGACGACGACGACGCCCAAGGCCCGGAGAGGAGGAGGGAGCGCGGCGCGAGGAGCGCGAGGAGGGAGCGCCTGCGCCGGGTGCGCCGGCGGCGCCGGGGCCGGGGGCAAGGGCGCCCTGCTCTCCTGCGTCGGAGGGAGCGAGGGGGGCTCCTGCGGGGTCTCGATGCACGTGAAGTGCGCCGGGCTCGCGCGCGCCCCGAGGGGGGGGAACTGGCTGTGCGGGGACTGCGTCGAGAGGAAGAAGGAGGGCGAGGAAGGATCTGAGGAAGAAGAGGAGGAGGAGGTCAAGACGACGACGACGACGCGCCGAGGGAAGAGGGCGGCGCCCGAGGAGGGGAACGGAGACGAGGAGGCGCGGGAGTCGTCGAGGCCGGCGAAGAGGGCGACGAGGGCCGGTCGCTAGGGATCATAATTGGGCTTTCTGAAGAGAGAGTGGAGAATGGAGACAGAGAGAGAGAGAGAGCTGAGAAAGCGGAGAAAGAGAGGGAGAGTGGAGAGAGGGACGATGGAAACGAAAAAACCGTAACAGCTCAAGAAGCCCGACCTGTTCTCTGCCTCTCTCGTTCTTTCTCTCTCTTCTTCGCTGGTGAATGAAAGCCTCGTGGCCCGCGATCTCTCTCCTCCGCTCTCAGCTCGCGTCTGCCGTTTGTTCCGGGAGTTTTTCTTTTTGTGCCCGGGGCAGGAAGAAGAGCAAAAAAGGGAAAACAGCAAGGCTTGCTAAACAACTGAGGGTTGAATTCGAAAAGGGTTGCGTGAAAGAAACAATTTCACCTTTCGTCTTCTCCTCGTCCACACTCCCCTAACCTGCTCCGTTGGGTTCAGAATCGCGCCTTATGCGTGTAAAGTCGTCTCAAAAGACGATATCAGACTCGGCGCGGTTTCGAAACGACCGGGTTCGAGCGAGAAGCCCTTTCGCACGATGCTTTTGGGTTTTCGCTTGTTAGGGTCGCGCGACGCAGGCAAAAGCGGCTCGAAAGGATTCAGGTCTTTCCTTTCCGGGTCCCGCCCTGATCTCTTTCGTGCTTATCCGATGTCGTTCTCAAGTGGCGCCGCTGCTGCTGATCTCGCTGCGAAACATGAACAGGAGGCGTCGAAATCAAGGCGCGCACTTCTTGGAGAAAAAAAAACGAAACTCACACTCTTCTTCTCGTCTCGCGTTTGCTTTTTCAGTTGCATGTAGAGCGAGAGAAGTTTTCTACCTCTCTCTCTCTCTCCGAGACGCTCCAACACCCTTTCCGCTCCAAGGCACCCCTAAAGCGCCCCCCACCGATCACCATGTCCTACGTCAAGGCTGACGGAAAGAACTGGGTACGTGCGAGTTGGAGTTGCCGCCGAATCGACCAAACTAGTTTTTTTGTCCGATGGAAAAAAAAGGCGCTGATGCTTCGCCCTCTTGCTCACTCGCTAGCCCTCTCGAGCCCCTCTTTTTTTCTTCCCGATCGCGTCACCTAAAGGAGAGAGCCTTTTGATAATTAAGCGCGACAGTGGGCATCAAAGTTGGTCGTATCTTGCGCGTATTTCGACCCACGTTTTTCTAACAGGCATCTGATGATGGAGCCGCCGCCGCCTCCCAAGCCGTCACTCACTCGCTCACCTCCTCCTCCTCCTTCAACTCCCCCCCTCCTTCAAAAAAAAACTACTCAGCTCGAGGAAGAGCTCCAGGACGACCTGAAGTGGTCGATCGAGGTCAAGAAGGTCCTCCACTCCGGGAAGTCTGACTTCCAGTCGGTCGAGCTCGTGGACTCGGGGCCCTTTGGCAAGGTGAGGAGGAAAGAAAGAGGGTGAACATTTTTTTCTGGAAAAAAAAACAAACGACGAAAAACTCATTTATCTCTTTTCTCTCTCTCCTCGCTCTCTCTCTCCCTCTCTCTCTCTCTCCCTCGCTCTCTCCTTCTTCTCTCTCTTTCCCCTCCCAATCAAAATACATCGAAGGTCCTCCTCCTCGACGGCAAGGCCCAGTCCGCCGAGGCCGACGAGCACGTCTACCACGAGATGCTTGTCCACCCCGCCCTCATCGCGCACGGCAACCCTCGAAACGTCTTCATCGCCGGCGGGGGCGAGGGCGCCACCGCGCGCGAGGTCCTGAGGCACGCCTCGGTGGAGCGCTGCCTGATGGTCGATATCGACCGCGTCGTCTGCGACTTCTGCGAGGAGCACCTCGAGGCCAACAGGGCCGCGTTCGCGGACCCGCGGCTCGAGCTCGTCTGCGACGACGCCGCCGCGCAGCTGCGGGCTGCGCCTGACGGCGCGTTCGACGTCATCGTCGGCGACCTCGCGGACCCCGTGGCCGGCGGGCCCTGCTTCCAGCTCTACACCCGCGAGTTCTACGAGACCGTCGTCCGGAGGAAGCTGGCCCCGGGGGGCATCTTCGTGACGCAGAGCGGGCCCTGCGGCGTGCTCTCGGCGACGCAGGTCTTCACGCCGATCCACCACACGCTGGCCGCGGTCTTCGCGCGGGTCGTTCCCATGGCGGCGCACGTCCCCTCCTACGCCGACACCTGGGGATGGAACGTCGCGTTCCTGGACGAGGAGCCCGAGGCGGCGGCGGCGAACAGGACGGCACCAAACGGCAACGGGGTCCCCAAGAAGTCGCCGACGGCGGCGCTCCTCCGGGGGAGGATGCCCGCGACGGCGGACGAGGCCGACGCCGCCCTCTCCGCGGCCCTCCCCTCGGGCCACGAGCTCGTCTTCCTCGACGGGTCCGGGCTCATGGGCGCGCTGGCGCTGAACAAGATCGTCAGGAGGGCGATCGCGGAGGAGGACCACGTCTACACCGTCGACAGCCCGTGCGTCGAGTTTTTTTTCTTCCTCGTTTCCTCGTCGTCTCCCCGTCGTTCCATCGTGGTCTCGTCCCCCCTCCGTTTTCTCTCTCTCACCTTTTGCTGCCCTCTCGTTCTCTTTCCCCTTCCTCCCTTCCGAACACTGAAAATACAGGCGCTTCATTCATGGCGAGGGAATTCAGACGATCGACAGCTGATGACGAGAGAAAGAGAAGAAAATAGAAAAAAAACGATCGCAATATCGCAGAAAGTTTGCTGCTTTGTTTGTTTCAGTTTCAAGCTCTCGTACTTTTGTCTTTGATTTTTCATTCAGTTGTTTTTTCTGTTTACCAGATCAAAGAAGTGTCAACAAGATTTATCCA
>Ga0315291_10007049_pt1 | contig 13942 bp, 11 predicted proteins | sample YL17G12_20_MG_FD_203070 | JGI IMG/M metagenome (GOLD analysis project Ga0315291, IMG submission 203070) | Sediment microbial communities from Yellowstone Lake, YNP, Wyoming, USA - YL17G12_20 | ecosystem: Environmental > Aquatic > Freshwater > Lake > Sediment | place: USA: Wyoming | collected...
CGCGCGACGATTCTTTCTATGTGGGTCATGTTTTCCCCCTCATGTCCCAAAGAGATGTCGTGGCAAACCGCCGAGATCGAAATGATGTCGGGATATTAACAGAATAAACCATTGCAGTCAAAGAAAAATGCGCGCACGGACCGCGCTTCTCGTGCCCGCTCTTGCTTCTCATATTTTCACTACTGACGAGACGCGGAGCGTCCCCGCTGGTCTCTTTGTCAGTTTGTGCCAGATTATTTCCGCAAGTCTCTTGGCCACCGCGACCCTGGCGGCTTTGGCCCCTTTGCGACGCGTTACCCGCTCTCGGATGCGGGCGAGTTGTTTGTCTTTCCTCCATGCGTTCATTGCGGCCTCCACCAGCGCCCATCGGAGGTAGCGCGAGCATTGTTTAGTAATGCGGCCGTTTGCCGTTCGCGCGCCGCGGTTTGTGGTTGCCAGAGTCCGCCGCCGGTGATAAACTGATGAACCGTTCAATATGGAGGAGTCGAGTTGGGAATCACAAGGCATGGCATCAGAGAGATAGCGCTGAGCGCCGTTGTGTGCGGCGTAGCGGCGGCGCTGATGTTGTGGCTTATACCCGCATGGGGGAAGGTCGCGGTTGTCGTGCCGTCGGCCGTTTTTCTCTGGGTGTTGTCGTTTTTCCGTGACCCCTGCAGGCGGATACCGGCGGGCGCAAATCTTGTCGTCTCGCCCGCTGACGGAACCGTGACGGAAATCGCCGACGTTCGCGAGGAGACATATATAAAAGGAGAGGCGGCGAAAATCGGGATTTTTCTTTCGATTTTCAGCGTCCACCTTAACCGCGCGCCCCTGGCCGGGAAGGTCGAGCACGTTCAGTACACGCCGGGAAAGTTTCTAGACGCGCGGGACAGGGCGGCGTCCGTCGAGAACGAGCGCAACGCCATTGGGATTCTCCCGACCGGCCGCAGCGGCAAAGTGCTCGTGAAGCAGATTTCCGGCGCGATCGCACGGCGGATAATCTGCGAGTGCGCGGTGGGGGATGCGCTTGAGAAAGGACAGAAAATTGGTATGATTAAATTCGGCTCAAGAACCGAAATATTCGTGTCGAAATCGCTCGGCCTGAAAGTCCGCGTTAAGATCGGCGACAAGGTAGAGGCCGGCTCAAGTGTTCTTGGAGAGATTGCATGAAAAAAGTGACTATACTGCCGGCGATGCTGACGCTCGGGAACGCCGCGCTCGGTTTCACCGCCGTGGCAACCGTTGTGGACGCGGCCTATTCGTTTTCATCTAATGCGCCCCTCTATCACGAGAAACTGAAGATCGCGATTTTCTGCATTTTCGGCGCGATGGTGTGCGACGCGCTTGACGGCGCGGTGGCGCGGATGGTCAGGGGCGCGACGGAATTCGGCGGCTACCTCGATTCCCTGGCGGACATAGTCTCCTTCGGCATAGCGCCCGCCCTGATAGTCAAGGCCATCATCAAGTTGGATTTTCAACTCTTTCAGGGAATCAACTGGGACCCGTGGTCGAAGATCACGTGGCTTGTTACCGGCATGTTCTGTCTTGGCGCGATACTGAGGCTTGCGCGGTTCAACGCGGAAAACGCGCCGGACGCCGAGTCGCACCAGTATTTCGAGGGCCTGCCTACGCCGCCCGCGGCGGGGCTTCTGATTTCGCTGGCGCTGCTTTACATAATCGATTCGTCGATGAAGAACGTGATGTTTTGGACGATGATTATCGCGGGCCCGTTCCTTGGCGTGATGATGGTCAGCCGCGTGAGATACATCCACCTCATCAACAAGGTGCTCCTCGGCGAGCACACTTTCCAGTACATCGCGCTGTTCGCGGCGATAATAGTGGCGGTGTCCGCGCTGGGAGTTTACGAATACGCGCTTGCCGCGGGCTTCCTTGCCTACGCGCTGTGGGGGCCGGCGGTGACCATCTTCCGGAAACCGAAATCTTTCGACGAATCTTCCCGGCTTGGAAAACCTTCCGTGATGAGCAGGAACTAAGATGAACAGCCACACCGCATACATCGGGCTGGGCGGCAACCTTGGTGACAGGTACGCCAACATCGCCCTCGCCATCGACAAGATACGCCTGATTCCCGCCACGCGCGTGGTCGAGCAGTCCACTGACTACCTCACGGCGCCGGTCGGCCCGCAGGACCAGCCGCACTTCGTCAACGCCGCCATCAAGGTAACGACGGATCAGCCGCCGCGCGAATTGCTTAACGCGCTGAGTGCCATTGAAAAATCAATGGGTCGTGAAGAGACGTATCGCTGGGGGCCGCGCGTAATCGACCTCGATATTCTGTTGTACGACAACATGGTCATTGATGAAGAGGGACTGAGGATTCCACACCCCGAAATGCACCGGCGCGAGTTCGTCCTGGAGCCGCTCTGCGAGATCGCGCCGGAGGCGTACCATCCGGCGCTTAAGAAAACGGTCAGGGAAATGCTCCGTGACCTGCGGAGTTGAAAGGGCGTCAGGGCGCTTGAGGTGGTTGGCTCGGCGGTTTCAGGAATGACGCGACCGCGTCCGCCACGACCATTTCCCCCATGGCGCTCAGGTGCGTGTCGTAGGAGTAGTATGGGCACTCGCGCGACTTCACGCTTTCGCGTAACGCGGGGACGGTGTCGATAAAGGGGATTCCTTCCTTGGCGCAAAATTCCTTCAACGCATCATGCTGGGCGCTGTAATTCTGCCGCAGTATTTCGACGAATTCCTGCGGCGTGATTTCAGTCCCGTCTTCTTTCTTTAACACGTTTTCATTCAGCGCCGGCTTCGCAAACGGGAAAATCTTTTCCTTGTCTTTCTTGAAGCGCGCCAGCGCTGCGTCCGCGAAAACCGTGAACTTGTCGGGCAGGTACACGAGGACGAACCTTGCGCCGCTTTTATCGCACAAGCGCTTCGCTTCGAGCAGCGTCGCGGTTGTCGCGGCCCACTCCGGGCTGTTTTCAATCCGTGTCTTCGACTCGGTAAGCGTTCGGAAGGTCCATCTGTCGAAGGAAACCAGCCACCCCCATCCGTCCGCGCGCAGTTCGTACGGCTTGGGGTAGGGCGGCAGGGGGGAGGCCTTCGGCCCTGACTGCGAGAGGCCAAGCGCCTTCACGATGGATATGAGCAGGCGAACGACCGGCCTTGTGTACGGAAACTGCAACTTGCTCACGCCGTTGAATTCCAGCCAGTCGAGTCCGGACTTTTGATACTGCGCAAAGTTTTCCGCGTCGCGGAGATCATTGCCCTCGAAGTAGGCCCACAGGACAGTCTTCGGTTTCTTCGGCAGGCCGTAACGTTTGAGCACGCCGAGTTCCTGCTGCGGGCCGTAGCCGCCCACGCCGAGGTTGTAAATGCTCATGCCGGCTTTTTTCGCCGCAATCTCCGACCAATATTCGTTGCGAGGAACGGGCGATTGCCCTACGAACGAATCGCCCGTTACCACGATGTCGCAAGACTGCGGAACGTCGTCGTTGCAGAAGCCTTCCGCGTCTGTGCGCAGTTCCGTCTCCATCGTCTCTTCGCCAGTGGGTGCGGGATTTACAATCTGGCCGTCCATAATCAGGTTTCCCGTGCGCCACGGCTCAAAGCGATTTTTCTTGTCGAGATTCGGCTTGAGCCTGTAACCGAGTTCCCTGTCCATTACCTGCAGTTCACTGCCGGGGAGGAAAATCGATTTATCGAAAAATGATGACTGCAGCGCTGAAAAGATTGAAAGGATGATGTCGAGTAGAATAATGCACGCGGCGGAACTCACGACCACCGTGAGAAATTTTCTGAGACGCCGCCGCATCGCTTCACGGGTCCCGGAGACGCTTATCAGAGCGAGCAAAAGCGCGCAGAGGACAAAGGCCGCCGCCGGGAAAAACATCACGACCGTGTATCCCAATATCAGCGGGTTCCACGGCGGCACGTCCTGCGGCTTCAGCGGGTGATGCAGGAGAAACCCGGCGAGAAGGAGAAGAATCGCTGCGGCGATGATGATTCCCGTTCGCAGTAGTCCCGGCGAGGCGGGTGGGGATTTCTCATTACTCTCGTCAGGTTGTTTCATGGGAAGCGGACGGCAAAAACATTTTTCTCTTCATTCTTGTATTGTCACGGCTTTCGGAGTTCCAAGAGCCGTTGCCAGTATAACATTTTTGCGTAAAAAATTTGAACTTTCTTCTTCCTTTCGCGGGATTTTTTTGTTGCATGAGGGGCGGCGGTGTCATATCATAACTCCCTTTCATGCGCATAATGCGCATTCCGGTTTTCGTTTACTTGTCGGCGGCCGCCGCGCCTGCGACGGTTGCAAAGTTTGGCCATCTAACTTCAGAGAAGCGAGGAGAGGAGATGTTTACACCACAAAAGATTTTCCTTACAAAGGGCGTCGGCTTTCACAAGGAGAAACTCAGCAGTTTCGAGGAGGCTCTCCGCAACGCCGGCATCGCGCGCTTCAACCTCGTGACGGTGTCTTCGATCTACCCGCCGCACTGCAAGGTCGTCACCAAGGAGAAAGGACTGAAGGAACTTGGCAGCGGGCAGGTTACATACGTGGTGATGAGCCGCAACGAGACCGACGAGGCGCGCAGACTTATCGCGGCATCGGTGGGCCTTGCCATGCCCAGGGAGCCTGAATTCTACGGCTATCTTTCCGAGCACCACTCATTCGGCCAGACCGAGCGCGCCGCCGGCGACTACGCCGAAGACCTCGCCGCGTCCATGCTGGCGACGATTCTGGGCGTGCGTTTCGACCCGGACGCCAGTTGGGACGAAAAGCGCGAAATCTGGAAGATCAGCGGCAAGATAGTGAACACCCGCAACGTCACGCAGTCCGCATACGGCAAGAGGAACGGTTACTGGACGACCGTCGTCGCCGCGGCGGTGCTCTTGCCGTGATCGGGCGATGTTTCATCTGAAAGGTGTCCCGCGGATATCCTTGCGGGGTGCGCCTGTTGCAGAAAAATTTTCAGGGCTTCGCCGCCCTGATGCCGTGATTAATGTGGGAGGCATGAATGCCAAGCAATCCGTTTCTTCGCGAACCGGTAGTCCCCTTCGAGGTGAAGAAGGGCAGGACCGTCGGCGAGACGTTGAAGGTTATGTCCGACATTTCCTTCCAGGGCCGAGCGCTCGGAAGGGCGCTTGAAGTCTGGGAAGGCGCTTTGCGCGACGACGCCACGATATTCTTCGGCCTTGCCGGGGCGATGGTCCCCGCGGGCATGCGGAGCATTATCGTCTGGCTCATCGAGAACCGCCTCATCGACGTCCTGGTCTCCACCGGCGCGAACCTTTTCCACGACCTTCACGAGACGCTCGGCCGCAAGCACTACAAGGGCAGCACTGAGGTCAACGACGAGGAACTGCGCGAGAAAAAGGTTGACCGCATCTACGACACCTTCGCAAGCGAGAACGAATTCCGCGTGTTGGACGGCAACATAGGCCACTGGGCGCAAAAACTCGGCAAGCACACGCTCTCGACGCGGCAGTTCCTTCAAATCGCCGGAAAGCACTTTGCCGCCGTGTCCAAGGAAAAGGGCATCCTGGTCGCCGCGGCGGAGCACGGCGTTCCGGTCTATTGCCCGGCGCTGGCGGATTCTTCCATCGCGATTGGAATGGTTACGGACGTTGAGGGGGACAACCAGATAATCTTCGATATCATGCGCGATGTGCGCGAGAGCGCGGAACTCGTGGTGAATTCAAAATGCACGGCGGTGATTTACATCGGCGGCGGCACGCCCAAGAACTTCATCCAGCAGACCGAGGTCACCGCGCAGGCCCTGCCGGAAGCGCGCGGCAAGGGCCTGCAGGGCCACCGCTACGCGTTGCAGATTACGCAGGACATGCCGTACTGGGGCGGGCTGAGCGGGTGCACGTTCGAGGAGGCAATCAGTTGGGGCAAGATAGAGGTCGGCGCGCGGATGCAGACGGTGCACTGCGACGCGACCATCGCGCTGCCGCTGCTCGCGCAGGCGCTTGCGGACAGCGACGCCGCGAAACTCAGGAAGAAAATCCCGAAGTTCAACCTGCCGACGCCGGAGATTCCGAATCCCATGACCGGCGGCAAGCCGCTTCCGCCGCTCAGGCAGAGCGCTAGGCCTGACGAGGGCCACTCAGGCCGCGGCTGCGGAAAGAGCAGTTGATAGTATGATTCAAATGCCGCCGTTCGCCGCATCAACGGCGGCATTGTTGTTTTCATGATTCCCGAAAGACGAGGAAGGCAGACCCATGACGGTACAGGTTCCGGACAACTTCGGCGGGCTTCCGCCCGAGCACAGCGGGTTTGAAGGTTCGCGCGTCGCGATCCTGCCTATTCCCTACGAAGGCACGACGACTTACTGCAAGGGCACGGCCAAAGGCCCGCGCGCCGTCATCGAGGCGTCGCAGAACATGGAACTGTTCGACGAGGAATTGTGGCGCGACACGTCGGCCATCGGGATATTCACCTGCGAGCCTGTGAGGATTCACGAGTCGGAGGAGGCCGTGCACGCGGAGATTCAGCGCGCGTGCTCGGAACTCATCCGCAAGGGGAAATTCGTGGTGGGCATCGGGGGCGAGCACTCGATAACGGTGGGGCTTGTGCGCGCGCACGCCGAAAAATACAAGGCCCTTACGGTCCTTCAACTGGACGCGCACTCGGACCTTCGCGATTCCTATGACGGAACCAGGTACAGCCACGCATGCGCCATGGCGCGCGCGCTGGAGGTCTGTCCGGTGACGCAGGTCGGTATCCGAAGCGTTTCCGAGGAAGAGGTGACGAAGATCAACACGGGCGATGTCCGGACGTTTCTCGCGCACGAAATGCGCGCGATGCCGGAGTGGATTGAGCGCGTGATTGATACGCTGCATCAGAACGTGTATGTCACCATCGACGTTGACGTCTTCGATCCGGCCTATATTCCCGGCACGGGCACGCCGGAGCCGGGCGGGCTGGACTGGTACGAGGTGACGGGCTTAATCAGGCGGGTGGCGGAGAGCCGCAGGATCGTGGGCTTCGACGTGAACGAGGTGATGCCGCTCGCGGGGAATCGCATTACGGAATTCACATCCGCAAAACTCATCTACCGAACGCTCGGCTATGTTTTCAGGCGAAGCAAGCCGTAGCCGCATTTCCGCGCTTCTCGCGGTTGCTCACGAATTATTCTCCCTGCCAACCAGCCTTGTTTGTTCCGCGATTGGATTTGAGGGGATTGGCGGTCTTGCGGCTCCCGCGTCAGTATTGCTTGCGCTGGCGCGAGGATGCGATGCGCAACGTGCGGCGGTACTTTGTGACGGTGCGGCGGGCGACGCTGAACCCCGCGGTCTTCAGTTGGTCCGCAATCTCGTCGTCGCTGAGGGGGGTGGACTTGTTTTCCCTGTCCACGATGTCCTGAACGCGCTGTTTCAGGCTCATGCGCGACTCCACGTTTCCGTCGTCAGCGACGGCGCCGCCGGTGAAGAAGAATTTCAGCGGGAAGATCCCGCGAGGCGTCTGGATGTACTTGTTCGAGATCGCGCGGCTCACGGTCGAGTTGTGAACGCCGATGCCTTCAGCGACTTCCTGCATTTTGAGCGGCTTGAGATGCGTGATGCCTTTGTCGAGAAACGCATGCTGGATTTCGACGATCTTCTTCGCGATTTTGTAGAGCGTGTTCCGCCTCTGTTCGATTGCGTCGATTAGCCAGCGGGCGGAGTCGAGTTTTTTGCGGATGAAGTCGGAGATCTTCGGGTTGTCCTTCTGTTCCTTGAGCAGTTCGCGGTAAGAGGGGTTTATGTAGATGCGGGGGAGGTAGTCGTCCTCGAGGCGCACCTCGTACTCCCCGTCGACGAACGTTACCATGACGTCGGGGACCACGTAAGGCGCGGCGCTGCCGGCATAGAAGCTGCCTGGGCGCGGGTTGAGGGTGCTTATCAGGTGGACGGCCTCCTTGATTTCCTCGATGCTGCGGCCGGTTTCCTTTGCGATTTTCGGGAAGCGGTTGAGTTCGATGTCTTTGAGATGGTTCTCGATGAGTTCGCGTTCGAAGGACGCGGCGTGTCCGTTTTCCTTCATTTGGAGCAGCAGGCATTCCTTCAGTTCGCGCGCTCCGATGCCGAGGGGCTCCAGGCTTTGCACGGCGCGGAGGGCGTCCCCGCCTTTCATGTACAGGACCGGCATGTCCATTGATTCGAGTATGTCCTCGAGGCTGAATTGGAGGTAGCCGTCGTCGTTGATGTTGTAAATCAGGTATTCGCCGATCTCTCTGATGTCCGGGGGCAATTCGAGGAGATTGAACTGCTCGAAGAGAATGTCCTGGAGCGATGGCGGGCGGCTCTCGGTGTTCTTCATCGCCTCCATTTTGCCGTAGGCGTCATCGTCGCCTGAGGGCCTGCGGGCCGGGCGGTAGTAAGTATCTTCGAGGAGGGACTCTTCCATTGCCTCGACTGCGCCGAACTCAGGCTGGTCGCGGCGGCGGTCCAGTTCCGCGTCGGAGGGCGCAACAGCGGTATTCTCCTCCGGGTTCTCCTCGACTTGTTCGATTTCGAGAACCGGGTTTTCCTCCAGTTCGCGCGCGATGAGTTCCTGCAGGTCAAGCGCCGGGAGTTGGAGGATTTCGATGGATTGTATGATTTGCGGAGCGAGTTTGAGTTTTTGCTCAAGTCGCTGCCGCAATATGAGTTCCATCTTCATAGTTTGGTGCGTCCCTCCAGCGCGTCCGACAAAATGCTTTTTCCTACGAGCCTGACGCTCCCGCCCGTGGGGATGCCGCGGGCGAGACGCGTGATTTTGACGTTTGACTTTGCGAGTTCCTGCGCCAGAAACATCGCGGTACCATCGCCCTCCATGTTCGGATTTGTCGCCAGAATTATTTCACGGACCTTGTCGTTTTTCACCCGTTCGAGGAGGCGCGGGATTGTGAGTTGTTCCGGGCCTTTTCCTTCGAGGGGGGCCAGATGCCCGCGAAGCACGTGGTATAGGCCGCGGTATGCGCCGGTTCGCTCTATCGCGGTAACGTCCTGATAGGTTTCGACCACGCAGATGGTCGATTCGTCGCGGGACTTGTCGCGACAGATTCTGCATACCTCTTTCCCGGTCATATTATAGCAGTATTTGCACTCTTTTGCATCTCTTTTCAAGTCGCGTATGGCGCGCGCAAATTCGATGGCCTCTTCCTGGGGCGCTTCGAGGATGTGGTATGCGAGCCTTTCCGCGCTGCGCTCGCCCACCCCCGGCAGGCGCGTGAATGCGTTTATCAATCGCTGCACGATGTCAGGATGCTCGGCCATGCGACCTATTCAAAATCCAGTCCGGTGACGTGCCTGTACGTGTACTCCGGCACGTAGTACGCCTTCATATCGTTGCTGTCGGGATGCCAGACCAACTTGATGTACTGGTTGGTGTAGAAGGGGACCAGTCCGTCGGGCGTCTGCCCGTCCAGTCCCAGTTTCTGGAGTTTCAGATATACGACGACCTTCGTCTTGTTGCGGAAGAACCCCCGAGGCAGCCTGAAGTCCCTCAGGTGCGTATTGGGCGCTTCGTCGTTGGGCGATGAGTGGCTGTACCACTGCTGGTTGTCCGACCACAACACCGCGTCCTTGTTGTCCGCTTCCGTGCTCAGCACTTGTATCAGGTCAACGCGCACGGACGTCAGGTGGTCGTCAACTCCGGGGATGAACAGCGTCTTGCCGACGTTCTCCTTCACTACGTCGCACACAGTACTGAAGATGGTGGGAACCTCGTCGCCTTTTTCAGGCTCGTCTTCCGCGGTGTTCTTGAGTTTCCACAGTCTGCTTCCTACGCGCCAGGCATACGTGCCCCATTTCTTCCAGCCCGTGGACTTCGGTTCGGAGACGGAGGAGAATTTTCCCGACACGCCGTGCGCCTCGTACGCCAGCCCCTGCACGCCCACGTAAAGCGAAATCAACTCGTTTCTCTTCGGGTTGTAATCCGCCGTCACGCCCGTCGCGAAAAGCCCGTACCACGCGTACGCGTTGAGTTCCGGGTAAGTCAGGTAGCCGGGGAAATTCGCCGAGGCCGTCCACGGGACGTAAGCCTGGATGACGCCGATTTTCTTCGGAGCGACCGCGGGGTCGCACAAATAAATCTCGCAGTACTCCTCGTATCCCGTCCGCCCTGAGAAGGCATCCACATGCCCCGGAGTCTTTGGCGCGGTCGTCGTAACCGTCCACCTGACAGCGCCCTTCATCTTGTCTCCGCGAACGATGCGCGTCTTTACGTTCCCGTCGGCGTCCGTGTAATCCTCGGTCTTCTTCTCGTAGCCTGTCAGTTCAATCGTGAAATTCCCCGTCTCGTCCGCCTGCACCGTGTAGCGCGGGCAATCGGCATTCTTATCATCCCAGCCATCCTGCACGAAAGTGACACTTGCCCCGCCGATAGGATCGCCGTATTCATCGCATACGGAGCCGTGCACCAGCGCCGATGTCGCCTCCTCAAGCGTGGGCGAAAGCGACGTTGTCTGCCCGAGGTTCACCTCAATGTTTTCCTGCGTGTACCGCAGGAATCCGGGCGCATTTATCTGAACCTTGTACGCGCCCACCGGCACGTCGGCCACGTACTTGCCGCCCACCTTTTCCGTGTCGATGTTATCGTACTTGTCACTCGAAAACAGAACCTCGCAACTCCCCGCCGCCTTGTCCGGCGCGACTGTAACCTCGATTGTGCCGTGGTTGTTCAACTTGTCCCGATATGTGACAACCGGCATCTGCTTCCTCAGCGGCCGGTCCGCCTCGACGGTATTGTAATTCTCCCTCTGGATTTTGATGTGACAGTTGCCGAAAGGCACGCGGTCAAATTCGTAGTAACCTATCTTGTCCGTCGTCGCCTCCGCCGTGAAGCCCGGCGCGGTAATCGTCACCTTCGCTCCCTGCAGCGGGAACCAGTCGATGGCTCCAAGCGACCCGTCGCAGAGGTATCCGCGGATGATTCCCTTGTCCCACACCGGCAGGGTCAGCGTCACGGTGTTGTTGTCCAGTGTGTATTCGGTCGTGCCGGCGCCCGGTTCAACCTTTATTTGCACGTCAATGTTGTCCTGTTGCAGGTTGTCGGGCACGGTCCACTTCAACTGCACCACGCGCGCCCGCCCGTGCGGGATCGGGTTTGTGATGCTCTGCGTGGCCACCTTGTTCCCCTCATAATACAGCGACACCGTGCATCTTCCAGCCTTCCATCCGATGTTGTTCACTGGAACGACTATCACCTGTTCCGCGCCCATGATGCCCTTGGGCGGCCATGCCTGCACTGTCGCCGCATCGACGAAAAGGTCCGGCGCCCTCGGGAAGCCGCCCTTGAGAATTGTCCCCGACGAGACTTTCATCGCCGCGTCCATCTTGTAGAGCACCGCGCTGCCGTGGGTGATGTTCGCCACAAGCCCAAGGCCGTTATCATACGGGAATATATAAGGAAGCGTCACGGAACCGGTGCGCGTCGGATCGCCCTGCACAGGCATCTTGCCGTAAACCTGCTCAGCGCCCAGCAACTTGAGATCCTTGTCCATCTTCAGGAGCCCCACGCACATCGTCCACCACGGAATACCCGTCTTGCGGATATTCGCTAGTTGGTCTATCGCGACATAATAATTATTGTTCAGGAACGTGACGGACGGGACCATGGACATGACTTTGTCGTTCCCCCGGAGAGTCTTCGTATTATCGTACACGGAAACCGCCGCGCCCTTGCTCTTCCACTGCTCGTCGTACAACTGCACGTACCCCTTGCCCTCCAGTTCCAGCGACTTGTCCGGAACGACGTACGCCACGCAGAATTCCTTCCGCGTCGGATTGTACGCCACCGCCGAATACGTCGGACCGGGATTGCTCAACGGGCCGTCGGTCTCCAGCATCGTCTTCTCGGATTTCCTGACGAAGAGGACCTTCTTCCCGTCTATGTTGTGCTCGGCCTCGATCACGGTCATCGCGAACAGGCGCCGCGTCTTCTGGTTGTTTATCTTCACCGACTGCACATACAGAACCTGCACCTTGCCGTCAGCGACCACAATCGAGGGACACCAGCCGACATCGATGAAGTGCGAGTAAACCAGATTGAAGTCCTTGTCATACTTCGTCAGGACGATGGTATTGGGGCTTTTAACGTTGCACTGAACCGCGACATAATAAAAATCTCCGGATTTGACTACATCAAATGCGGAGATTTTGGAAGTCGTTATACCCAGCAGCCGCAGGCCCAGCGTCGGCGCGGTTACGAAATTCAAATCCGCGTCGTACTGCTCCACATATATGGATCCCCCGTCGCTGACCAGCGAATTGACGAAAAGATATATGCCGCCGTCAGGCGCTGGAACCGCCTTGTAGAGGCCATACTCCTCAAGCGAAATCCTTCTGAAATCCAGCGCATCCTGGTCCCAGTGCGTGAAAACAGGCAGGGACGGAAACTCCTGCCAGCCCGGCGCGATTACATCCGCCTCAGGCGGCGGAGGGGGTGTCTGGCCTCCTGCCGTAAGATGGGCCGCGGGCGGCTGTGTTGTTGACAGGGTGGGAGTAAGGGCTTGCAGCATCGAGCAGTCGCACAGCGCAACAGCCCCGACCAGCACGATGACAACCCCGACGATGCGCGTCATAGTCATGCCGTCTCTCATGGCGCTTCCTCCAAAAGGCTCCGATGGATGGCCCTAAAACATTCCCGGGAGGTTCATCCCTCCCGTGATTTTCGCCATTTCCTTGTCGGCCATCTCCTTTGCCTTGCGCATGCCCTCGCGGACCGCCGCGACGACGAGGTCCTCAAGCATCTCGACATCGTCCGGGTTCACGACGCTCCTGTCGATCTTCACCGCAAGCAGTTCCTGCGCGCCGTTGACGTTCACCGTTACCATGCCGCCGCCCGCCTTCCCTTCAACCACGCGGTTCTTCAGGTCCTCCTGAATCTTCGCCATGTCCTTCTGCATCTTCTGGGCCTGCTTCATTATGTCGCCCAGGTTTCCCAGGTTTCCGAGTCCGCCGAATCCTTTGGGCATGATGTTTCTCCTCACGCGCCTATTACGAAATGACCCTTACTATATTCATCAATCATTATAAGAATAACCGGGGAAAGAGCAATGCCGGGATGACTGACCGTTTGGTGTGACTGTTTGATTGACCGTGATTAGTCCGTCAGTTCGCCCTTGAACATTTCCATCGCTTTCTTCACGATGGGCGGGACGCCGCTTTTGTGCGACGGCCTTTCCGCCGGTGCGCGCCTTGATGGCTCCTCCTCCGGAGCGGGTTCGACCTCCTTGAATCTGAGGGAAATCTTTCTGCCGATGATCTCGCCCAGGTTTGATTCCGCCTCCCGCCGTTTCGCGGGGTCCTGCAACTGCTCCATGAAAAAGCGCGCATCCGGCAGGAACCCCAGCAGCACGTTCTCGCCGTCGAACGAGATTAGTTGCCCGTGCGCCAGCGCCGCCGCCAGAAGCCCGCGCCTGTCGTACATCTGGTCAATAGCCTTGCTCCACGTCTCCACCGGAGAGGTCTCGGCAAAAGCGAACTTGGGGTCGTCGTCGGCTGTCGATGCTTCCGCCTGAGACAGTTCTTCGGCTGAAGGTTCACGTTCCGAGATGGCCGTGCCGGCTTCCGCGCGGGCGGCGGGCGGATTGCTTGAGTCTGCGCCGCCGTGATTATCGGGGGTGGAGGGCTTTGCGTCGGAGGCGCGTACATGGTTTGCGCCGTGGGAATCCCCGTTGCGACGGCCGGGTGAAGGATTACCTTGCTCTTTCAGCCCCGCCGCTACGCCGCCGGACGCGGCCAGACGGCTGAGGATTTCGTCGAACGATTCGAATTCCGCCCACCGCGCCAGCCGCACCATCGCCACTTCCAGCAGGACCTGCTGGTTCTCGATGAATCTCAGTTTGCTTCGCGTTTCACCCAAGATCTGCAGCATGTAGAGCAGCGCATCTGCCGGGAACCGCGCGGCCTGGCCGCGCATCGTCTCGTCCGGCTCCGCGGTCGTAATGAGAAGGCCGCTGTCCCCCTCGCAGGTCTTGAGAACCATGAGGTCCCTCAGATAATTCGACAGCGCGTCAAGCACTCCACCGGG
>Ga0315291_10007050_pt1 | contig 13941 bp, 13 predicted proteins | sample YL17G12_20_MG_FD_203070 | JGI IMG/M metagenome (GOLD analysis project Ga0315291, IMG submission 203070) | Sediment microbial communities from Yellowstone Lake, YNP, Wyoming, USA - YL17G12_20 | ecosystem: Environmental > Aquatic > Freshwater > Lake > Sediment | place: USA: Wyoming | collected...
TCGAACTTGATCTGCCGGTAGGTTGGCTCCTCTTCCAGCAGGGGCAGGATCATGCACAGCCAACTAAAGCCCGCCGTAGCGCCCGCCGGCGTGGGAGGCACGATGCTGGTCGGCGTAGGGTCGCCCAGCACCACGCCCCAGTTGATCGGGTACATCTTGTGCAGGTTGTGGTAAGTGTGCAGGGCCAGGCTGAGTTGCTTGACGTTGTTGTTGCAGGCCGCCTTGCGAGCCGCCTCCCGTGCCGCCTGGACGGCGGGCAACAACAGCGCGATCAGGATGCCGATAATGGCGATCACCACCAACAGCTCGATCAGCGTAAAGGCCCGACGGATTTTCTTAGGACCACGCATGTGGCTTCTCCTTTCAAGACCGATGGTCGTCTCCCCGCGCCCCGCAGACGGAAGACCTACAGTGATTCCACTTCTGGCGAACGGGTGCCTGGGGTCGACGGGCACCGGCGCGAAGCGTTGGTCGGTGGGCCCCCGGACTCCGGCTGCGCGGGACGCCCCGGCACCGGTTCCCCTATAGGGTTCAACGCGGGGGTCTGTCACGACGGGCAAGAATTCCCGCCAGATTGGCGGAAGTCGTGATGCACTAAGCAGTTAGAGGCCATCCGAAGAGTGTGAAGCAACAGTTCCATCTCCCTCTGGGAGAGGGTTATGGTAAGGGCCTGCTGACGCAAAACTGTCTATTCCGTTTGCGTGGTTTCGCCAAGCCCCCCCTCCCCCCCCCTGCCCATTTCCCGGAGGGAGAAGGGAGACTTTTCGGACAGCCTCTTAATGATCGGATCGCGACTGTACAGAGTTATGGACACAATCTTTGACTGTCAATCCGGCGGCTAATCGCCTAAAGCGCCGCCGGACTTGGCACTATTGGCCGGCGGAGAGGGCCCTGCGTCTGGCCCGGTCCTGGCGGATTCGCACTTCAAGGTCCGCCCGGGCCTTGTGGAGCCAGTCCTCCATCTTGGCACACCACTCCAGGGCTTTCTTGTCGTGCAGGGGCAGGTCGGCGATCCCGTGCTCACGGCTGGAATTGGCCATCTCCCGCAGCATTGCGGCCAGATCGACCAGTCGCAATGCGAATTGATCGAGTTTTTGGGGCTCATACCGCTGGAGAGTCATTCTATGCCATTCTCTCTGGTGGCTAAGTGTCTGTACCGGGGTCTGGACCAGAATCATCCTAACCGATGGACCTTAGGTTGTCCAGCGTATTGGGCGAAATATGGCTGAGTTGTACGCCGATAGCTTACGACGTTGTCGGCAATAATCGGATTATAGTGTCCAAAATAATGATTGAAACTATGTACGTTTTATGCTAGGTTGTCGCCCGACGTTTGGTCTGCGACGCGTGCCCCGGGCCAATCGCCCCCGGGCGGCTACGAGGCAACCCGGCGACTGGAAAACACCCACGAGCCTCAGGGAGGTCGCAATGGACGGCGAGTATCCCGCGGCAATCCGCCGGCGGCAGATCGAACCGGCGTTCTTCGCCCCGGCCAGTACAGAACCATGCGACGATCTGGAGCAATGGGATGCCGAGGGACCGTCTCCGCTTTGGGACGACCTGTGGGACGCCTTCGATTTGGACGACGAAACGGCAGAACCTCAACCCGAATACGGCGACTTTTGGGGCCGGCCGGATGGTGAAGAGGACCCATAGGCATGGCCTCGGCCTGCCGGCGAGCCAGCGAGGGTTGCTGGCCCGAAGACAATCAGCTCAATGGGGAGGAAGACTGTGATACGTGCCGCCGTAGTCGATCAGATCCGCGGCCTTCTGGCCGCAGGAGGGCTGTCACAGCGCAAGATCGCCGAGCAGGTGGGGATCAGCCGCGGGACAGTCAACGCCATCGCCCGGGGCAAACGTCCCGACTACGTCGCTCGGTGGGTGTTGTCCGGTAACGACTTCACGCCGCCGGGCGGTCGGCCGGTACGATGTCCAGGCTGCGGCGGCATGGTCCAGATGCCCTGCCTGCTGTGCCACGTGCGGGCGATCAAACAGCGCCGTCTGCTGAGGGCCCGGCAAGGGATCGGCCCCGCGTGAATTCCGCGGCAACATCCCACGTTGAACCGGCACCTCTTGCGCGCGGGCGCCGGCAACTGGAACGTCGCGGGAAGCTGGACGCCGGCCGGTGTGCCCAACAACGGCGGGGGCAACACCTACAACGTCTTCATCGACGGCGGTAACATCGGCGAGAACAACTGGCCGTGACCAACCGGGGGCTGATCGACGGGAATGTCTCGACCGCGCTGAAGATCGACCCCCGCAACACGGCCGACGGCTTGATCAACAGCGGCACGCTGCAGGGCAGCACCGCGGCCGGGCTCGAACTCCTCGGCGGCACGTACACCAATTACGAGGCCACCGCCGGCACCATTCACGCCGCCGACGCCGGCAACGTCTGGCTGGAGGGCGCCCACATTAAGCCGAAGTTCCCTCTTGTGCGGCAGCGAATGTCGTTGGGCCCCAATGGGTTGGGGAGCGGGCGGACGGCTGGGTACTGTCTACAGGCCGAGCAGTCGGAACGCCTCTGCTTGCAGCGGCGTGGGCTGGGTGAGGAGGTGGAACGTCGCGCCGTCCGGGTCCGTGGCCGGCCGACACGTGTTGCGGCAGCGGGTGGCGAGCTGGCGGAGCAAGGTCGTGAAGCTTTGCAGCGGCAGGCCCCGGGGCGTTTGGCGGGTGGCCTTTTTCCGCTGCACTGTGGGGGAGGGCTCCGCCGCAGCCACGGGGTCCCGCTCAGCACGCAGCGCCGGCAGATCTTCCTCCTGGAACAACAAGGCTGCCCAGGCCTCTTTCAAGTGCCACTGCACGTAATAGGCCAGCATGCACAGCAGAATGTGGGCCCGCACGCGGTCGTCCACGCGGTGGTAAATGGGCCGCACCCGCAGCTCGATGCTCTTCAGGCAGCGGAACGCCCGCTCCACATCCGCCAGACGCTTGTACCCTCGCACTGCATCGCCCGCAGCAAGTTCCTGCTGCGGCTGGCTGGTGCGGATCACATAGATCCCGTCCAGTTGCGACTCCTGGCTGATCGAAGTCGCGCTGCGCTGCCAAGCAAACACGCCGTCCTCGATGGAAAGTTGGAAATGTTTGGCCACCTTGAAGCGGTTGATCACCCGGCCTGTCTTCAGGGCGATCTGTTCCTTCTTCAGCGGCTTCTTCGTACGCCCCGCCACCTGACGGGCGAGTCGGGCCAGTTCCTGCTCGGTGGCCCGCAGCAGTTCCTCCCGCCGCCGCGCCCGCTGCTCGGCCAAGAGCGGATTGAAACAGGCTACCAGCCGCTCGCCCGGGAAATCCGGCGAACTGATCTCCGCCAGATTCAACTGGTCGAACAGCGAACGCTGCAAGTGGCCGGCGGCCAACAGCCAGTCCATGGCCGCGTACAGCTCGTCGGCGTCCGCGTCGGCCACCCCCAACTCCTCAGCCAACGTGGTAGTCCTTAAACAAGCGAAGCCCCATGCCGCCTTCGCCCTTGCATTGGACGGTAAATAATGACGTAGCTTCATCGGTGGCTGGCCGAGCAGTTGTTGGGGGGTTTCGGGTTGTCGGGTGTTCCATGGTCGGGTTCTTTCTGGGGCACAGCGCTGCGGCGGACCGGAGCGTCCGGACTCCGGCTTCGGGACGCCCTCAACAACGCAAGGCGTCGCAGAGGCGGAAGAAGACCGACAGGTTCCGGCTGTAAGCCAGCAGCCGATGCAATTCAGCCTCCGGTTCCTGCTGCTCTGGACGACCCTGCTGGCGCTGATGTTGGGCCTGGGGTCGACGGCCTTCCAACGGCTCGGCTGGACGCCCGAGGTCGTCAAGTGGGAGTACTTCTATTTCTGCCCGGTGCTCGGCGCCGGCAACGCCCTCTTTGCGCTGATTGTCCTCGCCTCGCTGGCCGGTCGGGCATGGCTGCTGGTGCGGATGCCCCTGGCCACCACGCTGATCGGCGTGCTCGGATACGCCCAGTGGTACGTGCTCATGCTCCTTTTCGGCAACACCGGGGGCGTAATGACCACCGATTTCGTCCTACTGGCCGTCTACCAAGCCGCATACCTCTACGCCACGCCCCTCCCCCTGCACTGGGCCGGCTGTCTTCCGGGCGAGAAAAGGGCACGCAACTCTTCTCCGCCTTAGCGAATCGGAAAACAGCTACGTCCCCTTTACGCACTCATGCAGTCCTTGCCGGCTTTGGCGCCTGCTCGTCCACGGCACGCAGAATGGCCTGAATGCGGTCCACTTGCTGCTCTTCGAAGTAGGGTTCGCCGCACTGCTTGCAGACCCATGCGGGCACGTCATCCAGGCTCAGGTGGACACCCTTGCGGTCGACGTGAAACCGTGCGCTCGCCCGCTGCATTTGCCCTCGGCAATGCATGCATTTCATGACTTCGCCCTCACTCTGAAATCATCTGACCACTGGTCTGGCTCGGGAAGGTAAGCCGTGATGATGGCCAGGTACTCATCCTTTGGCGAGCATACCACATGGATGGCGCGCCCGCCACTGCCTTGTCCCAGCAACAGTGCGCTGTGGCTTCTTGCATCTTCAGGGTAGTCCTCAATCATCTCGCCTTGGTCGATGACCGCCCGGACCTCAGCCGGGGCAATCATCCGGTCGGGCCGCGACATCTGGCGTATGGCATGAGGCAGGAACAAGAGCCGTTGTTCGGCACGTTCCCGAATCAGGGCAAGTAACTCTGCTTCCGCTGTCATGCCTTAGTGCCGCCCAAACAAGCGCCCTGTGCCTGGATTCTCTTTTCTCGTCGAACGACGAAGTTCAGTCGCGTGCGGGACATCCCGAGCCGGCTGGAACCATCATACCACGTTTCCACCTTCACCGCACGTCGACCAATCACCACAGTAGCATTGCCTCGGGTGCAACGCCTTGCTATGCCGCACTCGGGGCTACGTTGCCGCGGCTACACCATCGGATTTGATCCAATTGTCGATGTGTGCGACGAATCCTTTTAAGTCCTGAATCGAAATGCGATCAACCTGCGGAAGGTCGAACGGCGGCATATAGACGGAAAGAAACAGCGCATTCTTGACGTTGGGACTGACGTCCAATCGCCCCACAAGTTGATTCAGGCCGGAGGCCCCATGCGTTAACAGCCAGCCTGCAAAACGCCCAAATTGAAGTGCTTGATTCTCGATCCCGGCCGATGAAAAAGCGTCGCGATTCCAAAGGGCTTCCACTACGTGCGGATCTGATCCGAAAGATGCATAAAGGGAAAGATGGCGTGTTTTTGCGATTCGGGTAAGGAATTCCTCGAATCGATCCGGCAAACGTATTCGGTGCTTTTCAGGGTTCTCGATGACATCCATGAGATCGGTGTCCGGCCGGAACTCGCCCCGATACATGTATTCGAACAGCCTGTGAAAGCATGCGGGAAGCTCATCAGGACGAGACGGAAAAGCCTGCCGAACTTCGAGCCATTTTGTGCAATGGTTGCGCGGGCGACGTTCGAATGCCCATTTGTTCTGGCGCGTCAACAGGGCAATAAAACGGTCCCTTAAGTCTTCCGCAGGCCGCCTTGACGGGATCGGCGAAATAGGGGAATCCAAGAACACGCGCCCTTCTAGAGCCAGAAACGTGTGAAGTGCGTGATAAGCTGCGGTGTAGTATGACGCTACGGCGGGCCCATACAAATCGTCTGCGACCAGAACATCACCCGCAACATGGTGGTTGATCCCCAGCAGCAGAGAGCGTATGGCTTGCTGAAAGGCATAGAATCCGAAGTAATCCCGCTGGGCACATGCAACGCCGTTGTGATCATTGTACAAAACGGGACGAAACGTGACAGAGCCTTCGAGCGCGAATGGACGCTCGAACGACGGGTCGGCAGCGGCGAATGTCTGGAACTCTTGATTGAAGTCGGGGATGCCGTCATTGAGGCGACGGAAAGACTGTTCAATGTTCGTGGCAAGCAGCGGCCTCATCTTAGGTTCATCCTCTTCGATGGGTAATCCTTGCAGCTCCAATCTCAGTAACGACACGAACCTGCCCGGAAGGTTCACCGTGCCGCATAACCTCAGGAATAGCCGGTACTGGGGTCATGGGCTGCTCCTCTCCCAGAAACGTGGTCACGCCAAGCCTCCTCGCCGTAAAGGCGGCTCTCCAGATACTTCACCTTACCGCAACCCACCGGACATATCCCGCCGGGGTTGATCACTCGCTTCGGCCCCAGGAGCTTGCAGGGCGGCCAGAAATGCTTGTGGATCCAGAATCGCAATCCCCCGAAACGCATGGAGTGCTACCAGAAACGATCACACCGCTGTCAATCACGGTACGCAAATCACTCTCCACGCAGGATCGACTCCAGCATCTCCGGCGTAAGCCCTCGCCCCTGCGCCTCAGGACCCATCTCGTCCATAATCTCCCTCAAGGGCCGCACGGGCCCCTGGGTCAGTTCGCGCAGGCGCAGTCTGAGCAGGAGTTCAACCTTGCGACGGTCTTCCGGCGAGGCTGCGGCAAACGAGCGAGCCGTCTCCGCGTCGACGGTAATCGAGATGGCTTCTGTTGACATACTGATCTTCGGCAACATGCGAACGTGCCACTGGCTGCTTGTCGGCCAGTCCCGTCGTCACCCCAGGTTCAAACTCCAATGTATCACTCGTTTGAGTAAACCTGCAACATCAAACTTGGCGATCAGCTTTCAGGTTCCGGGAACAGCGTTTTTTCCCGGGTTTTCACGCTGTCGACTGATACCTGATAGCTGGCAGCCTACTGCAAACTATGCTACAGTTCTTTTGGACGGGCCAGACTGGCCGGCAAGCGGCCAGTGCCGCCTGGACGCCTCGCCTTCTGCACGCCAAACTTGTGCACCGTCACCTCGTGGTACGTCTCGCCGGGGCGAAGGACCGTCGAGGGATACTCCGGGCGGTTGGGCGAGTCGGGATAGTGCTCGGTCTCCAGGCACAGCGCGAAGTGCTTCTGGTAGGCCACCCCGCCGCCGGTGACCGTGCCGTCGAGGAAGTTGCCCGTGTAGAGTTGGATCGCCGGCTGGGTCGTGTAGATCTCCATCACCCGGCCGCTCTTGGGCTCGACCACCCGGGCCGCCAGCGAGAGCTTCTCTTCCTCCTTCCTGTTGAGCACGTAGCAGTGGTCGTAGCCGCCCTCGACCTGGTCGATCCTCGAGCCGATCGTCTTGGGCTGGGAAAAATCCATGGGCGTGTCCTTGACGGGCTTCAGCTCGCCCAGCGGGATCAGCCCGGCGTCGACCGGCAGATACCGATCGGCATTGAGCGTCAGTTCGTGCCCGAGCACGTCGCCCGAGCCCGGGTATCCTCCGGGTGCGGCCAGGTTCCAGTAGGCGTGGTTGGTCAGGTTGACCACCGTGGGCTTGTCGGTCGCAGCGGTGTAATCCATTTTGAGTTCGTTGTCGTTGGTCAGGCTGTAGGTCACGGTGGCCTTGAGTTCTCCTGGGTACCCCTCGTCGCCGTCAGGGCTGACGTGCGAGAACTTCACCCCCACAGATCCCTCGCCCTCGACCGGCTCGGCCTGCCAAACGTACTTGTCGAATCCCTTGTTGCCGCCGTGCAGGTGGTTCGGGCCGTTGTTGGTGGCCAGCGTGTACTCTTTACCGTCGAGGGTGAACTTCCCCTTGGCGATCCGGTTGGCGTAGCGGCCCACCGCACAGCCGAAGAACGGATGCCCGGCCAGGTAGTCTTTGAGCGAATCGCGGTGGAGCGTCACGTTGGCCAGCTTGCCGTCGCGGTCCGGCACCTCCACCAAAGTGATCATGGCGCCGTAGGTGATGATCTTCACCCGCAGACCATGGTCATTGGTCAGCGTATACTGATCCACGACGGTCCCGTCCGGCGTCTTTCCGTAGGTTTGTTTGTCGATGCTCATCTTTGTCTCGCTCCTTGGGGCAGAAGGGGTGGTCGCCTTTGCCGGCCCGCTGCCGGCCGGCCGGTGACCTTCCGTCGCGGCACCTGGCTCGCCTTTCGCGGCCGCGCCCGGCTCGTCAGTCGCAAAGGGATCCCAAACCGGCTCACCGCCCGGTTCCGACGGGGTGGGCTTCTCCGCCGGGGAAACCGGTTGGGCCGACTTGGGCTGCGGGCTGCCCGGCTCCGGCTCCTGCTTGGCCGGCTTGGGCAATCCCGCCCGCTCCGCTTGTGTTGAAGGCTTGCTCTTGGTCGACTTCGACGTGGGCCGACTCGTCGACCGCTCCTGCGGACAGCCGATCGCGGTCACCAGGCCGCCCACAAGCACGATCACCACCAGAAGCTCCCATGACGATCTCATACCGCAGCTCCTTTCTGTGATTCCGGCCGGCCGTCCCCAATCGGCGACTGGAGTCGCCTCCTACAATGCGTTTCTCCGGCACATTGCCGCCTGGCGACGCCGAACGCTTACAGTCTGAGTCAAATAGACTTCAAAGATCCGTCAGATCGCCCTCTGAGAAGGGTAAATAGTTTTTGTTGCGGAAAGGCGCCAACATGTAGGGTGGGACGAAGTCCCACCACGATTCCCGCGGAATTCGGTGGGACTGCGGTTCGCGACGTCCCACCCTACCATCTTTTGCAACAGAAACTGAATAGCAAGTGGCAACGACTGACAACTGAAAACTGATGACTGATAGCCAAGAACTGACACCCGACCACTCCGCGCTCTGACCTCCTCGACCCAGCGCCGTGGCATCAGCCGCCGCCGCTGCGCTGCTTGACGAGGAATTCGCGGCCCTGGCGGGCCGCCTCGTTCTGCGGATTGATCTCGAGCACCTTTTCGAAGTCGGCCAAGGCCTCGTCCGGCCTGCGCATCTCATAATGGACCAGCCCGCGGTTCAGATAGGCCAAGACGTACTTCGGGTCGAGCCGGATCGCCCGGCTGTTATCGGCCAGGGCCGCCTCCAGTTTGCCCTGCTTGCGATAGGCCAGGGCACGGTTGTAGTAGACCTGGGCATAGCGGGGATACAGCCGGAGAGCCTGGTCGTACTCGCCGGTGGCCTGGTCCAGCTCGCCCTGCTTGTGATGTTCATAACCCTTGCGGTAATGCGCCGTGGCCTCGTCCTTCGACTTCAGCAGGAGCGATTCCAGGCGGTCCACCGGCTGGTCAGAATTCTTGACGCCTTCGCTCCGTAGCCACTGCTTGTACGCCTGCGGACTCCGCGGATCGAGGCTGATAACCTGCCTGTAGTCGGCCACCGCCTGCTCCACGTCGTCCTTGCCCAAGAGCGCCAGGGCCCGGTGGAAATACGCCTCCGCGTACTTCGCGTCGAGCCGGATCGCCTCGGTGTAGTCGGCGATTGCCTTATTCGGCTCGCCCTTCCTGGCGTAGGTCAACCCCCGGTAAAGCCAGGTGGCCGAGTCGTCCGCCGCCAGTTGCCTGGCATGATCCAGGTTGGCCAGGGCCTGCTCGAAGTCGTCTTTCAGCGCCAAGGCGTAACCGCGGGCGCGGTAGACGTCGGCATACTTCGGGTCGAGCCGGATGGCCTGGTTGTAGTCGGCAATCGCCCGGTCCAGCTCCCCCTTGCGCGAGTAGACGAATCCGCGGCCGAAAAAGGCCGTCGGACTCTCCGGGGCAAGCTCCAGCGCGTGGTTCAGGTCGGTCAGGGCCGCGTCCAGCTCGTCGTGCATCGCGCGGGCATGTCCCCGATCCGTCCAGGCCTCCGCGTCCTTGGGGTCCAGGCGGATGACCTGGCTGTAGTCGGCAATCGCCCGCTCCAGGTCGCCTCTGCGGTTATGGGCAATCGCCCGGCTGGTGTAGGCCGAGGTGTCGGTCGGCGCCAGCCGGACGGCGTTGTCCAGGTCGGCCAGGGCCTGATCGAACTCGTCTTGCATGGCGCGGATCAGGCCCCGCTCGCGGTAGGCGTCCGCACTGCGGGGATCGAGCTGGATCACCCGGTCGTAGTCGGCCACGGCCTTCTCCGGCTCGCCCTTGCGGTAATAGGCAAGACCGCGATTCAACAGGGCCGACGTGTCCTTCGGGTCCAGCTTCACCGCCACGTTGAGATCCGCAATCGCCCGCTCGAAATCCCCTTTCATCGCCAGTGCCAGCCCGCGGTCACAGTATGCGCGGGCGAACCGGGGATAAAGCTGGATGGCTCGGCCGAACGAGGCAATCGCCTGCTGAAGATTGCCCGCGTTGGTGTACTTCACTCCCAGGTTGTAGGCCTCGACTGCCGCCCGCGTCGCCTGCTCGGACCCGGCCTGGCCGTCCGATCCGAACGGCACCCCTGGTATCTGGCCGAAGGCCGACCATCCGACCATGCTGTGCATGGTGCCCGATGGTGGCCGAACGGCCGCCAACAAGGCCCACGCGGCAACCGCCCAGATCGCGCCGGTACTGACCGCCGATCGCCTCCGCCTCCCTTGCCCGGTCATCGTCCACTCCTTGTGCCTGGGATTGCTGGCCTCGTAGGGAGGAAAAAGGGGACAGGTCCAATTTGTGCGACGACCATGCAAGCATGGTGCCCGCCTACGGGCCGTTCCGGCAAATTGGACCTGTCCCCTTTTTCCGGTCCCCTTCTGACGGATCACCAGTCTACCGCCTCCGGGCGGAACTGCAACTATCGCCCGCGCTTCTTCCGCTGGCACACCGGGCAGAAGAACGTCGAACGCTGCACCTGGACGATCCGCACGATCTGGCCCTGGCCGCATTGCAGGCACCCCTGGCCGGCCCGCTGGTAAACGCGATGCAAGAGCTGGGCGCTGCCGGGCCGGTTCCGGGCCACGCGGTACGTCCCGTCCCGCAGCGTCGAGCCCTGGTGCAGAATCGCCTCCTGCAACACCTCCCGCATCGCCGCGTGCAGGCTGAGCCACTCCGCCGGCCGCAGGCTGGCGCAGGTCCGCTGGGGGTGGATCCTCGCGCGGTGCAGGATCTCCGAGGCGTAGAGGTTCCCGACACCCGCCAAGGCCCGCTGGTCCAACAGCGCCACCTTGATCGCCCGCCGACTGGCCCCCAGCCGCTCGGCAAGCGTCTGGGGCGAGATTTCCAGCGCGTCGGGGCCGAGTTTTTGTGGGCCGCACTCGCGGTCGAACTCCCCGGGCGAGAGCAGCCGCACCACGCCCAGCCCCCGCCGATCCCAGAACAGAAGTTGCCGGGGGGAAAGGGGGACAGTCCCCATTTGTGCGGAGCCGGGCACCGACCGGAGGTTGGTCGCGGGCCGTTCCGGCAAATGGGGACTGTCCCCTTTTCCCCTGGCGGGATGCCGCTGCCCGGACAGCTCGAAGACCAGCCGCAGATGCTGCGTCTCGGGCGGATGGGCCGGCAGCACCAGCCCGGTCATCCGCGGCTCGAACACCACCCGGTCGCCGCCCTCCAGCGAAACCACCACCCGCTTGCCCATCCGCCCCACCGCCACAATCCGCCTGCCCACCACCCGGCGGCGGAAGTCGCTCAATCGCGGGCTGATCTTGATCGGCTGCAATCGCGACCTCGGGCGCCGCAGATCGCGGATACGGCCGCCCACCGCCGGGGCTATGCCGCGACACATCGTTTCCACTTCGGGCAACTCGGGCATGCTGTGACAGGAGAACGACCGCGGAGACACGGAGACGGTGCTTCTCCGGACCACCGTACTCGATCCAGTACAGCGTGACAATCACCACGCCGTAGTTCGGGTCGTCGGGACCGGAGAAGATGGGCTTGAGCATCTCGCTCCGGAATCCGTACCGCTCTGCCTCCTCGTTCGTAAACCGCGCACCCCCAGATTTGCCGGGCGTACACAGCCAGCCTTCCGGCCGCACCTTTGGCGCCCGCTCCGATCCTTCGGCTACTTGCGGGGAGGTTTCTCGGTCCTCTCTGTCCGTTGCCTGCCAGGAGAATTGGTTTTTTCTGACAGTTGACTTCCTGGGCGGCGTCGGCTACACTACCTTGGAAGTGCGTCGTGCCCGAGTAGAGCGGACGGATGGACGTGAGGCATGGTCCAGGTCTGGAGACGTACCATGGCTGGGCGCAGAAAGCGCGGGCGGTACGCTCAGCAGGACTCGTCTGTCGGGCGAGGGTTCTCCCAGTCCATGCAGCGGCCAATCGCGTGGCTTCTGGGAGTGATAGTCCTTGCGGTGATTGCGGGGGTGTGCGTTTGGGCGATGCCCTGGGCCACAGACTCGCTAAGGAACTGGGGGGCTGGCGCAGGCCCGGCTTCAGAGCACCTGGTTTCTCCGGCGGACACAAGCACGGGAGCGGTATCGACACTCCCGCTGCCCGAGGCTGCACCTGCGGAACCAGTTCCGGTACCTCCCGAGTCGTCGGCTTCGTCGCCTCGGTCGCCCGTCTTGCCGCCCGACCCGTCGGCAATGACGGTAGAAGCCCTGCAACAAGAGGCACTTGACGTTGCCGGCCACCTCAGGAAGGTCTTTCCGCAAAGCTCGGACACGATTGCCTTCACGGGAATGGTCCACAATTGGCTGGGCAACGCCAAGGAGGCCATGGAGTGCTGGCAGAAATGTCTGGAACGGAATCCCAAGCGTGCCGACGTGTACGGGGCGATGGGTGGCGTGGCTTTGCGCCAGGGAAAGGACGCAGAGGCGGTGGAGCTGTTCCGCACGGCACTGGAAATCGACCCGAAGCTCTTGAGAGGTCACACCCGGTTGGCGCAGGCCCTGATGGGCCTGGGCCGGACGAAGGAGGCAATCGCAGCCCTGGAGCAGGGAGTCCAGATCTCTCCACCGCAGCGCGAGGACCATTGCCTGCTGGGGAAGGCATACCTCCAGTTGGCCGAGTGTGACAAGGCTAGGAAGAGCTACGAGACGGCCCTTGACCTTCAGCCCGATGACGCAGAGGCGTGCTACGGACTGGGCGCAGCCTGGGCGAGACTGGGAGAGCAGCAGAAGTCTCGTGAGTACCTGGAGAAGTTCAAAAGGTTCAGGGCTGTGCAGCAGGAAGCTCACATGGGCCGCAGGAGCCAGGCTACGGATCGCAGTGAGATTGCTCGCATCGTGGCGGAGGCACATACCGGCGCCGGGCGGGTCTATCGCGGGTACGGATACCTAGAGGTCGCCGAGCAGCATTGGCGGAGGGCTGCCGCCCTGGACCCAGAGAACACCGCCTGCCGCCAGGAGTTAGCCGCGCTTTATGAGCAAACGGGAAGAGAACAACAAGCCGTGGAAGTCTGCGAGCAGCTCCGCAGAATCGACCCGAAGAACCCCCAGTACCATCTGAACACCGGCGTCCTCTACGCCCGGATGAATCGCATGGACGCCGCCGTTTCGGCCGTCAAGCAGGCTGTGGAACTGGCCCCGGAAAACGCCAAGTACAGACGAGTTTACGAGCAGATACGGGCGGCGAACTAACATGGCAACCTCAGCGAGTGGTTCTTTCGGTCGGGCCCTCATCCGTTGGGTCGTGTTTGCCTGGCTGGGTTGGCTATGCCTGCCGTCGCCCGCAGAGGCAGCCTGCCCCATCCAGCTTCGAGATGTGACTAGGCAGACGGGGATCACTTTCCGGCACACGGACGGCAACTGCGGCAAACGCTATATCGTGGAGACGGTCAGTGCCGGATTGGCGCTGTTCGACTACGACGGCGATGGTGACGTGGACATCTATTTCCTTAACGGGGCGCCGTTGAAGGGAGCCAAGGCGGACGTGCCGCCGACCGATGCCCTCTACCGGAACGACGGCGGATGGAAGTTCACCGACGTCACCCAGCAGGCCGGCGTGGGCGATACGGGCTACGGACTGGGAGTCGCCGTGGGCGATTACGATAACGACGGGGACCCGGATCTTTACTTGAACAACTATGGCCCGAACGTCCTCTACCGAAACAACGGCAACGGCACTTTCAGCGATGTGACCAGGCAGGCCGGCGTGGCCAACGGCGACCGCGTAGGGGCGGGAGCGAATTTCCTGGATATCGACAAGGACGGCGATCTGGATCTCTTTGTCTCCAACTACATCCAGTTCAGCTACGACACCCACGTCAGCCGTTTTCGCGGAGGCGTTCCCAGGTACGCGGGCCCCCTGGATTACCCCCCCTCGCCAAACACGCTGTATCGCAATAACGGCGACGGTACTTTCACCGA
>Ga0315291_10007051_pt1 | contig 13941 bp, 10 predicted proteins | sample YL17G12_20_MG_FD_203070 | JGI IMG/M metagenome (GOLD analysis project Ga0315291, IMG submission 203070) | Sediment microbial communities from Yellowstone Lake, YNP, Wyoming, USA - YL17G12_20 | ecosystem: Environmental > Aquatic > Freshwater > Lake > Sediment | place: USA: Wyoming | collected...
AAATTTTTTAAATTCAATAATCACCCGCAAGGCGTTTCGGATACTTCCCTCAGCTCTTTCAACTAAATTTATTGTGGCTGGTTCATTAGAATACTTTTCACGGATTAAAGCAAGGTATTCTTGTGCCGGTGGGAGTCGGTTGCCGATTCTGTGAGCAGCAGCACCAGCTGTTTCCCGCCAGGCTCTTCTCATTGCATCTTCCTCAATAGATTCTTCTTCAACAGCAACCGCAATTGCTTTAGCACAAGCTTCTACGAGTGTAACTTCATCAAGGGAAAAATTACCAGTTCTACGATTAGAAATACGTAAAACTCCGATGACCAAGCCATTCCTTGTTTTTAAAGGAACAGCAAGAAAAGCAAACCCTGCAAAAACATCTTGGGTTAATTTCTTTCCCTTACATCTTTCTGTTATTTCACAATACTTGGCTTTCCATTTTGCTCCAGGATAATGTTTATTAATTATCGACTTACGTGTTTTAGCATCTTTATGAGATCTGAGAACCATTGTTTTACCCTGAGCCAATACCCAACCAGTCATCCCTTCATTAGGTTTATAAAATAGTGTTGGATATGTGTTGGAGTCATAACCAACCAATCCTGTTGTTGCCAGAAGGTATGTATTCTCCTCACCTTCTTTTTTACGAAGGAAGATAGAGCAACCCTCCCCATGTACTAATTTAGGAATTCGATTGACAACCTCATTTGAAATGTCCTTTTTACTGCGTTTACTTAGAATACTGGTTATTGCTGTACGTTCTTCACAACTCCTCACATAAAGACTTGCGTGAGTGGCAAAAGTTTTAAGCAGGTCTATATCTTCATGGCAAAACATATTCTCTTTGTCTGACCCCATCTCAAGCACACCAATAATTTCATCACCTATTTGCATTGGAACACCAAGAATAGAATGGAGATTTCTTGTTTCTCTCCATTCTGGATAGCACGGTTCTATTGCATCAATCTCTTCTTTTTTGTTAAGAAGTTGTTCTTTTGAATCTGATAGAATTTTACCCACAATACCCTTACCTTTGGGAATCAGTCGTTTAGATTGAGCAATTGCTTTTGCCATTTCTTCATTAAAAGAACAGAACAGAGCAGCTGGATAAAAAGCTTGCAAACTTGAATCGAGCAACCATATTCCACCACTAGTGGCACTCAACAATTCAGCAATATTACGGAGATAACAGTCAAGTCCCTTCGGTCTATCAAACGTTAGACCAATTTCCTTTGTAATTTGTGTCAATGCATTCAAAGTTGCTTTCCAAGTAGCTCGCCGCGATATGTCCTCTGCAAGCGCTGACAACAAAGATTGGGCATGGCCTAGTGTCTCCGATGATATCTTATAGGGTGTATTTTCTCGAGCCTCTCTAAACTCCTCCCAACTTACTTCTTCTTCTTTAAATTCGAGGTTATCATATTGTGCTCTAAGCTCATTTTCATTAAACGGAGTATATACTTGACTACCATAAATGCCAGCGATGGAACGTCCCCCTACAATTATAGGGGCGACCAAACTCTGTAAACCCATATGACATTGATAGCTAATTGTTTCTCGTTTTTGGAATGCCTCATGAGTTGCTTTGCGGTCAGCCCACCAACATCTAATTTTACCTATAGGGCTTTTTCGGACAAGTTCACAAAATTTGCACGAATCTGTCCCCTGAACTACTCGGTATTTATCAAGCGAAACCTCCTCCGAATCAAATTCTAGTGGAAATGTTATTTTGCTTGGCGTTTTATTTAGCCCCTCCCCCAAAAGTTTTTCCACTTTTTCAAGTAGAGTTTTGGAAGGATTACAAATTACACCTGTTGCCACTTTTGCTACTCTTTCAAAATGTAGGATGATTGATTGAATACTTTCTTGTGGGATAAGTGCAAAGAACTGAATACATTCAGGAGTTTTATCATAATTGATTTCGCCAAGTTTCGACATTTTCTCTCACCACCTTTATCAGGAATCCAAGACTGTATTGGTTAGCGTAAAATGGGAACAATAGAATAGAGGGTCAGGCCCCTATAAAAATGTATAAAATTTCAGTGAACTCCGATGTTCCATAGTATCAAATCTTTTTCAACTCTTCGATAATAAACAATTTCTTTTATCTTTGATTTGGCGGGAAGTCAACGACAATCCATTATATTTTCTCATCAGTAAATTATTTGAGATCTCTGAAATATTGGCATTTTCCTCTTTTTCTGTGAACTCTGTGCCTCTGTGTGAGATTGATTTTATTTTATTTCACGCAGAGCACGCAGAAAACGCAGAGGGAAAATACGCTTCAGGGTTTTTGGGCGGAGGGCGCAGGGGAAATGAAAAGCCCCGGAAAGCCTTGTTTTTATTGACCTTCCGGGGCGGTATGTCTGGCGCGCCTGAGACGATTCGAACGTCCGACCTACGGATTAGGAATCCGTTGCTCTATCCATCTGAGCTACAGGCGCATTGCCATGTCATATAAAAAACGTTTTTCATCTCCCTTTTAAGCGCTCTATCTGTCAATGAAAAAGAATATTCTTCATGTCTGCACAGTATGGTCATAACCGGAATCCGATATATTACGGTCGTCCTTTGCTTTCTTTGATTCCTCTTTCTCACGTTCCGATGGATGATATCCCCCCAATTCCTGCAGGACGGCATCAAGCGCAATCTTTAGCTCGGGAGCGGACTGATAGCGGTCATCGGGGCTCTTTGCCAGGCATTTCATTATGATTGCATTGACACTCTCAGGGATGGCGGGAGAGATTTCCCGCGGCGGGGTCGGCTCCACATTAATTTGCTGGTATGCGATGTCGCCGGAGATAAAGGGCGGCGAGCCAACAAGGAGTTCATACGTGATGATTCCCACGGAATAAATATCGGAGCGACCGTCAATCTTCCCCCCCCGCACCTGCTCCGGCGACATGTAACGCGGCGTCCCAATCATGGAACCTGTTGGCGTGAAACTTGCCTCCTCAATGTGGACAATTCCGAAATCCGTAATCTTCACCTCATCATCTTTATCAATCATGATGTTATCCGGTTTGATATCCCGGTGAATGATGCCGTTATTATGGGCGCATTCAAGCGCTTCGCACAGCTGAGACATGTATCGAAGCGCCTGTACCACCTCTTTTGTTGTGATGTCGAGGGATTCGGCAAATCTCTCCTCGATGATGTCCCGCATGGATGGTCCATCGACAAAGCTCATTGTGATATAGCTCTGACCATAGACATTTGAGATATTGTAGTCATAGATTCTCACAATATTTTTGTGATTCAGGGATGCGGCAATACGCGCCTCGCGGAAGAAGCGGTCGATAGCCTTGCCGCTGCCGGAGAGTCCCTCGCGCAGGATTTTCATGGCGACAGAACAGTTATTTTTAATATCGTGGATTTTGTGGACAACGCCCATGCCCCCGCTTCCGATTTTGGCAACGTATTTGTATCTGCCAATGGCATGGTCGCCAATTAGTTCATGCATCTTGGGGTCGATAAAGATGGATGCTCCCGCTCCTTCCAGACCCTGAATTTTCTCCTCCAGCGCCTTCATCAGGGTTGCCACATCCCCGTATTCCGGGTCGCGTCTGTGTATGAGACGGAGCGCCTCAAATGCCTCCTTTAACATATTGCGCTCAAGGAGTTTTTTATAAAGATTAAAAAGGTCTTTGAAGTCCGCAGGCAAGATTTCCCTCAGCATCATGAAGCGGTCCAGCGCCAGTGCATATTCGCCGATATTCTCATAAGCCCTCGCCAGACGCCGGTTTGCCGTGAAGGTGAATTCGGGAAAGTTTGCCGCCTCCTGGTATTCACCGATTGCCTTGTCCGTTTCGCCCATGGACAGGCACAGGTCCCCGTAAAGAAGCATAACATCAGGGAGCTGAGGGTTCACAGCGAGCTGCTGGTCATATATGTTGCGGAGCCTGATCTGGATTTCCTTGACGCCGGGGTAGATTTCAAGCGATCTTGAGAAGTAGGCGGCAGCCCTGTTCGGGTCTCCATGTAAGGAGAAAAAGTCCCCGCAGAAAACAAAGTTTGCAAGGGATGGTTTTTCCATGGATTGCAATATCTGGTCAATGCGGTCCATGACCCATTGCCAATCCTCATACCCGACTTTTAGAATCCCGATATATTTCTCGAGAGCGCTTTCCCATTTCTTATTCTTGAAATGCAACTCTCCCAGCCCGAGCTCGGTGTGAATCTTGAGCTCCTTATCCTCGCGCTCCTGCGCCTCCACAATGACGATGTCGTGCGCATTGATGAACTGGAGGAGATAGACCGCCGTGTCTAACTCCCCATGACGTTCCAGCCGCAGGGCGATTTCATTTATGAGCGCCTTATTTTCCATGTCAAGCGGGATGCGGGAGAGAAAATCAAACGCCTGGCGGTGGTCCTCCACATCCATCAAGTGGCGGGCTATCTTTTTGATAATCGAATAGTCCCCCAGCTCCTCTATGTTCAGTGGACGTGCAAGTTCAATCGCCTCGTTAATTCTGTCGTTACTCATGTAAAGATTGATGAGTTCAATCTTGTGGTCGGGGGAAACGTCCATATCCGATTCCACCGCCACAAGCGACTCAAGATACTTGATGAGCCACACAACGGATTCCTTATCCGCCACGCCATCCTTTATAAGACCCCGGTATAATTCAGCCGCCTTCTCAGGCATCCCTGACTTGTCACAAAAGAAGGCGTAAAAGGAGAGGGCAACAGGCGGAAGCACATAAGAACGGTGGGCGATGGAGAAACTCTTCAGGATGATGGGATAATCTTCATACCCAAGCTGGATGGCGGTCTTGTAAGATGCCACCGCCGCTTCAGGATATTTCAAAAAGAGATTCACATCCCCCAGTGCCCTGTAAAGGTCTGCTGACTGGTCATGCTGTGATTTGAGGGCATCTAACCGGTTTCTGGTTTCCGTGAGGGCTTGAATATCAATATCTGTGAGTTCGGAAATATTGTTCGCCAGGTCTGCCGGTTGCTGGATGAGATAGCAGATGCTTAGGACGCGGTGAATTCTCAGATTTTCCGGAGCGAGGTCAGACAGGCGTTCAAGGAGACGAAGCGTCTTCAGCCCCAGCATATCGCTCTTCAGATACATCTCCGCCAGACTTGTCAACATCTGGACATTGTCTGGGTATTTCTCCAGTGATGTCTCAAGCGAGCGGATGGTTTTATTGAGGATATTGTCTTTCATGACTCTTATAAGTATTCATCTCCGCCTGAGGCGGATTTATTTGGCAATGGGATAAAGAATGGTGAAGGTGCTACCCTTCCCCGGTGCGCTTTCGGCATGAATCTTGCCCCCTGTTGCCGATGAGAACTTAATATTGTCAGTAGAGACATAATTCAATAAAATTGTGGTACAGTATATATACCCGACAAACAATCGTTTTAATCCGCCTCAGGCGGACTGGAAATAATTATCTATCTCATCCTCCGAATGGGCAACGTTGAAAATCTTTGTGAATCCCAGCAGGTCCAGAATCTTAAAAACCTTCTCGTTAGGTTGCAGAAGCACAATATCGCCGGATTCCCGCCGGAGCTGCTGAGTAAGCGCCATCAGCGCCCCGATTCCCGCACTCGATATGTAATTCAATCCCTTGAGGTCAATAACCATCCGATTCTGACCGCCCTGGATAATCTCCGCCATCCTCGCTTCAAATACGTTCACCGTATGTGCATCCAGAAAGCCAGCCAGCTCAATAATGCTGTAGTTCTTGTTCTGGTTCTCCACCTTGACATTGAGGCCGAATGATTTCATGAGAAACCCCCGGAAACCTGATTATTCTGCAAATTAGTGCCGCTGGATTCCGCCACACTCACACGCTCGTGGTCAGCACGGGAATTCACCCTGAAGGCAATTATGGTGATGTCATCGTGCTGGGGCAACTCTTTTGTGAATTGCCGTATGTCCGCCATGACGGCGTTAATCACCTCCTGCGCCTTCCCCCCATGGCATGACTTGATGACATTCAGGAGGCGCGTTTGACTATATTCTTCCGAAGAGTTGTTTATAGCCTCAATTACACCATCAGTATAAAGCACAACAAGGTCGCCCTCTGCAAGATTTATTTCCGTATCCACGGTGATGTTGAAAATGTCCTCGCTCACAAGACCGAGGGCAATTCCGTTCGGGGTGTAAAGATTCAGTTCACCGCCTCCCGCCCCGCAGGTTATCAGCGGTTCATGACCGGCGCGGGCGAAGCGCAATGTGTGCCGCCGCACATCAATTATGGCGTAGGTCATAGTAATAAAGACATTCACAAGCGTGTCCTTCCGTATATACTCATTCACAACCCTGAGCACCGCGGCGGGGGAGAGATTATTACGGCTCTCCGCCCGCAGGATGCTCCGCAGCATCGCCATCACCAGCGCCCCTGGTATTCCCTTCCCCGATACGTCCGCAATCACTATCCCCAGGTGCTCCTCATCCACCGAGATAAAATCATAGTAATCGCCCCCGACCTCCAGCGCCGGCTCACTAAAGGCAGCCATCTCCAACCCCTGAATCATGGGGCAATCCCTGGGTAGAAGCAGGCGCTGAAAATCCCGCGCCACTCTCAGCTCCTGCTCAATACGCTGCTGTTTTGCCAGCCGGTCATACAGCTTGACAATATCCACTGTGACGGCGGCCTGGTCGGAGAGAGACTCGAGAAGACTCATGTCCCGCTGGTTGAAATACTGCCCATCGCGCTTGTTGACAACCACCATGACCCCCAGCACTTTCTCCTTAATCTTCAGTGGTGCAACCATCAGGCTGTTAATGGGAATGTCCGATGTTAACCGCACCCGCGGGTCATTCTGGGCATCGGTGATGAGCTGAGATTCCCCCGTCTGCGCCACATACCCGATAATCCCTTCGCCAGGGTTAATCTTGTCCTTCATGATGCGCTCGGTGAGATATTTCCGCTTTGTGAAGATATGTTCCGTGGTCTTGTGCAGGGGCGGAAAAAGCCCCAGTATCACCTGCGCCCGCAGGGTGTTATCCTCCTCGTTCAAGAGAAAGATGGCGCCGGATTCCGCATGGGTGTATTCCACAATGAAATTTGTGATTATCTCTAAAGAGCCTTGCAGGTCGATGGTTTGGGTAACGCGCTCGCCGATTTTGTGCAGGAAGGAGATGACCGCCTCCCTTTCCTTTGTGCGCACCTCGCTATAATGCTGAAAAAAGCGGATGCGCTTCCTCAGGAAAAGCACATATATGAGAAGCCCAAGGACAATAAGTGTAAGGGCATGTCTTGACATGGATTGCCCAACTCTCACGCATCATCAGTGAAATTACGAATTAGTCCTATAATATGAAATTTGCACATGTCAACAGCGTCACGCCTCCTTTATCTCAACCTCTTCACACGCATCCGCCACCCACCTGACGCGCCTGATGTCGCTTTCCGGCGGAACCTGGTCACCCACCCCGACTATCATCTTTTTATCCAGCGACGCAATCTCGATATATCTCAGCACATACCTCATGAATTCCTCATCGCTGTGCGCAGGGCTGAAGAGCGCCCCGGGGATGCCGCCCCACAGGGTCATACTTTTCCCCGCGATGCGGCGCAACTCCTCCGGCGCCACATCCCCCATGGGCGCAGGCGTCACCCCCTCGGCGCAATCGAGCCCGCTCTCTGAAAGTATAGGCAAAAGTCCCCGAAGCGCCCCATCAATATGCGCAAGCACAAACTTGCCCGCATTGTGAAGTTCTCTTATGCGGTACCTGTAATACTCAAGGGAATATTTACGGAAGAGGGCTGGACTGATGATGTCCGAGGAGAGATTATCGGCAATCATAACCAGGTCGCAGGGGGTGGAGGCAGCCGCGCGATAGGGCGCATCATCCAACTCACGCATCAGCCGGAAAATCTCCTCCATTTCCCCGGGCGCATCATAAACAGCGTAAATCGTGTTCTCCACCCCCGCCATCTCCACTAAAAAGCGGGAAAGGGGTGTCCGCGGCACCCAGACTACCGGCAACCCCTGCTCCCCGAAAATTTCATTCCACCTGTCCGCCTCATCTGTCGCCGCCTCAAACTGGTGGGCTTCCAGAAAATATCGCAGGGCGGGCAGGTCGGATGCAGATTTCACCAGTCGCTCGCCGTATGCCCATGTAAACGCCTCCGGCATCTGGATGTGCACCTCGGTTAGTGTCCCCCGTGGCGTTTCGTAACGATAGATTTCCCTTCGCCCATCCTTCTCTATTATCAGGGGACAGTCAATGGTGAGGCGATAGGGCCATACGAGGGGCAGGTAGAGTCCTGTGTGAAGCGACCTGTGGAGATTGACATACCCCTGCGGCTCACCATCAAAACAGGGCTCAAGTCTCCCGCACGCCTTTTCTGCCGCCCGCCACCAGGAAAGGTCGGCAAACCAGGGCAGACGCTCAGTCGTCCTCCCGTTCAGTATGTCCAGTGCGCGCCTTCTGAAATTCGCCATATCTCATCCCTGCAGGAAGCGGTCATCATCTTAAATCGCCCCTCCATTTATTTTCAGACGCTCCCCGTTTGCCTAATATGAATGCAGAGAAAAAACAAAATAATTCCATAGATTGTCAAGATACAAGCCGCTCAATTTCTGTCAAAAAAATCGGCTATCTCTTTTTGTGGGAGGTGTTGCATGAAAATCTTTGTCAGTGACCTTCACCTCGGATGCGGCGATGCGCTGGAAGACTTTGCAGTCTGGGGTGAAAACCCCCCGTCATCTAAGAATGAAAAAACCCTGAATAAAGGTATGGAAAGGATGCACAAGGCATTTGCAGACTTTCTCACCAACATCTCTGAGCGCGCCGGAGTTGCAAATTCCCCGCCAGAACTCATCTTCCTTGGGGATACCTTTGACCTCCTCCAGGTCCTTCCCGAAGACAGGCGGAACCCTGAAAAGATTCACCTGATTCACAAGGCGCACGCACCCTTTTTTGAAGCCCTGACTGATTTTCACAAACGCGGCGCCGCCATCACCCTCATCCTTGGCAATCATGACCATGACCTCCTGCATCCATCACTCTGGGACGCCCTCAAACAACTCCTCCCATTCATCAATCCATCTGCGGGTGGCGCCCCCATGCTCTATTATCATTCGCAGGAGGCGGGCATTTATGCCGAACATGGGAACCAGTATGATATCCTGAACGCCTTTCAAAAACCCTCTGACCCGGAGGAATGGCCCTTCGGGGCGGAACTCACACTCCGTTTTGTCAATCCCCTTGAGCGCACATGCCCCGTCATTGACAATATGAGTGTCCGGGAGGCGCTCTGGTATTCCCTCACCCAGCTGCCGGAGATTGTCACCGCCTCGCAGAGGAAAGATTTGATGCTTGCTGAGGCAGTAAAGGGCATATCCTGGGGGAAGAGGCTCAAACATCTCGCCTATTTCCTCCTCCATCAGTTCATGCCGGTCAGCGATTCATCCCTCCTCAAGCTTATATGGAGACTCCTTGTTGAGAATGAGCGTCTCTTCCGGAGCGGAGTTTTGCAGAAATCACGCCTGTCGGAGATCCGCCGAAGTTTTAACGTAGGAGGACAGGGCTTCCTTTATACCTTCCGCTCCATCGGGCGCAACCCATTGCGCATCTTGCAGGAATTCCTCACTGACCGCCTCCTTACCGCCGCTGAAAAGGCGATGCGCGGGGATGTGGGGGAGACCATTGGCAGACCCGTTCCCCCGCCACGGTTTGTTGCGTTAGGTCATTCACACCAGCCGCGTCTGAAAAAATCTGGCGACGGCTGTGCCTATGTCAACACCGGTTCGTGGCGGATGCGCACACGCCCATACGGACGTCTTTCCTTTCGCTTTGAGCAGAGCCTTGATTATGCCACCTTATCCTGCAACAAAAAGGGCATCTGGTGCATCTCCCTCAATCACTGGAAAAATGAGAACTGATTAATAGTCCATTCCCTCCGTCCATACAATCAAACCCATTTTAATCTCGATGAGTCTTTTTTATAAGAATGCACTTGACATTATATAGAAAAATGATTAAATAACTAAATAATTTTTAAACAGGTGAAGTAAAGTGAAACATTTGATTCCGATGCATCCTATAATGTTGGCGCGGATATTTTTTGTCCTTATCTGCGCCCTTTCAGGCTATCTCCTCACGCCCCCAGGCACCGGTCTTTCCCTTCATTATACTATCGGCGCCTTTCTCCTCTCTCTCATCCTTGTGACATTTGAATACAGCACCAGGGCAATCTCATCAAAACAGATTCTCCTTGCCGCGCTGGGACTTTTCTTCGGGCTGGTGTTTGCCTCGCTCATCGCCCCCATGTTCCCTGAAAAGATGAGCGCAAAGATACATCCCCGCCTCGTCTGCAACCTTATCCTCGGATATTTCGGCATCATACTGGCGCTGAAGCATGAAAACCGTTTTACCCTCTCACGTCTGAAATTCATCATCTCCAACCCCAAGGAAAACACCTGCATCTTAGATACAAACGTCATTATAGACGGACGCATCCATGACCTGTATACCACACATTTCCTCCGGGGGGAGATTATCGTGCCGGAGTTCGTTTTGAATGAGCTGCAGACCATTGCAGATTCCACCGACGCGCAAAAGCGCTCCAGGGGGCGTCGCGGACTTGAAAATCTGGAGCACCTCCGTGAGGTTAACCCCAACCTGCAGATATGGGAAAAGGATTACGAGGACCTCAAGGATGTCGACCATAAACTCATTCAGCTCGCAAAAGACCTCGGCGCCGACCTCCTCACCAATGATTACAATCTGAACAAAATTGCCACCCTCCATCAAATCACGGTGCTGAATCTCAACGACCTTGCACAGGCGCTGAAACCCTCGTTCTTCGTCGGTGATGAAATCATCATCCGCCTTATTCGCCTTGGCAAGGAGTCACACCAGGGCGTTGGTTATCTTGAGGACGGAACCATGGTGGTTGTGGACGAGGCAAAGCGTCTCATCGGTCAGGATGTTGCTATCGCAATCACCAGCATCCTTCAGACCTCCGCGGGACGCATGGTGTTTGGGCGACTAATCGATGAACACCCCCCAGTGAAGACGGATTCTATCACACGCGCGTATCTTGAACAAAAATCGGGCTTGCCTAATCAATCCCACCAGCCGTATGTTAAATAGCTATGTCGGAGATCCGCCGAAGTTCTAACGTGGGAGGACTGGACGTGAAACAACGGGATGTGGCGGCTCTCATTGTTGCAGCGGGGAAGGGACGTCGTTTCGGGGGTGAAATCCCGAAACAGTTCCACCCCCTCGCAGGAAAGCCGCTCCTCCTTTACTGCCTTGAGGCATTTGAATCTTTTCCGGAAATTATAGAAATGGTGGTCGTCCTGCCGCCTGAATATGTCCATATCGATTCCATCCGACGAGACCTTCAGCATCTGGGAAAACTAAAGGCAATAATACCCGGCGGCGTTGAACGGCAGGATTCGGTCATCAGCGGGCTTAACGCCTTCTCCAGCGCGGTTGAATATGTGGCAATCCATGACGGCGCCCGCCCCTTCCCCCCGCATGAGGCAACAATGTGCGCCATCCAGACCGCCAGGGAATGCGGCGCCGCCATCCTCGCCCTTCCTGTCATGGACACCATCAAAACCTCGGATGACAATCACTTTATAACCGGCACACTGGACCGCTCAAGCCTCTGGCTTGCCCAGACGCCACAGATATTCCGCAAAGACCTTATTATCGAGGGGTATGAGATTGCCCGGAAGAAGGGGGTAATCCTTACTGATGACGCCGGCGCCCTTCAGCTCCTGGGAAAACCCATCCGGCTTGTTGAAGGCTCAATCAATAATCTGAAAATCACAGTCAGTGAGGATTTTGAAATCGCCGAACGTCTTATCAACCGTAGGACTTAAAGGAAAAAAATGCGGGTATTAGAACCCATGCGCCTGCAAGCGCGCCCGGATAATGGAGGATATGCCACATGAGGCACTTTCGCATCGGGCAGGGCTTTGACGCCCACAAATTCGCAGCAGGACGCCCTCTCATCCTTGGAGGCGTGAGAATTCCCTTTCAGTTCGGCTTAGAAGGACACTCGGACGCCGATGTCCTGACCCACGCCGTCATGGATGCCCTCCTTGGCGCGGCGGGTCTTGGCGATATCGGAACACATTTCCCCCCCACCGATATTGCCTACAAAAATATTTATAGTCTTGACCTTCTCAAAAAGGTTGCTCATCTTCTTTCTGAAAATGGTTGGACAGCGGAAAATATCGATGCCATAATTGTTTGCCAGGAGCCGCGCATCGCTCCATATGTGGATGAGATGCGAAAAAATATCAGTGCAAGAGTTCCCGGAGAGCCTGAGGTGAGCATCAAGGCAACCACCACGGAAGGTATGGGTTTCACAGGTCGCGCCGAGGGCATCGCCGCCCTTGCCGTGTCTCTTATCTCACGTGCGAAAGAGGATGAACATGCTTGACCGTCTAATCACCCTCGAAGAAAAATTAAGTCTTCTGCTCCAGCGTTTTGTCTCTGCGAGAAAAGAAAACCAGAGGCTGAAAAGTATGCTCAAAAGCGCCAGAAAGGGAAAAAAGCCATCGGAGGAGGGAGAAGACTTCGACCCCCTTGAACTATTGCAGGAGCGAGAGGAACTCTCACTCAGCCTTGAACAATCCCAGAACGAAAGCCGCCAACTCCAGAAAAAGATTAATGAACTGGAAAAAATCCTTCAGGAAAAAAATGAGCTTGAAAGGGAAACCGCAAAAAAGGTTCAAGCTATCATTGTACGCATAGACACACTTGAGGCTGAAATTGGAGAACTGGAAAATGAGCAAACCAATTCAAACAAACATTGAAATCTATGGACAGGTCTTTACCGTCCGCGCCGAGCCGGACGAGGAGAAAAATCTCCAGCGGGTGGCGGCTGAGGTGAATGAATTCCTCCGCGAACTCTCACGCAAGGGCGCAGTCCCTCTCCACCGCCTCGCACTTATGGCAGCCTTCCAGTATGCCTATGAACTGGACATTACCCGCAATTGTCAGGGCATCTCCAAAGAATTGACCGAAGAGATGAATAAGAAAATTGATGACATCATCGGCAAACTCCAGGACGCTCTTGAACAGGAATAATCCCCCCTCGTCCCCCCTTCAGAAGGCAGGGATATGGCAATTCCCCTTATGCGTGAACACAAGGCGCTCCATGAGCACATTAAAGATGTGAGAAGGGATTTCGGCATTTTTTTCACGCCGGAGCGGATTGTGGATTTCATGGCAAGTCTGGTGGACAAATCCCGATGGAAGGACACAACATCCGTCTCTATCCTTGAACCCGCCTGCGGTCTTGCGCAATTCCTCGTCGGCATGACACGGAAACATCCCGGACTTGCAGGCGCTGCGCAATTTTTCGGTGTGGAGATAAATCCCGACATCGTTCATTATCTCAAAGCCCTCGCCTTTGCAAAGTCTTTCCATATCATAAACACAGATTATCTTTTGTGGGAGCCGGGGCGGCATTTTGACCTCATCATCGGCAATCCCCCATACGGCATCCCCAGCCTTTCCGAGCATTACACCATCAAAATCGACCCCGCCACAAAAGGGAGATACAAGGAGATATTTGAGACATGGTTTGGTAAATATAATGTCTATGGCGCCTTCATTGAAAAATCCGTGAAGCTCCTGAAACCGGATGGACAGGTAGTTCTCATTGTGCCTGCCACGTTTTTAATCCTCGATGAGTTCAAAAAATTGAGGCTGTTTTTATCCGGAAGCGGCAGGAGCACGTTCATCTATTGCGGCTCAGAGGTGTTCAAGCCCGATGCGGATGTTGCCGCCCTTATTTTAAATTTCCAAAAGTCCGCCTCGGAAAAGGGAATGAGACTCATGGAGTTCTGCGATGGAAAGGTTGCGCCAGTCCGCGAGATGGCTCACTGGAAGGGTGAGGTCGTCACATTTGCAACGCCCTTCAGCCGGACACTGGAGTCAATGTGTTCCTTTCGCCTGAGAGACATTTTTGAAATCCGCATATCCCCCCGGACGCCGGAAATCAA
>Ga0315291_10007054_pt1 | contig 13937 bp, 11 predicted proteins | sample YL17G12_20_MG_FD_203070 | JGI IMG/M metagenome (GOLD analysis project Ga0315291, IMG submission 203070) | Sediment microbial communities from Yellowstone Lake, YNP, Wyoming, USA - YL17G12_20 | ecosystem: Environmental > Aquatic > Freshwater > Lake > Sediment | place: USA: Wyoming | collected...
CCGCTCCGAAGGAGCAGGCGGACAAAGAGAAGAAGGCTGCAAAGCTGGCGAAGGAACTCACAAAGGTCATCGGGCGGATCGGAATGGTCGTGGACTGCGCCAGGGCCACGTGGGCAAGCGCCAAGGACTGGCTCCGCGAAAAAGCACGCGCCGAAGGCAAGACCTTCACCCCGGCCGCGGCCGACGCGCTGGTTGAGGCGGCCGGAGCGGACCCGGTGGCCTTGCGGGGCGAGCTGGAGAAGCTCATTGCCTTCGTCGGCGACGAGAGGACTGTGACCGAACGCGACGTCGAAGACGTGGTGCCGCAAAGCCGCTCCCGCTCCATCTTCGAGCTGAGCGATGCCATCGCGCGTTCCGACGCGGCGCGTGCGCTGGCCCTGGGCGAGCGACTGCTGCTCAGGGGCGAGGGCCCGGAGGAAATCATCGCGTTCCTGGCACGGCAGACCAGGAGGCTCGCGCAGGTCAAGATGATGCTGGATGGGGGCGCGACGGAGAAGCAGATTGCCCGCGAGATGTTCAAAGGCCGCGACTTCGCAGCCCGAAAGGAGGTGGCGGCTGCGCGCAGACTGACGGACGAATGGTTCGCCCGTCAGACGGCTGTCCTGGCAGAGGCCGACGTGTACGCGAAGACCACCTCCGTACAAGCAAAAGAGCAGGGCGTATGGATCAGCGCCCTGCTGGCCCGCCTGTGCCAGTGAGACAGAAGTTGCCCCCGCCGCGGCCGGTGCTTATCTGCTCAGGCCGTAGCAATCCAGGACCTGGAGCTCTTCTTCACGCTCATCAAGCTCGTCGAACCCGTCCTCATCCAGCAACCCCCGCATGAGTCCATTGCGGGGCTTGATGATCAGTTCTTCGTAACGTTTCTTGATGAGCCGTAAACGCAGATCAAGCATCCGCTCCTTTTCGCGGACCTGTTCGGCAACACCACCGTTCTTTCGTGACGCCATCTTTGGATTACCTGTTCCTACAGAATTACGACTCAAGCGGCAACCCGCTCACGTCCTGACTGCAAGCGAAACTTGCCGCAACTTGGAACTGCTTGTGCAGCAGATTTGAAAGCGGGGCACTGAAGCGCCGTATAGTCGCGCCTCACGCAAAACCCCCGCTGCCATGCAGCCTGTCAAGGCGATATGAATCCCGACAAAGCGGGGCTAATATTACGTACTCCGGGGGGCAATGTCAAGACTTTTTTTTGAATTTCCGAACTCACATAGCCGTCGTATGTATAGAGACCGGGACGCCGAGCCATTCAATGGGCACAGGACAATCAGCGATGCAGCCGTTCTCGTTTCGCCGGCTCCCCTCCGTGCCGCTCCCCTGTCACGCCAGGCCCGCGCGGTTGATAATCTCGGGCACCAGGTGGTCCCAACCCAGCGGCATGATGTGGACGCCCTGGCAGATGTCCTTGAGCTGCCCTATGGCCTCCACTGCGATCTGCACGGCGGTTTCGCCTGACTTGGTCGCCTCCTTGCCCGCCTTCAGCCGCTCTATGAGATGCTCCGGGACGTTTACCCCCGCCACGTTGGCGTTCATGAAGCGGGCCATCCCGACGGACTTCAGGAGCACGAGGCCGGCCAGCACGGGGACGCCGAAACCCCTCACTTTATCCATGAACTCCGCGAACCGGTCAATGTCATAAACGGCCTGTGTCTGGAAGAACCGGGCGCCGGCCTGTATCTTCTTCTCCATGCGCATTATCTGTGGCTCGACGGGCTCCGCGCCGGGCGTGACCACGGCGCCGGGGAACAACCGGGGCGCGCCATCGAGCTCGTTGCCGGCCATGTCATGGCCCTCCATGAGGCCCTTGACGGCGCCGAGAAGCCCCACCGCTTCGAGATCAAAGACCGGTTTGGAATCCTTGTGATCTCCCATGACGTTGTGGTCTCCTGTGAGACACAGGACGTTCTCGACGCCCAGCACGTGCGCGCTGAGCAGTTCGCTTTGCAGGGAGAGGCGGTTGCGATCGCGGCAGACCATCTGGAGGATCGGCTCAAGACCCCTGTCAAGCAGCAGTCTGCACATGGCCAGCGAGCCGACCCGCATCACGGCGCTCTGGATGTCGGTCACGTTGATGGCGACGACCTTTCCCCTCAGATGCTCCGCGTCCTCGAGGCATTTCTCCACGGCGACCCCTTTGGGCGGACCGATCTCGCCGGTAACAACGAACCCTCCCGCCGCCAGGGCTTCCGAGAAACTACTCATTGTCATCTCCTTGCTTCTGGGGAGCATCAACAGCCCAGAGAGAGCTGGTCTTCATTTCGTAGGAGGGCAGGTAGCGGCCGTATTTCTTCGGCGCCACCGTCACCTTCATCTGCTCCAGTGCTCCCAGATCCTTCAGGCGCATGTAGATCCTGTGCCAACCGCAGTCTCGCTTGCTGTCCACCTCGCACTTGCCGTCACTCGTTGCGCCGCCGCAGGGGCCGTTCACCATGCTCTTGGAGCAGCCCGTGATGGGACAGATGCCGCCGGTCTTGTCCAGGAGGCAGTCCCCGCACTCGGCGCACCGCTCGCTGGACATCCACGTGCCGGGCGAGCCGCCCAGATTCAGCGTGTTACAGGCCGGGCGAACCCGTTTCAGCACGGAGTCCGCCACGCACTGCACGCCCACGCCGCAGGTGGAAACCAGAACGCAGTCGGCACCCATTATCTGCGGCGCGAACGGCCTGAGCTTCGAGCGGATGAGCGATTTGTCGCACAGGAAGTCCACGCTCGCCTGCCCGGCGATCTCCTTGCCGCCTCCCTGAAGCAGCTCGACCAGGGCTGGCAGCTTCTCCGCGCCGCCCCTCTCGCAGCCCCTGGCGCATCCGTCACAACCGACCAGGAACACCCTGGAATCGCCCTTTAGCTGCTCCAGGATCTCCTCGTTCGGCTTGAGTTCACTGACTAGCATTGCCACGCTCCTTGAAGGTCTTGCTTAGCATCTCCGCGCGGCCCTCGCGCACCATATCCGGCAGCGCTGCCCGACACGTCTCGGAAAGCTCGGTTCCAGCCGAGATCTCCGCGGGCTCCATCGCGACCACGCGCACCGACTCAAACCCGTTGCCCATCGCCGACTCGAACCGGATAAGGCCGGCCAGGCTCACGTCGTGAAGCGAAACGCCCGGGGCATCCTCTTCAAGCGCATCCAGCGAAAGGCGATAGACTGAGCCGGGCTGCCGGCCGACGCGGATTGCGTCCAGGACGAGAACCCAGCGGCAGTCCCTCGCGCGCCACACAGCGCTCCAGGCGTCCGTGCCGCCGTCAATCCATTCCACTCCGTCGCCCTGCCACTGCCGCTCCAGGGCGCGCAGAGCGTGTATCCCGACGCCGTCATCCTTCATCAGCAGGTTGCCCATGGCGACGACGGCGAGCCGGTTCTTTTTCCCGGAAGGCTTCACTGCTCTTCCCTCACCTCACACCACCGGCATCTCAACTCTCACGCAGCCCTTCGGGTGCATCACGTGCACCGCGCACGCCAGGCACGGGTCGAACGAGCGGATGATTCGGACCAGCTCATACGGATTGTCGACATCGTTGAGCTTCACATTCTCTATGGCCTGTTCGATCGGGCCGGGCGCACCGTCGGCGTCCCGCGGCGAGCCGTTCCACGTGGTCGGGACGACTGCCTGGTAGTTGGCTATCTTGCCGCCCTCAATGACGACCCAATGCCCGAGCGCCCCGCGCGGGGCTTCCGTCAGCCCCATGCCCCGCCCTTGCTTCGGGACTTCCACGCGGATGTTGCAGGGCTCTCCGGGACGGAGCGCCAGCAGCCACTCCTGCAGGGCCTGCGCGACGAGCTTCGCTTCCAGAGCGCGGGCTGCGTGGCGACCCAGAGTCGAGTTCAGTTTGCCGACCCCGACCCCCGCCGCGCGGAGCAGCCCGTCAACAGCCGCCTTCGTCCTCGCGTTGCCCTTGCCGTAGGAGACCATGGTGCGCGCGAGGGGACCGACCTCGCACACTCGCCCCTCGTAACGCGGCGACTTGAGCCACGAGTAGGCACCCTGCTTGCCGCGGTCAGGCTCCGTGCGGCTCTCGAACGGCGTATCGGCCGCGCAGGCGTCGGCGTAGTACGAACTCTTAACCTTCTCGGCGATCTTGTCCGGCACGAATTGCTCGACCTGCCGGCCGACTTCAACCACGCCGGAGTCAAACAGCGCAGCGCCCGCACCTGCGAACCCGCCACAGGACAGGAAGCGCCCGCAACCTGCGCCGATATCCAGATAATCGGCGTACCTCTTGGTGAGCAGGAGAATGTCGGGGATATAGCAGCGATCGATGAACTCCTCGATCCTGCGCACGTATGAGAGGGCGGCGATCACCTTGTCAGCCGTCACCTGGGTCGCCACGCCGCCGACCACAACCGTGCACTGATGGGGCATCTTGCCGCCGAAGATGGCAACCAGTTCGTGTGCGTTCTTCCTTACTTCGAGGGCCTCGACGTAGTGCTTGACGGCCGCTCTGTTCTCGTCCGCCGAGAGCCGGTAGTCGCCCTCGTAGCGGGGCACGAAGGGCGCGAGGCTCCCCCGGCCTATGAAGTCCTTCACCGAGAGCAGGTCAGAGTCGCTGCCTGCGTAGTCCTTGACGGCGGTAACGTCAACGTAATCCAGCGCGGCAAGGTGGTAAAAATGCAGAATGTGCGACTGCATGAAGTTGGAGCCCAGCATGATGTCACGCAGGAGCAGGCCGTTCGGGGGGATCCGATCCTTCAGGCCGAACGCCTCATCCAGCGCCCTGGCGGACGCGGTAGCATGCGCCTGTGGGCATACTCCGCAGATGCGCTGCGTATAGATCGGGGCGTCACGCGGGTCACGTCCCCGAAGTATGATCTCCAGGCCCCGGAAGAGCGTGCCCGAACACCGCGCCTGGGTCGTGAGCCCGTTTTCCTGTTCTACACGCACCGCGAGGTGACCCTCGATGCGCGTGACGGGGTCAATCGTGATCGTCGACTTACTCATTCTCACCTCTCGATTTCACAGTCTCACCAATCTTTGGCAGTGCGTCCTCCGGCAGTTTCTGGTAGAACGGCATCATTGCGTCAACGTATTCCGGCTGGGTGCATCCGTTGCAGGGACCTCCGGCCTTCACGCACCAGTTGGTGCCGTCATTCCACTCGCGCAGCGGGCAGTCCGCATAGGTGATCGGCCCCTTGCAGCCGACCTCGTGGAGGCACTCTATGTCGCCCGGCTTCTCGGCGAACTTGCCTTCGTCGAAGTACGCCCTGCGCGGGCAGTTCTCGTGTATCAGCTTTCCGTAGATGGACAGCGGCCGCCCGAGAGCATCCACGGCGAGCTTCGAGGCGTCACCGCCGGCCAGCAGGTATTCGCCGATGGTTGTCGTGATCCAATCAGGGTGGGGCGGGCATCCGGGAACGTTGACGATGGGTGTATTGATTCCGTTGTCGGCGGCTACCTGTGCGGCCGAGCGGTAGCGACCTGGGTTGGGCGCGCCGGCCGGAATCCCTCCGAACGATGAGCACGTGCCCACGGAGATGATGAGGGCGGCCTTCCGTGCAAGCTCGACGAACTCATCGAGCATCGTAACCTCTTCACCTCCGCTCTCCCCCACCATGCAGAACTCCTGATTCTCCGGGATGGCGCCTTCCACCGCCAGCACGAAACCGCCCTTCGGCAGGCCTTCCAGCACATCAAACGCACCCTGCCCCTGCCCCGCCATCAGCGTCGTGTGGTAGACGAGGCTGATGTGCTTGCCGGGCAGTATCTGGTCCACCAGGATGTTGCGCAGCGAAGGAAAAGCGGAGTTGGCAAGCGAGACTGTACACCCGGAGCAGCCTCCTCCCTGCAGCCACACGACTCGGATCTCCTGTGCCGCCATCTCTGTCTCCTTGACCTATTGAGTCTTGCACATTAGGGTGGCGAAAACTCCTCCAGAAGCGGGCGCGGCCGAGACGGCCGCGCTACCCAATAAACGGGTAGGCGGAGCGTCTCGCTCCGCTGCTGGGCGCAACACCCAGTGCCACTCCATCACGCAAACCTCAGTAACCCGGGCCTCTGGTGCCAGAGGCGCGCGGGATGATGTCCGATAGCCGATCGAGACGAAGCAAAAAGCCCTGTATGCTACCCCCCTTCCACATTCCTGTCAAAGCAAAGGAATGCAGGAAAAGACCTGTTGTTGACAACGCCGAAGGCCCGGTTTACGATTGGGCGGCATGTCCCACTGCCATGAAGGGAGACTGTGAGATGGGCAAGGCCGACAAGCCGAAGGACGCGGCGGCGGGCTCTTGCGTGCGCTTTCAGCCGATCCCGCTTGCCTTCAACTACCCCACCGCCGGCCAGCAGGATGAGACGGACGAGCGGGCGCGCAACATGCCACGCGGCCGCCAGCGCTTCTGGGGCATCCCTTTCAAGCTCGCGCCCAGGCGCGAGGACGCGAACGCCCTCCGACCGCGCAAAGGCAGGGGGACGGTCGTGGCGGTCGGATCCAAGGCCACGCACCTGTGCTTCCTGCACTTCTGGGAAGGGCCGCCCGATCCGAAGCTGGGCGACGCGGGCGGCGAGCTGGTCGGCGAGTACGTCCTCCGCTATGCCGACGGACAGACTGTCACAATGCCGGTCCGCTCGCGCTTCGAGATAGGCTGGCAGGCGCCGCCCTTCGGGGCGTACCTGTACGCCGGCGTGCGCTACGAGGGGTTGGCGGTCATGAACTTCATGAGTCAGGAGGCGCGCAAGAGCATTGATTGGGGCATACTTCAGACGGACGCGACCAGAGGACGCATCAACGAACCGTGCATTCACGCCCTCATCAACCCGCGCCCGGCGGAAAAGATCGAATCCGTCCTGATGCGCAGCACCCACAAGTCGCCGTTCGGCGTCCTTGGGCTGACGCTCTACGAGGGGCCGGGGCATCCTTTGCGCCACAACGCAAGACGATACTTCAAGCTCGACCTGCCTGACGGGGCGCAGGTCCAATCCATGGACGTTGACCTGGGTGTGCTGGTGCGCGACGCCGGCGCCGCGTCGCCGCGCGGCAGGGAGTGGCTGGACTGCGTCGAAGCGGGACTCGGCGTCCCCGCCGCCGAACCCAAGGACGAGCGCACTCGCCTCCTTGAGATCAGCGCGGCCGACGGAGCAACGCTGATAGTCAATACCCGCAAGCGCAAGACGACGCAGACCTACAGCCTGAACATCGGCGAGGCAAGCGCCCGCGGCGCAAGCGCGGACAGGGACGTGCGCCTGGAGGTGGTCCACCGTGGGCGCACCTGGGTGCACGTAACCGTCAAGGATGAGAAGACGGGCAAGCCGATTCCCGCGCGCGTCCATTTCTCAGGCCCCAACGGCGAGTACTACGCCCCCTACGGCCATCACACGGTCATCAACGACTGCTGGTTCGAGGACTACGGCGCGGACATCAAGCTGGGACAGATGAGCTACGCCTACGTGGCCGGCAAGTTCCAGACCAACCTGCCCGTGGGCGAGGTGTACGTCGAGGCGACCAAAGGCTTCGAGTACCAACCGGTCAGGCAGAAGATCGAGATCAAGCCCGGGCAGCGGGCGCTGGAGCTGTCGCTTCGGCGCTGGTCGGACTGGCGCTCAGAGGGCTGGGTGACGGCGGACACGCACGTGCACTTCATCAGCCCCCACACGGCCTGGCTACAGGGACAGTCGGAGGGGCTGAACCTCATCAACCTGCTGGCGAGCCAATGGGGGCGCCTGTTCACCAACGCCGGCGACATCACGGGCGAGGTGGGCGTCGAAAAGGACGACACGATGGTCTGGGTCGGCACTGAGAACCGCAACCACATGCTCGGACACATCTCGATGCTCGGCACGCACGGCGAGCCGGTCTATCCGATGTGCTGCGGAGGGCCGAGCGAGGCATACATCGGCGATCCGGATGAGCGGGCCATGGCCGAATGGGCGGACGAGTGCCGGCGCAAAGAGGGCGTCGTCATCCGGCCGCACTTCCCGGGCCCCAACCTCGAAAACCCCGTGGACATCGTGCTGGGCAAGTTCGACGGCCTTGAACTGCGCAGCTTCGACGTGCCCGCGAGCGGCCCGCTCAACGCCTACTGCCTGACTGAGTACTACCGATACCTGAACTGCGGCTACCGCGTCGCCTGCGTGGGCGGCACGGACAAGATGTCCGCAGGCATGCCCGTCGGCGGCGTGCGCACCTACGCCCGGCTCGACACCGGTTGCCCCTTCGACTTCAAGAACTGGGGCGACGCCGTGAGGGCCGGACGCACCTTCAGCTCCTCGGGGCCGCTGATTGACCTGAAGGTGGAAGGCAGCGGCATGGGAGAGGAGATTGCCCTCACCGGCGGCGCAGGCACCGTGCAGGTCACTGCGCGCGCCGAGTGCGCGTGGCCGATACACAGGCTGGAGCTGGTCATGAACGGCGCTGTCGTCGCGGAAGCAACGGCGGGTGAGGGCGCAAGGAAACTTGAGCTGCGCGAGAAGGTCCCGGTGAAGGGCTCGTGCTGGTTCGCAGCGCGCTGCGGCAGCAACCTTAAGGTTCAGCACTGCTGGCCAATCTTCGTCGCCGCCCACACATCGCCCGTCTACGTCGTCGTGCCGGGCACCGAACTGTTCAGCCCAAGCGACGCCACCTACATGCTCACGCTCATTGACGGCGGGCTGACTTACCTGGATACGCTGTCGGTGAAATACGACGAGAGGCGCCACCGCGAGATGAAGGCCATCTTCCAGCACGCCAAGGAACATCTCGAAGGGCGAATGCATCATCACTGAGGACATAAGCAGTCAGCGGTCAGCCGTCAGCAATCAGCCAACGGCTCTCCGTTCAAACAGCCTATCGGGTCCGGACGTGAAAGACTTCAGGAAACTGGAAACGTGGCGGAAGGATGTACGGGGACACCTTGCAGGCCCGCACGGTGTCCCCGGCAAGGAAGGCACCCTCACCCTCCCCTCTCCCACCGGGAGAGGGAAAGGGAGAGGGGCTGCGGCGTTCCCTTTGTTATCGGAACATCAATAAAGCTGTTGGACAAGGAAGCCTTCCAAAGCCTCCAGACCGACACGGTCGAGGTTAAGCGAATGTTGGCTTCTCTGCTTCGTACGCTTAAAGCTGACCGCTGAGCGCTGACCGCTGATAGCTCTTTCTTCCCCCGGAGGGTCAAGTCATGAAGCTTGCCTGCTGCGCGTATTCCTACCGTGACCTGCTCACGACCGGAAAGATGACGCTTGAGCAGTTCCTGGACACGGCCGTGGAACTCGGCCTGGACGGCGTGGAGCTGACGCAGTACTACTTCCCCGAGGAAACCCCGGATTACCTCCACCACATCAAGCGTGAGGCGTTGGTGCGCGGGCTGGACGTATCCGGGACGGCCGTGGGCGGCGATTTCAGCGATGCCGATAGAGGCAAACGCCGTGGGCAGATCGAGCACGTCAAGGACTGGATCGCGAAATCCGAGATGCTCGGCTCGCCCGTGTTGCGCGTGTTCGCCGGAAGGGCGCCGGACGGTGTCCTCCGGTCGGTCGCCGAGCAGTGGGTGCGTGACGCTCTGGCAGAATGCGCCGAGGTCGGCGCCGCGCACGGCGTGGTGCTTGCGCTGGAGAACCACCTCGGCCTTACCGGTGATGCCGAGGAGACCCTGGCGCTGGTCGAGCCGCTGGACAGCCCCTGGGTCGCGATCAACCTCGACTTCGGCAACTTCAGGGGCGACATGTACGAGGAGTTTAGGCGCTGCGCGCCACGCGCCGTGACCACGCACGCAAAGGTCGCCGTCGCCCAGGGAGACGCCCGGGAACAGGTGGACTACCGCCGCGTGGTGCGGATCATGCGCGAGGCGGGCTACCGGGGTTACATCTCGATCGAATACGAGGAGCGCGGCGACCCGGTCGCGGCCGTCTCGCACTTCGCAGCGTACCTGCGAGGCTGCCTCGTGGATGCTTGAGAACGGGCGGGCGGCGCTTTTGACACGGTTCGCTCCACCGATATAATGCAGTGATGGTGGCGGGGTAGCTCAGTTGGCAGAGCAGAGGATTCATAAGCCTCGGGTCGGGGGTTCGAGTCCCTCCCCCGCTACCATTCGTCCGACGGGTTGGCCGAATTGGTCTGCCCGTTCGCCTTCGTCCGCTAGGACGTGGCGAACGCATGTCGCCTGTAGGTCGGGGCTCGCCGCAGGCGAGTGAAGTTCGAGTTTCAGCCGCCCCTGGCGGCCCCTCCCCCGCTACCAACATTAGAGAAGACCTCGCGCTTGGCAACGCCGGCAGCGAACGGGGCGCTGGAAATTGCACGGGGCGTCGGCTACAATACTACAGTACGACGACCCGGAGGGCGGCAACACCGGGAATTCCATCGAGAAGCCGACGATCTGCTATCAACGGTAGAGCGTGTGATGAGTCATTTCGGGATGAAGAGATGATAAGCACAATGGACTATGTCAACCTAACCATTGGCTCTCTTGGCCTGGTCGTCACCGCTGCGTTCATATTGTGGCAGGTTCTGACTCACCGCCAAAGCAAGGCAGAAAAGGCCGATGCCAAGTTGTCTTGGAACATCGGCCCGCAGGGCCAGTTTCTCTGCGTTACGGTGGTCAACACCGGCGAACTCCCGTTGCACGTCAGGCAGGTGGAATTGGTCGTCAAGCACGTCGAACGTGAGCAGCTATCTGCGAATCGCAGGACATCAGTTCCAGTAGCGACATCGATGCAGTTCCAACCGCGCAATGGGCAATCCGGGCCGTTACTGCCCGGAGAGGATCGCGTATACGTGTATCCGGAGGGAGCTGCACAAAAGCTTTACTCAGCCCAGGACCCCAACTCAGTTGAATCAGTATGGGTATCCGTGAAGACACCCAGGCGCGAGGTATGCAGGATTGATCGCTCCGAGGTGCTACCCTTTCTTCAAAGGACTACGGAACACAAGAAGGAAACCGAGACAAACGCGTAATCTATCGGCATTGACAACTCGAGTCCGCTGAGACACGTCAGCGGACGTTGAGGGATGAAGCCCGTTGAGGCGAGAGACATCCTCCCGCTTCAGCGGGCCTTTTGTTTGCAGGAGAAGCAGTGGTCCTTCCGTCGGGAACTATTAGTGTGCCGCTGCCAAGCGCAGGGCGCGCGTCGAGAGGCTCATTGCGCTGCGAAAGCCTATTGGCCGAGCCGTCGGGCTTGAGTCGTCAATGCCCCTGAACGTTCACGTCAGCCGCCCGTGGGGCGCCCAGCACACCAGGGATCCGGTTGAATAATCTGTCAGTGCTGGTCCTCATTCGTTAGTCACAGTCCAGTATTGTTCAAGCATCCAGAATGGGGCATTCGGTGGCAGCACAGCGCGGAGTTGACTCACGAGCGCGTAGTACTGTTTAGCGTCGAGCTGCGTCCAGCTCACCTCGCGCCATTGCGTCTTGTAAAGCGAGTGCACTTCAGGAGCGGTGGCAAGGTTCTGCAGCAAGATTCTGTCGATTGGGGGATGGGCGACGTTTGCCAGAAGAGACGGCTCCGGCTGGGCAATAACGACCATCGCCTTCAGATACACTGCGATCAGTTTGGCAGCCCGACCATAGGTGCTATTAGCGACGCCGCGCTTGTTGAGAAAGTCTTGTATCGACCCACACCACGCCCGATGCAAATGTTGGAATTGTTCTGCCGACGTATCTAAAGCATTTGGCTGCTGCAAGAAGTCTGTGATACCGCACTGTTCGAGAGCGTCACGCAAGTTGTCAACGCTCGTGAAGCCTCTTTGCGCGGCTCTTGCTGCCGCCCAAACAGAGAAGTTGTGTCGATGCGCAAACAGATCGTAGGGCATCACATCTCCCCTCGACGACAAAGGTGCAACTGAGGTGTTGTTGAAAGCCAGACCTTTGCGCAACCGCCTTCAGTGGCTTGATGTGTCGACTCCTTATCCGTCTCGTTGGGCCGATCGTGGCACCGCCACGTCCGCCGCGTCTCGGTTTCGAGGTGCATCACCTTGGGGCTTTCCAGGGCTATTATAACGCTCCCATAGAACCCGCGCATCACCAACGACGCCAGGAACTTGAACAGCCTTTCACCCTTGGACATCGGCGGCCTCCTCTGCCGCAACGATCCGCTGGCCCTTCCGCCCCGCGAACTGATGACCCCCCACTGCTGACTAAGCCACGAAGCCCCCCGACCTGACAGCTTCGGCTTCATGCACCAGGGGCCAGGTGAGGCGTTTCGGACGGGACGATGTTGACAGGCCGCTGGACCCGGCGTAGATTAACACCCCCAGCGGGATGAATCCCGCTGCCGGAAGGTCGTGCGGGAAATTCACGGTGATGCGAAGCCGTTCTCGTTCTGGTCCGAATAAAGCGGAGAGAAACACACATATGAGCAACGTGCCGATGACAAGACCTGAGGAGGCGCTGGCGATCCACGATCAGCGCTACGGCCACAGCGTGACGTTCGTCGGCCTTGAGGGGGGGCGGATCCTCCTCTATGGCAGCAGCGAGTTCCGGATCAGCTCCGACGGCGGCCTGACCTGGGGGGAGCCATTTCCGGCCAGGGACGAGAACGGCGAGAGCATGCCGGGGCACTGTGCCTGCCTGGTGAACCTGTCCGGCGGCGCCATCGGCCTGGCAACGATGCGTCCGAAGGCCGCTCTCGACAGCCGGGGCAAGACGGAGATGGTCTTCCGCACCTCCGAGGACGAGGGCAAGACCTGGTCGCCGCCGGTCGTGATGAACCAGTGCCTTCTGCCTGCCCACGCCCTTCAGGACACGATGATCCGGACTGCATCGGGCCGCATCATCCTGCCGGCCTACTTCGTCATCGGGCAGGGCATCTACCACTATGAAGGCGCGCCGTGCGTGGGCGGCTACCTGAACGGGAACTTCGTCTCCGCCGACGCGCACTTCCATGACCCGCATTTCTCGGCCAGCTACGTGCTCTACAGCGACGACGAGGGCAAGACCTGGCAGCCGAACCGCAACGGGGAGCTGTTCATCCTGAGAAACGACGTCACGGACTTCAGCGGCGCGCCCGAGCCGTCCATTGTGGAGTTGACGCCGGGGAAGCTGATGATGATCGTTCGCACGCGGCTCGGCAGGCTCTTCCAGGCGTGGTCGGAAGACAACGGCGAGACCTGGTCGCGCCTCGTGCCCACCCAGCTCGCGGGCACCCAGGCGCCGGGCCAGATCAGGAAGTTCCCCGGCACGGGCCACCTATTGGTGGTCTGGACGCAGCACAGCCACGAGGAGGTGCGCAAAGGCTTCATTCGCACGCGGCTCTCCTCTGCCATCAGCCGCAACCAGGGCGGCGTATGGGAGCACTTCCAGAACGTGGAGTCCCTGCACGAGGAGACACACGTCGAGCCCGGCCCGATAGAGGTCGTGCGGCCGGAAGGGCGCTATCCGACGGCGCAGGGTGCTGCTGCCGAGTGCGATCCCAGGTACGTGGTGCCGCTTCCTGAAGGCTATGGGCGCTGGTCGTACCCGAGCGTCTTCGTGGCTGAGGACCGTGTGCTCATATCACACACCTACTCCGTGCACGACTCGCGCACGGGGGAGATCTGCACCCCCCCGAGCGGGAGCAAGCTGAAGGTGCTCCCCATCAAGTGGTTCTACGGCGGGGACGACCCGAACAGGGAAAGCTCCGTGCTGAAGAAGATCGCCAGCATGGCACCGCATCCGTAGATGTCTTATTGATCTTCCGGTGAAGAAAGGAAAGACGGTTCCCTTTCCCTCTCCCGGCGGGAGGTATGTGTTTAGCCCGCACAGGACAGAGAGAACGCGCTACAGTCAAGCCCGAAGGGCGACAGCGTGTAGCCACGGGCGTCAGCCCGTGGTTGCAAGGATAAGGACACCTTCAAGCCCCCGCAGGGGGCGACAGATGCTACTCTGCGAAGTAGCTCCCTGCTCTGCGAGCCTACTCCGCCGAAGCAGCTTCGGCTGCGAAGGCCGGAAGCCGCTACGCAGGGCGAAGCAGAGTCGCTGCGTAGCACGAGAACGTTCCACGTTCACATCCTGGCGAGGGTCAGCCGGATAGCGCGATCTCGAAGTTCGCTGGAATTGTGAAGGCGAA
>Ga0315291_10007055_pt1 | contig 13936 bp, 4 predicted proteins | sample YL17G12_20_MG_FD_203070 | JGI IMG/M metagenome (GOLD analysis project Ga0315291, IMG submission 203070) | Sediment microbial communities from Yellowstone Lake, YNP, Wyoming, USA - YL17G12_20 | ecosystem: Environmental > Aquatic > Freshwater > Lake > Sediment | place: USA: Wyoming | collected...
TAATCCACAACTTGGTCAGAAAGTTAGTGTTGCAGACATAGCCGGTGCAGCATTAAGCAACCCAATTACAGTTGATGGTAACGGAAAACGAATTAATGACCCGGTTTCTACAACAACAATGATTAATACTAATTATGGTTCAGTTACATTCGTATATAACGGATATTTTTGGAGTGCAATAGCATTTACTAATTAAAAGAATTACAATTATAGAATTTATAGGGAATTTTGACTATTTATAGATAACGGAAAAATAAGAAATACAAAATAAAAAACACGAAATTATGGCTTTCAATACAAAAATCGATTTAAGCAATGCCAAAGTATATCAAGCAGATGGTCAACAATTGACATTATCTGGTGATACATGCATTGATGCAGTAGGTAGATTAGCATATCTAACAGACCAATCAGCAGTCTTCAATGCAACTCCACGTGCAGTACCAGACGTTGCTTGGGTAACAGGTAAAACTGATGCAATTACTGTTTTAGTTGGAAATGGTTTAACGAAACTATCTGATAAAAGAATTGTTCTTGGTGGCAATTTAACTGGTAATACTGCTATTTGTACTTGTGCAAAATTATTCAACATTTATGGTTGCGACTCAAGTAATTACCTTCAATATTATTATGCGGGTGGTGCTACAAATAATTCTCAATTTGTTGAAGGTGTCTTAAGTGGTCCTTATAGTGCATTTTTAACTGTTGCTGCGATAAGTGGAACTGGATGGAATTATAGTCAAGTAAATCAAATAGCACAAAATAATACCACTGGTCAAAGAAGTGAAACAGTAGTACTTCCAAATTATGTTCAATTACAAGATGGTAGATTGGGAAAATGGAATACCTTTAATATGTCAACTGGTAGTACGGTATTTACAGATGCATATACTTCTAAAGGTATTGTTTATGGTGGTGATTATGAAAATCAATTTTCACCACGTTCACTTGTAACAAAACAATATGTTTCTTCACAGACTTCGGGCGTAACAACAAATGCAATATGCTGTGCAAGCAATGGTTTAACGAAGTCCGGCATATATGCTACTCTTGGTGGTACATTAACTGGTGCTACAACAATTACTGCACCCGCATCTCCTGCAACACAATTAACATTTACAGACTCACGTACACCGACAATTGGTATTCAATATGGTGGTTGCTATCATGCGGGATATACTGCACGCTCATTAGTTGATGCAGCATATGTAACAGGTATGACTTCACAAGCAAATTGTGCAATATCAATAGCACCTAAAGCAATAACTGGCGTAACTAATGGTTTAACAAAAATAGATTGTCATAATGCTTGTCTTGGTGGTGTTTTAACAAGTGCCGTATCGATTATAGGTCCACAACCATTTACAGTAAAATCTTCAATACTTAATTTAAGTGGTAGTACTTGTATCGGAATTAATAGTCCGGACGTTATGTTGGTAGCAACACCACCAACAGGTAGTGCTGTCGATTCAATTCTTACCAGATGTTCAACGGGAGAAATTGCTCAAGTTCCTTTCAGTACAGTAACAGGTAATAGTATTGTGACAGCATCTAATGGTTTATGTAAAACAACTAATAATGTAAAACTTGGTGGTGCAATAATAGAAAATACTTGCGTTACGGGTGCATACGTACTTGGTGCAAATATGAATCAAGTTAATCTTACTGGTGCTACTGGTGGTGTAAACTTAGGTGGTAGTGGTGTAAAATTAACCGCAACTATCCCCGGTAGTGGTGGTTTACTTTGCCTTGGTGCTGGTGGTGTGGTTTCTCAGACTTCACTTTCAGCATTTGGTGGCGTAACTGGTGCAACAAACGGTCTTACTAATTGTGGAAATCAACAGATTGGTCTTGGTGGAAATCTTTGTGCTGACACTGTTGTTCAAAGTGGTGCAGGTAGTCGTAAATTAACTTTAGGTAGATTCTGTGGATTACAACTTGCAACATCTGGCGAAACAGATATGATATTGGTTGGACAAGGAAATGGTGCTATTTGGCTTAAATCAGAAAGTGGCACTGGTGCAATTACTAATGGTACAACAAATGCTGTTGGTATTTCTGCTGATTTTAATGGTTCATCAGGATTTCAAATATTTGATAATAGAGCGGGTTCTAACCAAACTGGTATAGTATACGCAAGTAATTATAGTACGAATTATGTCAACCGTTCTTTAGTTGATAAACAATATGTTGATAGTATTGCAACTGGTTTGAATGTTCATACAGCAGTAAGATTGGCAACAACAACAAGTATTACTTTAAGCGGTAACCAAACAATTGATGGTGTACTTACAGTAAATGGCGATAGAATTTTGGTTAAAAACCAAGGAATTGGTAATACTGGTGCTACAACAAACGGTATTTACATAGCAAGTGCAAGTACATGGGTACGTGCAGATGATTATAACGGCACACCTTCAGGAGAAGTTTCTAACGGTGACTTAATTCCGGTTACAACTGGTAGTACTCAAAATAATAGTTTATGGGCATTAACAAGTCTTAACCCAATCACTGTTGGTGTTACTCCTTTGATTTTCTCATTATTTGCTAATACAATTGATGTTCAAGAAGGTCCTGGTATAGCAATTACACAAGTTGGTGGAGTTCATACTGTTTGCGTCTTATTAGGAACAAGTGGTTCTACTGGTTGTGGTTTGGCTGTATCAAGTACTGGATTATGTGTTAATCCTACAATTGCTGGTTCTGGTTTAACATATACATCAGGTAGCCTTAGTGTAAGAGCATCAAATGGTGGAAGTGCTACAAGCATTCCTGTTAAATTTAATGCGGGTTGCTGTCTTGTACTTAATTGTGCAGATATTAACTCAGCACTTAATGCAATAACGGGCGCAACAAATGGTTTAACAAAAGCAGGTCAGCAGGTTAAACTTGGTGGTACGATTACTGGTGCAACAACACTTACATTATCAGCAATAGGTACTCCTTCATTGTTATTTACTGATTCACGTGTTGGTAGTTCTGCAGTTGGTCTTCAATATACCGCTCCTTACGGTGCTAACTTTACAGCAAGGAGTATTCCGGATGCTGCATGGGTAACAGGTTTAACCGCTTGTGCAAATGCAATATCGCTTAAAGCAATAACAGGTGTAACAAATGGTTTAACTTGTGTTGCTACACATTGTGCAAGACTTGGTGGTAATTTAACTCAAACAACCTCTATATTTTACGATGGTTTCGATTTCGACCTTTGTACTGCTTCAGGTAATGGTTTAGCATTGGCTTCGGCATCATGTGTTGGTATGATTAACATGTGCGATGTGACCACAAATTGTCATGGTGCGTTTGCTATAACACCAACAGAGGTATCATTACAATTAACACAATCTGCAACAACACAATCTGTGGTTATTGTTAGACCTACATGTGCTGAAATGCATTATAGTAATGATGGCACAACCACATGTGCTGTAATTGGTGGATATGCTGGTGGCTGTGCTCTTCTTCGTAGCATTGGTGTAGGTGCTTGTAAAACAAGTATTTCTTTAACACCAAACTGTGGACTTATTAGTAGCGACTGCACAACATTCAAAGGTCTTCAATATCTTAGTGGTGGTTATCGTGCTAATTTTGTTTGTAATTCACTTGTCGATGCAGCTTATGTAACTGGTAAAACTTCTGGTGTGGCTGTTACTGCAAGCAATGGTTTAACAAAATTAGGGGGAAATAATATCGTTCTTGGTGGTACATTAACTGGTAATACAAACGTTGATTTAAGCACATATACATTATGTCTTGGCGTTAGTAGTTATTTCAGTCTTAATGATAGCTGGATTTCAGCAGGTAGCACAGGACCACAACAGTCATATGTTAACGTTCATTGCACTGCTGCTGATAATGGATATGTCGATATTTTAGCACAAGGTGCTGGTAGTAACAATGCTCAAATCTACTTATGTGGTGGTACTCAAAAGGTATATCTTGGCACAGTAAACTATGGCGGTGGCGCACGTATTGCACTTGACGGTGCAAGTAATTTCGCATGCATATCAAACAGTGCTGCTTCACAAAAGATTGTTGTTAACAGTGCAAGTACAACAGTAACTGGCACAGTATGCGTTGCTTCAACACCAAATGCTGGTTCAATAAGCGATTCGGTTCTTGTTAGAGCAAGTAGTGGTGAAGTAAAAATAGTTAGTGGCGCAGCTCTTGGTGACAAAAATAATGTTTATGCAAAGACTGTTGTTACTGTAAATACAACCGGAACAACAGCAAGTACGTATGTACAATTAATAAGTGGTGCAACTTCATTTACCCTACCAAGTGCTCCTATAGCAGGTCAAGCATTCAAGTTTAAAGATGCTATCGGTACTGCATTGGCAACTCCGGTTGTAATTAATGCGGGTGTTGGTAAGACAATTGATGGTCCGGGCAGTCAGTGTGCTTTAATCAACACAGATTACGGTGCTCTTGAACTTGTATATGGCGCAACAAATAAATGGTTCAGTTTGGCTTTCATTAACTAATAATAGTTAAAATAGACAATAAAAAATGGAGACGTAAAAAATCTCCATTTTTTTTTCATATAAGTATAGCTTTTCTGATTTTTTATCGTATTTATAAAAAAGTATAAAAAATTATAATTAAAATTTAAAATAAAATTTATGGTAACAGATGATAAAATAAGGGATGACGATAAGTTTGCAATTTTGCATACTGAAGGTGGTCATGGTAAGCAAGTGATGGCGACTGCAGTAGTTCGTGCAATAAAAAAAGCATATCCAGACTACAAAATTGTAGTAGTAACTGCTTGGGATGGTCCTTTCTTCTATAATCCGGATGTGTTTAGGTTTTACAGTTTCGGGCAGATGCAGTACTTCTTTGCAGATTTTATCAGACCAACAACAAAAGTTTTTCGTCAAGAAGTTTATTTTAGCGAAGACCATGTTTTACAGAGAAAACACTTGACTCAAAGTTGGTGTGATATGTATGGTATTCCTTGGGATGGTCCAAAACCTAAAATCTACTTAAACGCAAGGGAGATTGAAATAGCGAGGGATAAAATAAAACCGGATAACAGACCAATCATGTTATTACAAACGCATGGCGGTGCTCCTAATGGGCAATACAGTAAAAAATCGTGGTTTAGGGATATGCCAGTTGAAATTGCGCAGAAACTCGTCAATTATTTCAGCAAATCTTATCGTATACTTCATATTAAATCCCCTGAGCAACCAGTTTTACAAGGTGTTGAAATGTTAAACTTACCATATAGAGAATTATATGCAGTATTTCCACTTAGTACAAAGAGACTTTTTATTGATAGTTTCGCACAGCATGTCGCTGCAGCTTTAGACTTGCAATCAACTGTTGTTTGGATTGGTAACAAACCCTCGGTGTTTGGTTATGAAGAAAACATAAATGTATTACCGAATGCTCAATATATCAACGAATTAAATAAGTTTTCATACTTAGAACAATTTGATATTTCCGGGCAGATTCAGCAGTTCCCTTACGATACAATCAATTTATTTGATATTAACAAGATTATTGAAGCCGTGAACAAACAAAAGTAAGCCATTATTTTAGTTTTTGAAACCCACTCTAACAGGTGGGTTTTTTATTTTTATAAAACACCGAGAATAAGTCTGAGTTTTTGAGTATTTATCTTAAAGTAATAATATTAAATAAATAATTTAACGTCATGGCACTTCAAATGAATTATTATCATGAACCACATGATTTCACATATATGAACGCCTATTGGAGAATAAATCCAACTTTTGGCATTACTGGTGGAAAAAATGGAATAAAATATACAATAGAAGTATTTAAAAATGCGGATTCTGCACACCAAGAAAATCCTAAGTGTATTAAGGGATTTACGTATTCATTTATGCCAAATCTAAAAAAGAGTGCGCCTAATTTCATCGAACAAGCATATAATCATGCTAAAGCCGGTAATTATAGTGGTAGTGTTGACGTATAATATTATAATTAAGTTCAAGAGAAAATGATTGATACAAAACCTAATCTAAGCGATAATAAGTTTGAGCAATGTACTGGTGACATACTACATTTATCTGGTTGTACTCATGTATTTGGGCAATTTCAAATTCAAAGTGGTGCAACAATATCTATATTGCCTAATCGTGGCGTAGGTAAGATACTGACTTCAAATTCTGGTGGTACTGCTACTTGGCAAATTCCATCTATTACCGGAGCAGATAATGGTTTGAGTAAATGTGGATATAATGTTGTTCTTGGTGGTACATTAACCGGAAATACGACAATTGGTGCTTCAACACGTAATTTAACTTTAAGTTCAAGCGTAAATTCAAACAGAGCAATTTGTTTCAATCAGTCAAATGATGAATTAAAATTATCTTGGGGAGATGTCGCATCGGCTTGTACGGGAAACGTTATGGTTAATGCTGATGAGGTTTCATTATTATCCAATTATCCTGGCGGTGGATGTTCAGCAGGACTTAGTGTTGTACATGCCGATAACAGAATTTGTTTTGCTTCAACAGGTGCAACTAAAACTTATCACGATAATAGGGGTTTTCATTATGTTTGTGATTATTCTCAAGGTGCTAATAGTAGGTGGCTTCCCGATAAGGGATATGTTGATTCTTTGGTAAGTGGTGGTACTGGTATCACCGGTGCAACCAATGGTTTGGGCATTGATGGTTTTAATAGAGTTTGTCTTGGTGGTTTGATAAATGATGGTCCGACATGGGTTGGTAATTACTCATATGGTCCGATGTTGGGTCTAATAAAAGATAGTGGTGCTGCTACAGGTGCATATTTAAGATATGCTGATACTGGAAATAGTACTTGTGCATGTTCTTATATTCGATTAGGTACTTTTTTTGATGGAGGTAATATTATATTAGATAGTAGAAGCGGCAGTACTTTTAAACAAGTATGTTTAAATTATGCGTGTGCACTGGAATATGGTGATAATTATAGTCTTGATTATACCAATCGTTCTTTAGTTGATAAAGAATATGTTGATTCATTGGTAAGTGGTGGTACTTCTATAAGTAGTGAAAATATAACAAAGAAAATATATCAAGCATCACATGGTTTTGCTTTAAATGATGTTTTGGGTTGGGATGCGACATTAACTTCATATAGCAAAGAAATTGCAGATGGCTTATACGATGGTGAGATTATTGGTATTGTAAGTAAGTATATTGATGTAGATAATTTCGATTTAACACAAGCGGGTTATGTTACGGGTTTAACAGCAGTTTTTACTCCAAATGACACGTACTTTTTAAGTGATACAACTCCGGGTTTATTAACAAATGTTGAACCAACAACGAATGGTTATGTTGTAAAGGCAGTTTTAATTGCTGACACTACATCAAGTGGATGGGTATTACCATATCCCGGATATCTTGTAACTTCCGGAACAACTGTGGGTATTGTTAATGCATGTAATGGTTTAAGTACTGATGGAGTAAGTGTTTGCCTTGGTGGAACATTAAATAGTTCAACGGTAATTTGCCGTAACACATTTAATTTAGAATTGGGTAGCAGTGCTGGTGCTGAAACAAATATTACTCTTACCGACAATTGTATTTCAATTCAGGAAATCAATACTACAAGTGAAATAAGCATGGGTACTATTGGAATTAATATTACTGAATCTAATCATGGTAATTATATTGATTTGATTAGTACTGGTATTGACATATATTCAGATATTGCAGTCCATTTGGGTAGTGCTTCCAGTCCAACAACACAAACATTTATATGCTCGACACCAAATCCAGGCACGTGTTCAGATAGTGTATTGGTAAGAGATAATGGAAGTGGCGAAATTAAGGTAGTTCCATATCTTAGTGGGACTACATTAAGTGCTTCAAATGGCTTATGTGTTTGTGGTGCAAATGTTACGTTGGGTGGTCAGTTAACGGGTAATACCATTATTGATGTAAATGGAAATTCATTAGAAATCGGATATCCAGCCAATAATTTATGCGCCATATTTAAAAATAACTGTATTGGCTTATCGGGTGGAAGTATTTTTAATATTGTTGGTGGTGTAGCACCATACATTTGTTCTTATGCTGCTCCGGGCGTATCAATTTGTTTAGGCACATCGGGTGGAGGATTTAATCCTTCAATAGAATTGCGCACTTGTGCTGCTGGTGGTGATAGTCTGTATTTAAGCGGTAGCGGTAATACGACATTTACGGCAGGACTTAGTACTACTGGTATTGTATATGCAAGTGATTATAGTGGCAGTTTTATTGATAATTCACTTGTAAGCAAATATTATGTTGATAATTTAGTTACTGGCAATACAACTGCAATAACTGGTGGAACAAATGGTTTAAAAATTGATGGTGTAAATCCACGGAACTTAGCACTTGGTGGTTGTTTATATTGTCCTACAACAATTGATATTAAATGCAATACTTTTACTATTTGTGGAGCAATTGGTGTTTGTTTTATTAAAATTGTTGAACCAGACGATAGTACGAGTTGCTTAACGTTGGGTAGTTGTACTTGTACAAGCCTATGTAGTATGGGTACTGGTAGTACTAAGATTCATTCTGTAAAAAATTTCGATTTAGGATTTAATGGTGCGGGTATTATAACAGACAGCACTGCAATTCCATTGGGTTTACAATATGCAAGTGATACTTATCGTAATAATTTCACTGATTGCTCACTTGTTGATAAGAAGTATGTTGATGAGAAAGTGCTAACTGGTGCAACTAAATTTGGTTGGTCAAACTTAGCTAAAGGTTCAACTGTTGCAGGTTGTGGAACTCCGGCAAGTGGAAATACATTATGTAATAATACTTTTTATGGTGTTGAAGCAGGTAAAAATACTACTTCGGGTCAAGGAAACGTTGCAGTAGGTTATCGTGCACTTTATTCTAATACTGGTGGTAGTTATAATATTGCATTCGGAAATCAAACTTTGGAAAATAATATAACTGGCGTAAGTAACTTTGGCGCAGGTAATTTAGCACTTAATCAAAATACTGCTGGTGTTAATAATATTGCAATAGGTCAATATTCACTATCTTTTAATACTACCGGAAATAGAAATATAGCATTGGGGTCACAATCATTATATGTGAATAGTGTTGGTGATACAAATATTGCTATAGGAAATTCAACGCTTTCGTCAAATACAAGTGGTTCAAGCAATATTGCAATGGGTAACGGTGCAATGTTGTCTAATAAAACCGGTAATTTAAATATTGCAATGGGCGATAATGCATTGTATTCGAATACTATTGGTGTGCGTAATATGGCATTTGGACTTCAATCAATGTATAATAACACTGGTGGTACTGATAATATTGCAATGGGTGTCAGTACTCTATTAAATAATACGAGTGGCGGTAATAACATTGCATTAGGATATCAGGCAATGTTAAGCAATACTATTGGTGTAAGAAATATTGCAATAGGTCCGTCTTCGCTTACTGTAAATACAAGTGGTAATGATAATATTGCATTAGGGTATGTTGCGTTGGGTGCAAATACGACTGGTGTTAATAATATAGGATTGGGAATATCATCGCTTACAAATAATACTATTGGTAATTATAATATTGCATTGGGTAAAAATGCATTAAATCGAAACGTATGTGGTTGTCATAATATAGCATTAGGAGAAGATACGCTTTATTACAATACTGGCGGTACACAAAATGTCGCACAAGGAAATGGCGCACTTTATTGTCACATTTCTGGAAATTATAATGCTGCATATGGAAGTGCTGCACTTTTTTATAATAAATATGGTAGTGATAACGTTGCAATCGGTCCTGCTGCTGGCTATAATGCTACGGGCAGTAGCAACGTTTTTCTCGGTAATTATGCGGGTTTTAACGAAATTGGTTCAAATAAACTCTATGTTGATAATAGTAACACCGCAACACCGTTAATTTATGGTGAATTTGACAATGATAAAGTAAAATTAAATGCATGTTTATATGTTCGTGATGTTGCTAATGGTAATTCCAGTGACTGTGCATTGACTTGGGATTCAGTAACTTGCAGTGTACGTAAAATGCCATATTCAAGTGGTGCTACTAATGGTGCTACTAATGGTTTGAGTGTTACAGGCACAAAAATTAAATTAGGTGGTGCATTAACCGGAAATACAGCACTTACCGGTGCATATACACTTTCAGTTTGTGACGGTGCTAAATTAAATACCACTTGTGGTTATCAAATTAGTGGTGTTACGGTTTTCAGAACATCTACATATGGTGGTAATGCAGGTACTGGTTTAACATCAATATTTATTGGTAAATGTGCTGGCAGTGCAGTTGCTGATGCTACAGGTTGTAATCTTTTTGGAGTTGGATATCGAGCACTTGGAATTGGTGGTGGTGGTGGTTCTGCAGGTAGTAATCAAGTTGCAATTGGTTATCAAGCACTGTATAATAGTTATGGTCAAAATAATTTAGCAATTGGCTATAAAGCGGCATATACTCAATCTAATTCTGGTAATATAATTGCCATAGGTAATTGTGCATTATATGCAAATAATGGTGGATGTAATGTAGCATTAGGTAATTGTGCATTAGCTACAAATACTTCAGGTACTGCTAACTTTGCTGTTGGAGAATGTGCATTACTTACAAATAGTCTTGGTAACAATAATATTGGATTTGGAACTTGGGCATTAAGATTAAATACTGGTAGTGCTAATATTGCTATGGGATATAGAGCGGGTGATGGTATTACTTCAGGTGCTTGTAATATCGGAATAGGTTATCAAGCATTATTTGGAAGTTCGATGATTGGTTGTGATAACGTTGCATTGGGACAAAATGCAATGATTTCAAGTGTGGCTGCATATTGTAATTTTGCTGTAGGTAAAGAAGCAATGTATCTCGGTACTTGTCCTTGCAACAGTATTGCAATTGGTTATCAAGCACTTTATGCTAATCTAACTGGCTATGGTAATGTTGCTTTAGGTTATCAAGCACTTAAATGTAATGGAACAAGTCGTAGTAATAATATTGCAATTGGCTATCAAGCACTTTGTTGCGGTACAAGCGGTTATAATAATATCGCTTTGGGCATTGGTTCAATGGCAAGGGGTGGTGGCGGTAACGACAACGTTGCTATGGGTTGTCAAGGACTTATGTTTAATACTGGTGGTACTGATAATTTTGCGGTAGGGTATAATACTTTAGTTGCGAACTGCAATGGTAGTAATAACATTGGTATTGGTCGCAGTTCTCTTGTAAATAATACCATAGGTACTGATAATACTGCTTTTGGTGTATTATCGCTTGGTCAAAATATTTGTGGTACTAATAACTTTGCAAACGGTAGTTATGCATTGTATTCAAACACATGTGGTTGTCATAACATAGGGTTTGGAAATCAAGCAGCACAAAATAATACAAAGGGTTGTAATAATGTATCTATTGGTTGGAGAGCACAATTATGTAACACTAAGGGTTGTGATAGTATTGCTATTGGACATGATGCATTATTCACTAACGTTTCGGGTAGCAGTAATATTGCAATAGGTGCTTGTGCATTATGCTTAAATGTATCGGGCAACAGAAATATTGCAATTGGCTGTTGTGCAGGTTTCAGTGAAACTGGTTCGGATAAACTCTATATTGCCAATAGTGGCACAATATATCCACTTATTTGTGGTGATTTTGCTGCAAGAAGTTTGTGTTTTAATGGTAGTTTAAGTGTGAGTGGTAACACTTGCGCACCGAAATTCATTGAAAATGGCACTTGTTTAGCAAGTACATATTTGCCATTCACAATGGCTACTGATTGGCAAGACCCAACAGGATTTGTTGGTGGTTCAAATATAAATGTTTCATACAACTATGCTCAGAGAAAAATTACTTTAACAGGAAATCTTGATTATTATTGGAATGGCGTTAAAAAGACCCTAACAAGTCCTTGGACTTCAAGTGCTCATACTACAACAGTTGGAACATGGTATTTGTATAGTACGGATGGCACAAATATTACTTGGAGTCAGAGTGTATGGAGTTTTAGTAATTTGATGGTTGCATTAGTTAATTACAAAAGTACATCGGGTACTACTTTTGCATTAAGAGAAACACATGGCATGATGCCTTGGAGTACGCATCAAGACTTTCATAAAAATATCGGCACTTACTTATATTCCGGTGGTGTTGCTACATCATGGACGGCTAATACTGCAACCGATAATGCAAACTCACCTAATTTCAACTCTGCTGTTGTTGCTGATGAAGATAATCAAACAACTGTTTCTGGAATAACAAAAGGCGCATATACTTTAATGCGTGTAAGTGGTGCTACAAGCATCTATACTGTTGGACACACCCAACCTTTTAGTGGTGTAACAAACGGTTTTATTGATGTTAATGACCCAATAACGGGTGCATGGGCACCAGGTATTAACGCCAGATATTATAATGTTTATCAAATTTTAATTCCTACGACTTCTGATGTAACAAGTCAGAAATTCAGAACTATTTTCTTACAGCCACAAGCAACATATACGACATTAGCAACTGCTCAAGCAGAAGACAGTCGTGGATTGTATTTAGGTAGTTTAGCTTCAGAAAGTGCTGAATTCATTCCTTATGGACGTATTACTTATTTAACTGCAAATGCAAATAATAACTATGGTAAGGTAACGATTCCGACAAATGGTATTACTTATATCATTGGTAACCGAATGGGTTCAACAAGTATGAGTGGTGTTGTTAGTCCTACTAATCACGCTAATTTAACCAACCTAACTTGGACAAATAGTGGACACGTAGGCACAAATGACACTTTTGCAGCTTTTGATGCGACAGGTACTGCATGTAATACTTTAGCAAGTACTATTGCAAAATACTGTACAATGATAATTAGTGGTAATAGTAGTGCAACCGGATTTACGGTTAATCATGCATTGGGTAGACAATTTGTAAGTGTTCAAGTTGCTCAAGCTGCAAGTCCATATGCAACTATTTATACTACAGTACAAAGACCAAATACAAATTGTGTTTGTGTTACATTTGATACTGCACCAACAAGTGGTACTAATTATTGTATAATGATAACAGGATAATATTGGGTATTTATATTAAAACGAAAAATGGGCAGTAGGTCAAATATAACATTAGTGGGTAATCCCACACAAGGCGAAAACATTGGTATTGGTGGTGCATGCGTTTATGCCGGTAAGGTCGATAATTGTCTACAATTTAGAGATATTTGTGGGGCAGGTACTGTTTCTATTATTACTGGTGCTACAAGAATTACAATTAGTGGTTCATCTGCTGGTGGCACTGTTACTGGTGCAACAAACTTAGGCAGTGGCAATGGTACGATTTATACTGCAACACTGAATAAAAATTTAGAATTAAAAACTCTTAGCGGTGGTACGAATGTTAATTTAACTTGTAATGGCAATTATATCACAATTAACGCCAATGATGTAAGTGGTATTGAATGGAGTGGCAGTACTGCAAATGGTATTGGTACATATATTGATGCTAATAGAATATGTTCGCAACCTAATCTGACATTTGACGGTACAAAACTCAATATTATCGGTAATCTTTATGCTACTTCATGCGTGCGTTCACCGATAATTTCCGGTGGAACTATTAGTGCTTCAACATGTTTTTGTGGTACAGTTAATTGTGCAGTTGACTCAGATACTCTTGATGGACAACATGGTAGTTATTATGCAAAAAAAGCAGATGCAATAACGGGTGCAACTAACTTAGGTAGTGGCAATGGCGATATATATACAACAATAAGCGGTAATAAAATCCAGCTAAAGACATTAAGTGGTGGTACTAATGTAACAATTACAACTAATGGTAATTATATTGGAATCAATACTCCAACTATCAGTGTTCCGGTTACTGGTGCAACAAATGGTTTACATATATCAAGTCAGAAAACATCACTTGGCGGCAGATTATGTGAGACTACGACAATTAGTGGTGATAGCCAGACATTA
>Ga0315291_10007056_pt1 | contig 13934 bp, 14 predicted proteins | sample YL17G12_20_MG_FD_203070 | JGI IMG/M metagenome (GOLD analysis project Ga0315291, IMG submission 203070) | Sediment microbial communities from Yellowstone Lake, YNP, Wyoming, USA - YL17G12_20 | ecosystem: Environmental > Aquatic > Freshwater > Lake > Sediment | place: USA: Wyoming | collected...
CCTAGTCTCGATGTGAAGCTCGACACGGCCTAAGACCCCGGGGCGGCCCCTTGTACTCGCCTCTCACGTACAAAGGACTGTTGCCTGCTGGCCCATAAACACCATCGGCCTCTCCCATGACTGTCTTATCGGGGCTCAACGCCTTCACGGTCAGCATCACCTGTTCCCATTGCACCTCGCTTCCTCTCCTGCCTACGCATCAAGCGTCCTGTTACCAGAGCACCTGCAAGGCTGGATTCCAGGCCCGTGGCTAACGGTTACCTGGGTAGGCCTCTCACCTACAAGACTGCGCGGCCTTGCCAGGCCGCAACTTATGGATGACACCGGAGCCTTCCTCCACAGGCTTTTAAATACGCACAAAGTATCTTTCCATCAACTTTTTTGCGTGATCTGCAAGACTCGGCTCCTTACTCCATGCTTCCCATAATTCTGGATAACTCATCGATATGAATTCCACACTACTTCCAGTCACCATATCCTTAAATTCTTTCACCTCTTGATCGTGCTTTTGATACTCTTCTATTTCTGATGCATTTGTTGGATTCCAGTAGAGGTAGAGGAGTATGGGCTTCTTGTCAATCTTATTCTTCTTGAGACGGTAAATAAGTCCGATGTAATGCTTCACAAGCTGGGCTGTGTCAAGATATGCCTCTTGCGCATTCCGAGCTAACTCGATAAAGTTCCACCACTGGGGCTCACAATAGTGGGTCAAGGGTCAGGCAATCGTAATAAAGTATTTCCTTTCAATTATTCTGGAGTGCGTTCCTCTGACCACAGCCTACCTTCTTTATCGTAAGGCGTGGGGTGCAAGTCGTGAGGCGAAAAACAAAAAAGCCCATTTCCACATAATGATTTCAGATTTTAGATTGTATCTGCCTACAGGCAGACAGGGATTTCAGGTTGAAGAATTTACCGATTTAACAGAGCTATTTTTTCAATTCTGGAACAGATCCGAATGTAGAGGTTGACTTAACCCTATTGTTGCCTAAATATCCGGTTGAATTAACTGGATACCATCATTAAAAGTCGGTTTCCAGAATTTTGATGATTTCTTCCCCTGTGGAATAAGAATCATATTCGATAGCATCACGTATTATCTGCTCCACTGTTGGAGTTTTATCTTTCCAGAGAAGATGTAAAACCTATTCCACAGGGTCACCCTTTGGTTAATCCAGCAGATGACATTGATTTAAAGGTCGCCCCTTAATTGCCAAAGGTTTGATGAATCTGAGCGCCGAATTTAATGCAACAACAGGGTTAATATACCAAAAAATCGACAATTTATTAAGCAAATTTTGAGTTAGAGGGTTCCAGACGCTGTTCCTGCCCCGTTAGAGATAAGAATCGCTTCAATCTATTTTTTAAATATCGCTTACCCATGCCTGACTTCAAGTATTTCTCGCGAGCTAAAGCATCTTGTTCGTTCAAACATACTTCATAGTATACAAGCTCAAAGGGGCCTCTTTCTTTTGTTGAAGGCACTCTACCTGCATTGTGTTCTCGGATGCGGTTCTCCAGATCTCTTGTAAATCCTGTATAAAACTGATTGTCCTTTTTGCTCTGTATTACATAAACATAGTACATGACTTGTGATCTCTAACGGGGTAAAGATGCTTTTGAGGATTTGTAATGCAAATGCGGTTCTTCCACCAGGAACCCTATTCGTTTCTTCGGGGTTTCCGGTTCTGGCGGTCTCATGAGTTGCCTGATAGCAACCACCAGGGATCGTATCGATTCATCATGACTTTGGAGTTTTCTCTCCAACTCAGCCAGCTTGTGAGCCAACTCCTTATGCGTTGCCAGCATCTCGCGAAGCTTGACAAAGGCCCGAACGACAAAAACGCTCATCCTTACCGCTTGGGGGCTGTTCAGCACATTGGCTGCCATGATTGTCCCATGCTCAGTGAATGCATGCGGTAGATATTTGATATTCTTACCACGTTTCAAGATCGCAATTTGCGATCTTGAACGGGCCCAGAAATCTGCCTCTTTTTTAGTGAGCTGAAACATAAAATCTTCAGGGAACCTATCTGGGTTACGTTTGACCTGCTCATTAAGGCGACGTGTTTCCACCCCATAAATCTCTGCCAAATCACGATCAACAATAACTTTCTGATTTCGTATCCTAATAATCAGCGATCCTACATCTTTTATAATTAAGGTCTCTTCTTTCTTGGTTCGTTCAACTGGCATATTCCTGCCTTTAAACAACCTCGGAGAGTATGGCCACGCCCTGCTCTGTAAAGGCATAGGGTGGATACCGACGTCCACCCCACTGACTTGAGGTGCCAAAATGGCACCTCAAATTTTCGAAATCGTCTTTACTGAGTTGAAACATAAAATCAGGTGGAAAGCGAGAGATATTCCTTTTTATTGCCCGAACCAGCTGTTTTGTTTCTACGCCGTAAAGTGCAGCTAAGTCGGCGTCCAGCATCACCTTCTGTCCGCGAATCAACAGTATTGATCGTTCGATTCGTTCGGGAGGAAGCAGTGCCACATCTTTATACATCATCGCGGCTCCATATCAAGTGAGTCATTTAATTCATCTTGAGGTCACAATCTGTGACCTCAAAATGCATTGGGCAGGGCTTTAGCATATTTGAGGTTTTTGAGGTGATCACAAATTGTGATCACTTGATTCTTTTCAGGTTGGGTAAGTTTAAACATAAAGTCTTGCGGGAAACGCTTCAGATTTCGTCTCACCGCTTGGTTAAGGACACGGGTTGGCACACCATATAGCATTGCAAGATCAGCGTCCAGCATGACCCTTTGTCCCCGGATTAATAAGATCCGCTGCTCGATCTCCCCAATTGGGATGATGGCTTTCTGACCTGTCACTCTCTTAACTTCATTTCTGCTTACGCGATAAGGTCACAATTTGTGACCTTAATCAAGAAAATAAGTTGTTTTGAAATCACGAATTGTGATTTCAAGATGAAGAGATGCCCCTGATGCATTTTATTACCTTAAGAACAAAAAGCCCATCCCTTTTAAGAATAGGCTTTTAATTTAAATCAATTTGCTCTGAAAAATCATCCCCCTCACCCCCACCGTTCGGCTGATGGTTCGACAAGCTCACCATGATCACCCTGAACCTGTCGAAGGGTCACGTCGAAGCCCTCTCCCCTGCCTGCGGCAGGCAGGGGCAAGGAGAGAGGGATGAAAAAGGAATTCAAGGATGATGTAATCTACCAAAAATTGAATGAAAGATCAAATTTCGACGATGCTGAATTGTTCCTGGTGGAATCCGGGTTTCCCCTTAATCACAATCTTCTTCCTCAACTTTCGCTCCAGTTCCTCCACTCCAGCCCTCTCCTCTTCATAAAGAAGGTCTGCAACCTCTGGGTTGACCTCGACCATGATGCTATTGCCTCCCAATTCAGAAGAAGTCCTCTCGATCTCCCGGAAGATATCGTAACAGACCGTGGTCTTCGATTTGATCAGACCGGCTCCCTCACAATAAGGACAGGATTCACCGAGGATCCGAGAGATGTTCTCCCGTGTTCGCTTTCGAGTCATCTCCACCAAGCCGAGTTCTGAGATTTTAGAGATGGTGGTCTTCTGCCGATCTTTTTTGATGGCATCCTCAAGGGCCTTATAAACCTTTTCCCGATCTCCTTCCCTATCCATATCGATAAAATCGATAATGATAATTCCTCCGATATTCCGAAGCCTTAACTGGTAGGCAATCTCCTTTGCCGCCTCCAGATTTGTTTTGAGAATCGTATCGGCCAAATTTCTCTTTCCGACGTACCTCCCTGTATTCACATCGATGGCCGCGAAGGCCTCGGACATATCGATGACGATATAACCCCCGGATTTGAGCCAAATCTTCCTACCCAAAGCTTTGTCAATCTCCATCTCAATGCCATAGGCATCAAAGATCGACTCTTTCTTTTCATGAAGGGTAATCTCGTATTTTTGTCTGGGCATATAGGTATTAATGAAAGAGATAATATTTTCATATTCCTCTTTGGAGTCGATGGCGATCCGATTCACCTGAGGCGAGAGGATGTCACGGATGACTCGGAGGAGCATATTCAAATCGTTGTGAATGAGAGAAGGGGCGGTTGAACTTTCTCTCTTCTTCTGGATGTTATTCCAGAGATGGAGTAGAAATTCCATATCATTTCGAATGTCGTCAGGTTCTGCTCCTTCGCTCGCCGTCCGGACAATGAAGCCACCAGAAGGAGTTTTGATGGCCTGAATAATCTCCCTTAGTCTCTTCCGCTCTCTCTCATCCTTAATTCTTCTTGAAATCCCTACATGATCAACGGTAGGCATAAAAACGAGATATCTGCCCGGCAAAGTGATGTAGGAGGTAATTCGGGTCCCTTTTGTGCCAAGGGGTTCTTTCGAGACCTGGACCAATAGTTCTTGACCTTCGAAGAGGAGATCTTCGATTTGTGAAGATGGATTGAAATAGGTGGTTATCTCCTCCCCCTGAAAGCCCATCTCTTCATAGTCTTCTATTCCTCCATAAACATCGGTAACATAAAGAAATGCGGCCTTCTCCAATCCGATATCGACGAAGGCGGCCTGCATTCCCGGTAAAACCTTCACGACCTTCCCCTTATAGATATTCCCTACGATCCCTCGATCCTTGGTGCGCTCGATATAGAGTTCTGCAAGCACCCGATCTTCCAAGAGGGCGACCCTTGTCTCCTGCGGCCTTACATTGATAATCAACTCATTGGCCATAGTTCACTCCATAAAAGTAAAAACGTGCGATTGGAATACTGGAATAATGGAATGATGGGTTTTTAAGAGAAGAGCAATCAACCCATCATTCACAGTTTTTAGATGCCAATATTCCAATTTTCCAAAATTCCATCATTCCAACTTGATGATTTTACATTGGGCAAGAGCCTCTCCTTCCAAACTCAATAGGGCTCCAATAATCTCTGAAGGTTTTGCCGTCCTTCTTCCTTCATTTCGGAGAATGAGTTCTATACCCCAATGGCGAGCTTCCCCGGATTTCTTCCCATTCTCTTTTACCTCCAGCCTCTCAATCAAAGGCCGAACATCCACACTTCTCTTCTTCCCCTTTCTCTCCTGATGAATGACGAACTCTCTCTTCTCCAAAACCTGTTTGATCTTTGAAATGCCCTCTTCTTTTGAGACAAGATGATTCAATGGAATCCAATAGACCGACAGATGAAGGAGAGAGGACGGTGGAGAAGAAAAGGGAACTTCCTCGGCTTCAATGATCTTGATTCCTTGAGGAAGCATTGGGTTGAGTCTCTCCATGACTTCGAGAGGAGTGAGTTGGCCTTCCAATTCCATATCGACGATCTCCATCAAACTTTCTACCCCCACTGGAAGGGCTGTGGCAAAGACGATCCTGGGCATCGGGTGAAACCCCTCAGAATGCCACAGAGGGAGATCAATCCTCCTTGAAGCACGATAGAAAAGATGGGCAAGTTCAAGATGACTGAGGAATCGAACTTCTCCCTTCTTGGTGAATCTCAATCGAATTCTTTTCTTGATCCTTTTCTTTTGAATGCCTCCTCTTTCTATCATTTCCGGCGGTCTGATTTCCTTAAAAAGGCTTTCTTTCACTTGAATGGTTTTACCATTGCAAATCCCGCATCGATGGCAATCCCCTGCCACGCATGGAGGACTGATCTCCTCTTTCAGGCTTTTCTGAAACTCCTGCCAAAGGAATGTGGGTTCGATTCCTGTCTCGATGAAAGACCAGGGAAGGGTCCCTTCGAAGCCTTTCTTTCTTGTATAGAGACCCATCTCTAATCCTACCTTCTCAAATGCCTTTTCCCAGAAGGAGTAATTGAATTGATCACTCCAGCCATCGAATCGGCATCCCAACTGATGAGCCTTAACTAAAACTTGGGAAAGATTTCGATCCCCTCTTGAAAAAATTCCCTCCAAAAAACTCAGATGAGGATTCTGCCATTTAAAATGGAGACGGTTTCGCTTTAACTCGTCTCTCAAAAAAGAAAGTTTTTCTTTCATCTCTCCTAATGGGATTTGGGACTCCCATTGGAAGGGGGTATGGGGTTTTGGAACGAAGGTGGAGATACTGATGCTGATGTTAGGGTGGATCTTCTGCCGTTCTCCCAACGAAGAGATTTTTCTGGATAGATCGATGATCCCTCTTAGGTCCTCCCCCCTCTCTGTGGGGAGCCCCATCATGAAATAGAGCTTGACGTTCTTCCAACCCTTTGAGAAGAGATCCGTCAGCCCCTGGAAAAATATCTTTTCATCCATTTCTTTATTAATCACCCTACGCAGCCGATCCGTGCCAGCCTCCGGTGCAATGGTGAATCCTGTTTTTCTAACCCGTTTCACTTCCTCTGCAAGATGTCCCACGATACTCTCGATTCTCAAAGACGGAAAAGAAACAGCCACCTTTTTCGATTCAAATCGGTCCATCAAAATGGAGAGCAGAGGCCCGATGGAGGAGTAGTCGCCTGCACTGAGAGAGAGTAAGGAAATCTCTTCGTAACCGGTTTGTTTCAATGAAGCGCTAATAATCTCCTGAATCGCCTCCGGACTTCTCTCACGGTAAGGTCTATAAATAAACCCTGCCTCACAGAAACGGCATCCTCTTTTGCATCCCCTCGCAATTTCGACATTCAGACGGTCATGAACTACCCTCATATAGGGAACCATTGGGCAGGTGGGAAAGGGAACCCTATTGAGGTCGGAGACAAACCTTTTATGAACTTTTTGACCTTCTGTGTGGAGACTGGGAATATAGACTCCATCGAGATGAGAAAGGGATTTTAAAAGATCCTCTTTCCTTCCTTTCGCTTCTTTCCATTGAAGGGCCAAATCACATATTTCGAGGACGACTTCCTCACCATCCCCAATGACAATGGCATCGAAGAAATCGGCAATCGGTGCTGGGTTAAAAGCTGAAGGGCCCCCAGCGATGATGAGAGGAAATCGATCATCTCTCTCTTTAGAGAATAAAGGGATACGGCAAAGGTTGAGCATATTGAGAACATTGGTGTAGCAGAGTTCATATGGGAGGGAGAAGCCCAATATATCAAATTGGTTAAGAGGAGTAGAGGATTCGAGGGAAGAAAGAGGAATTTCTTTTTCCTTTAAAACCTTCTCCATATCGACCCACGGTGCAAAGGCTCTTTCACAGGCAACCCATTTCTTTGAATTTATGATGTTATAAAGGATTTGAATGCCAAGATGAGACATCCCCACTTCATAGACATCCGGGAAAGCCAGACAGAATCTTAATCTGACCTCAGTAGGATCTTTTCTGATCGAATTGATCTCCTGGCCAAGATACCTCACTGGTTTTGAAACGAGAGAGAGAAATTCTTTCATATGTGCTCAAAAATACTATAATTTTAATATATTGTCAATTTTCCCTTCCTGTTTGCCTACTTTTAGAAAAGCGGGGGGGTTGTCATTGCGAGTGAAGCGAAGCAATCCCACGACTCTTATCTACTTGGATCCAAGAATTTCGTTTGACCCATCCCTCCATTTTTGGTAGAAATATTAAATCCAAAAGGGTTATAAATTTTTTTAAAAAGGGGGAAATAAAGATGAAAAAGATGGCGATTTTAATGTCTGTTTTTTTGGTCTCGGTTCTTTTAGGTTCCGTTTCTACGCCCCTAACCCAAACATCTGCTTCTGCGCCCGACGTGCCCAAAATCTCAAACTTGGAAATACCAACGACAGTAAAAGCCGGGGACTCGTTTCCAGTGAGCTTTGATTACGAAGATGAAGATGCCAACATTACAACGGTTGTTGTCACATTCGACTGGGGCAAGGGCCAAGAAACCCATCCGTTTACTGTCACGAAATTTTCAAAAAAAAGTGGCAAGTACAACGGTAGATTAAGGATTGGTCCTAACGCAGGGCCTATGAAAATTCACGTCTACGTTGAAGACGCAAAAGGAAATAAATCGAACATTTTAACTAAAGAAATTCAAAGGGTAGTAAGGTAATATAAAAAATAAAAAATTTTAGGTAGTATTGGGTTCTCAAATTTCAATAGATAACAATTAGATACACACTATTTTCTTGGTCTTCCCCTATTTGTTCCCCTCTTTTTAGCCTTTAAAGTGTCACCGAAGAATTTCTTAGTATCTGCATCCCCAGGGCATTAGAGGGAAAGATTTTCCCAGCCCGACCCATTTGGAAATGAAGATATAACTTGGAATGTGATTGATTTTTGGGTCTTTTTTAGGTAGTATTTGAAAGGATTCACTGAAGAAAAAGTTTGATGAATTAATCTTAGGGTTTTGAGAAGATGTCGACGACAAAGGACAATATTGTTAACTGGATAAAATCCTCCAATTATGACATTAAAACGGCAGAGCAGATGCTAAAGACAGGAAGGTATATTTACGTGTTATTTATGTGTCACCTATCGGTAGAAAAAATATTAAAAGCGCTATATGAAGCGGTTTTAGGGAAAATTCCCCCTAAAACACATAATCTCATTTATCTCTCTAACGCGATCAATATGAAGGTTCCCGAGAGCCACCTTAAGATGCTTGAATCCCTCAATGATTTAAACATTGTGACAAGGTATCCAGAAGACATCGATGGTCTTGTCAGGGCTTTTAAGAAGAATAGGGTAGAAGGTTATCTTAAGGGAACAAAGGCCTTACTGAAATGGTTAAAAAAAGACGCGAGATTAAAAAGATAATTGCGCAGTATATTAAAAGACTTGGCTTGCTTGGGATCGAAGTTTCCCAGATTATTCTGTATGGTTCCTATGCTAAGGGGAAACCAGAAGAATACAGCGATATTGATATTGCTGTTGTTTCTCCAACATTTAAAAAATTAGATATTTTTGAACGTCAGGAGATTTTAAGTAAAGCACATCATCAGTTTGGGGAACCTATTGAACCCATAGGATTGACTCCTGACCAGCTTAAAGAAAAGAAGGGGTTTGTCAGAGAGATTGTTGATAGAGGTATCATTATTTATACAAAATGAGATGATCCAGGTTTAAGTATCTTCTTCGGGTTGAGTTTTGTAAATCGAACCCTTAGGTTCGTAGATTCAAGTCGAATATAAGCCTATTTTGTTGGGTTCCTCCTTTAGTCTTCGGGCATTTATTAATTTTCTTTTATAGTTTGATTGGTGGGAGGGAATAACTTTCCAGATGAAATTTGACATCACCTCTTAAGTTATGGTATGAAAAAAAACAAAATTGATTCATATTCAGGTGGCTGATTGTTGACAAGGGAACCTCGTGGGAATCGGGGACGGCCACGCCGCTGTAATCGGGGACGAAACCTGCAGGAACCACTACTCTGAGCCCTGAGCCTGTCGAAGGGGCGAAGGGTGGGAAGGGGCAGGGAGTAGGATGATCCGTAAGTCAGAAAACCTGCCTGAATGCGCTTCACAATAGGTCTTCGGTGGAGGGCTGTGAAGGGTGATGTATAAAAACCCGGTCTCTTTTCTGAAGATCGGGTTTTTTTATTGGTCAAATCATGAGAATTCCGATTTTGAATAAGAATGGGACTTGGAACCTAAAAATCTTCTTGTCTGTCTCATTGGTTATCCATCTTCTCGCATTCTTCGTTCTCACTCTCTTATTTCCAGACTTTAAGATCGATCAAGTTCCACCCCTTCACGTCGAAGTCTCTCTTCTCCCATTGATATCTGAAGCAAAGCCCCTTTCCGAGGTTATTGCTTCTCCTGCAGCAGTAGAAACTCGGATCAGAAAAGAAGAAATAAAGGCACTACAGAAAATGCGAGAGGATGAATCTGCCACCCAAAAAGAGCAAAAACAAGAACAAAGAATCTCAGCATTCCAGACAACGACAAAAAATATTCCTTTTGAAGAACCGACCTTACTCCTGCCTGAAAGTAGAAAATGGGAAATGGGAAATATGAAAGAAGAGAAGGCTGAAAAAGAGCCCGTTGATATGGCAAAGACCCTTCTATTGCCTTCAGATTTGGACTTGAGCATTTGGAGTGATGAAAAGCCGCTCCCCTTACAGGAGAATTCTTCCAAGGCAGAAAATCTCTCCATCTCCTTAACTCCCTACTACTCAGAGAAAATGAAGGGGACTCCATCACCTCATACTGATTCCCAAGAAACGTCCCTGATTGTTTCTAAACTCAAGCCTTCCTCGGGTGAAAATACCGTCTTCGCTCAACCCCGGTATGCCGAGAATCCAAAACCTCTTTATCCTCAGGAAGCCAGAAAAAATGGATATGAAGGGGAAGTTCTTTTAAAAGTCGAGGTTCTTGCGAATGGCCGAGTAGGGCAGGTAGAGGTGAAGAAGTCCTCCGGCTATGAGACTTTGGATCGGTCTGCCCTTACCGCGGTCAAACAATGGAAATTTATTCCTGCCAATCAAGGGAATGGAGCCATCCCTTGCTGGGTGAATATTCCGATCAAATTCAAACTTCAATGAAAATATATCCTCAGAGATTTTTTTTAATCCTTTTACTACTCCTCTCCCTGTGGCCGTCATTTTCGTTTACAGCCAATTTAAAATTTATTGATGAGGTAGGAAGGGAAGTAATCTTTCCTCATCCTCCAAAGAGGATCGTCTCTTTAGCGCCCAATATCACCGAAATTCTCTTCAGCCTCGGTCTCGATGAAGAAATTGTAGGCGTCTCCATCCACTGCAACTTTCCTGAAAAGGCCAAGAGTAAGGTCCGGGTCGGAAGTTATATCAGTCTTGATTTTGAAAAGATCACATTTCTCAAGCCTGACCTTGTCATTGCTACCGGAGCTGGAAATACAAGGGAGATGGTGGATCGTTTGGAAAAGTTAGGATTTCCAACCTATGTGATCTTTCCAAAGAATTTTAATGATGTCCTAAAAAGCATTGATCATCTCGGTCAGGTGGCGGGCCGAGAAAAAGAGGCGATGGGAATCATCCAGGGAATGAAGCAGAGGAGTCAGAGAGTGATCGAACTCACCCAAGGTCTTTCTCGACCCAAGGTTTTTCTTCAGATCGGAGAGGCTCCCATCGTTACTGTGGGAAAAGGGAGTTTTGCAGACGATCTCATCTATTTAGCCGGTGGTGAAAATATTGCGGGAAAAGAGAAAGAGATGTATCCTCGGTTGGGAATGGAGGAGATTTTGGAAAGATCTCCAGAGGTGATCCTCGTGAGCTCGATGGACCCCAAGGGGGATTATCAAAAAATACTCAATGAATGGTCGCGTTGGAAGATGATCCCTGCAGTTAAAAATGGCCGCGTTCACCTCATCGACTCCGATCTGATTGATCGACCATCACCAAGAATTATTGATGGGTTAGAGGAGATCGCAAGGATTCTTCATCCCGAAAGATTCAAGAAATAGTTGAAAATTAACAATGCAAAATTGATGATCTCGTAAAAAGTCCTAATGTGTCACCCTGAACTCGTTTCAGGGTCTGGTAAGTCCTTGATTTTGTTAGATGCTGAATCAAGTTCAGCATGACATTTTCTCTACTTTTTGACTTTTTACGAGGCCATCAAAATTAGCATTGCAAAATTATCAATGTTAATTGCTAATTGATTATTTTACAATTTTCAATGAGATTTAAATGAATATCCTCACTCGGAAAAAGGTCATTGTCATCTCAATCTTGCTCGGCATTCTTTTGGGCCTTGTCATTCTCTTCTCTATTATGGTGGGAAGTGTGAAGGTTAAACCCCTTCGTTCGATCACAATCCTCTTCCAATCGATTCTGGGTTTGAAGGGAGCTGGGACTGAAACAGAGCGGGCGATTATTCTCTCTCTCAGAGTTCCCAGGGCTTTATTAGCAGGCCTTGTGGGAGCAGGGCTTTCTGTCTCAGGAGCGATCTTTCAGGCACTTCTGAGAAATCCTCTGGCCGATCCTTATATCCTTGGAGTCTCCAGCGGGGCAGCAGTGGGAGCGATCATAGCTATTCTGATGGGATTAAGCACCCTTTCCATTGGCCTCCCTCTGGCTTCGTTCATCGGCGCCCTTCTGACCATTTTCATTGTCTTCAACTTCGGTAAGCAGGATGGAAAGATTCATCCCAATACGTTGCTGCTGGCCGGGGTCATCATCGGCTCCTTCCTCTCTGCCCTCATCATGTTTTTTATCTCGATCTCCCAGAAGGAGGAACTCCATACGATCATTTTCTGGTTGATGGGAGACTTCAGTTTTTCAAACCCTCAGGCGGTCTATATGATCTCTCCTTATATCTTTTTTGGGTTCATCTTCCTCTACCTTCGTGCCCGCCAGTTAAATCTGATCCTTTCCGGGGAAGAGAGTGCTCTGCAAATGGGGGTAGATGTTGAGCGATTAAAATTGATCTCTTATCTCTTGGCTTCTTTGATCACGGCTGCTTCTGTTTCGGTTTGTGGTCTGATTGGTTTCGTGGGTCTGATCGTTCCCCATTCGGTTCGATTAATCTTTGGACCCGACCACCGCCTCCTCCTCCCATCAGCCGCATTGATCGGTGCCTCCTTTCTCATCGCTTCGGACACATTCGCAAGGACCCTTCTTGCGCCCACTGAATTACCCGTGGGTGTCATCACTGCTGCCTTTGGAGGCCCCTTCTTCATCTATCTCTTAAGGACAAGAAAGGTGGTGAAGACATTATGATTGATGTTCATTCCATCTCCTTCCGTTATCAAAAAGATTGGGTCCTCCAAGATATCTCTTTTCAAGTCGGGAAAGGGGAGTTTATTGGAGTGATTGGTCCTAATGGCTCTGGAAAGACCACTCTCCTGAAAATCCTCTACCGCCTTCTCTCTCCTCAACAGGGAGAAGTTCTCTTTGAACTCGCCCCTTTAAAGAGAATGAGTCGGACGGATATCGCCAAGAGGATTGCTGTAGTAGCCCAAGAGACCTACTCTCTCTTCCCTTTTCAAGTGATTGAGATTGTCCTGATGGGAAGGTCTCCTTATCTGGGTTACCTCATGTTCGAAAGCGAGAAAGATCTGGAGATTGCAAAAAAGGCGATGGAATGGACAGAGATCCTAAGCCTTTCTGAGCGACCCATTGATGAGCTCTCGGGTGGAGAAAGGAAGAGGGTCTTTATTGCCAGGGCTTTGGCTCAGGAACCGGAAGTGATTCTTCTGGACGAGCCTACCACCAACCTGGATATCCATCACCAGATCGAATTCTTGGATCTCATTCTCTCTCTCAATCGGGAGAGAGGCCTCACCATCGTCATGGCTACCCATGATATGAACATTGCCTCTGAATTTTGCGACCGGCTCATCCTTCTTCGAGAAGGGAGGATCTATAAAATGGGTGCTCCTCAAGAGGTCATCACCAAAGAGACGATTGAAACAGTTTATGGGTGTGACGTATGGGTGGATCAAAATCCTGTTTCGGGAATGCCTCGGATCAGTTTATTAAGAAAGGGAGTTCATGAAATTGAGGCTGTGGGAAGAGATCGAATTGGCACAGAATAAGGTTCGGGAAGTCATCCTTCGGACCCCGATGCTCTATTCGGATGCCATATCAAGGCTCAGTGGCAAGGAGGTCTATCTCAAACTTGAAAACCTCCAGAAAACGGGTTCTTTCAAAATCAGAGGGGCCTACTATAAATTGTCTCAATTGAGCCATTCGATGAGAAAAAGAGGGGTCGTGGCTGCCTCTGCTGGAAACCATGCTCAGGGAGTTGCCTTTGCCTCATCCCTCTTAGGGATCGAATCAACCATTGTGATGCCGGAAGGATCCTCTATTGCAAAACAGATGGCCACTCGCTCCTACGGTGGAGAAGTCATCCTCTACGGCCAAGATACGGATGAGTCCCTCAGTCATGCAAGAAAATTGGAGGAGAAGGGAAAATATTTTATACACCCCTTTGACGATGAGCAGGTGATTGCTGGGCAAGGTACGATTGGCCTCGAGATTTTGGAGGAGGTTCCAGGGGTTGAAGCGATCGTAGTCCCTATCGGTGGCGGAGGTTTGATCTCGGGAATCGCCACGATTGTAAAAAAGAGAAGACCGAGGGTGAAGATCATCGGAGTTCAGGCCGCTCATGCCCCATCCGCTTTCTAT
>Ga0315291_10007057_pt1 | contig 13932 bp, 13 predicted proteins | sample YL17G12_20_MG_FD_203070 | JGI IMG/M metagenome (GOLD analysis project Ga0315291, IMG submission 203070) | Sediment microbial communities from Yellowstone Lake, YNP, Wyoming, USA - YL17G12_20 | ecosystem: Environmental > Aquatic > Freshwater > Lake > Sediment | place: USA: Wyoming | collected...
AACCCCCGCCTGCCAGATGCGAATCTAAAAATGGGCGGGCAGGATTTCGTGACGCTAAGATGCCGAAAACAAATCGTTTTGAGTGTCACGGTGTGGACCGTGACACCCCTTCGGTTCTTTTTGTACAGCCTCAAGATATATTGCCAGATTACTCAATGGCAATTCTTTACGCCCTTTCACAAGTCCCAAAGGGATCGAGTTTGTGTAATAAGTCAAGAACTTTTGGGCAGAAGGTACGTCTTAGTTAAAATCGTTTTTCGCTCGTACTTCAAGGATAGCTTATGGAGCATGTTTCAGGTACACCACGCGAACAGATAACACTGTTTCCGGAAGCCATCGAAGATTACGTGAGTGTTGACAATCCGGTCCGCTTTCTCGACGCTTTTGTCGATGGCCTCGATACCGTAGGGCTAGGTTTTCAGCATGCAAACCTCAACGAGACTGGCCGTCCGGCATACGATCCGAAAGACCTATTGAAGCTCTATCTGTATGGGTATTTGAACCGCATCCGCTCCAGTCGATTGCTGGAACGAGAGAGTAAGCGCAACTTGGAAGTGCTGTGGCTTCTGAAGCGCCTCTCACCGGATCACAAGACGATCAGTGACTTCCGTCGCGGCAATGCTGAAGCATTGCGGGCCGTCTTCAAACAATTTGTGGTTACCTGCTCCAAGCTTGAGTTGTTTGGAGCGGAACTGGTGGCGATTGATAGTACCAAGTTCAAGGCCTCCAACGCACGGGACCGGGTCAAAAACCGAGAGCAACTTGACAATACTATTACTCGCATTGGTGAATCCATCAGTCAGTACCTCACACAAATGGAAGAGAGCGATCAACACGAAGAGACAACTGGTCCACCGCCTGTGACGAAAGAAGCCCTCCAGGAGAAAATCGCCCGGCTGCAAAAGGAGAAAGCACAACTTCAACAAGCTCGTCAAGGCTTAGATCAATCACAGGCCGAGTATGCATCGCTGACTGATCCGGACTCTCGCCTGATGAAGAATGAACGTCGGATCGAACCAGCGTATGCGATGCAAGCGGCTGTCGATGCAAAGCATTCTCTGATCATCGATTATGAACTGACCCAAGATGCTGCCGACAATAATCATCTGTCGTCTGTTGCGGCCGGGGCTAAGGAGATGCTCGGTGTTGAAACCCTGGCCGTTTGTGCTGATGCGGGCTACTACGATACCGTCGACCTCAAGACGTGCGAGGATCACGGCATCACGACCTATGTTTCCATCCCAGCTCCGAAGATCCCCAAACACACAAACGTTCCCACACCCGATTACTATCACGACCGATTTGTCTACGATGAAGCGACCGACATCTATCGATGTCCTGCGGGGCAGACGCTACACTATATATCGCACCACCGACAAGAGTGATGGACGGCGCATCCGCATCTATCGCACCGAGGCTTGCATTGCCTGTCACTTCAGGAGTGCCTGTACCACCTCCCCGCGAGGTCGCTATATCAATCGCTGGGAACACGAAGCTGTGCTGGATCGACTGAAGCAGCGCTTGGCAAATCAGCCCGAGATGATCAAACACCGGAAAGCGATCATCGAACACATCTTTGGTACGATCAAGAAAATCTGGGGCTACAGTGCCTTGCTGCTCCGTGGGCTTGCGAACATTGCCGGTGAAGTAGCCTTGATGAACCTCAGCTACAATATCAGGCGTGTGCTGAGCATCGTGGGCACGAGGAAGTTAATCCTGGCCCTTCAGCACAGCTAGACGGCACGGAGATCTCTTCTCCGGATCGATGGTTGGCCAGTTCCTCAGCCATCGTTCTTGTCAAAGAACAATGGACACTTATTACACGGTCTCGATCCCTTCGAGAAGCGACGACCTCCGCAGACGGTCAGGGGGTACAGCACTACTAAGAAACAAAACTAGTTTTTGGGTGGCGGCGCGAATGACTCCCTGATCGCCATCCCATACCGCAGTCCCCGATCACTCACCGTGATTCGATCCGCATTCATTCTCTTCATCACTTCCATCAGAATGACAATTCCCGCCAGCAGGACGTCTGCTCGGCCCGGAAGGATCTGCGGGTAGACCAGCATTTCATCAATTGTCTTGATTCTCAGTTGGTTGAAGATCTGCTGGATCGTCTCGAATGTTAGGATATGTCCGCTCACGCGCCGGGGATCATACGTCGGAAGCTGCAGATCAAGTGCTGCGAGGGTTGTGAGTGTCCCCGCCACGCCGATGAGCTGAGTCTGTGACGGGAGAGGGGAGATTGAAGCGACCTGAGCACGAATCTCGTTGAGCGCCTGGCTCATCGAGAGAGAAGAGGGGGGTGAAATCTTCAACACCCGCTCCGTGAGCCGGACGCAGCCAATGTCCAGGCTCTGTTTCTTCTGGATCGCGTCGTTGACTCCGAAGGTCAGTTCCGTGCTTCCTCCCCCGATGTCGAGCACACTAAAGTACTCCGGTTTGCCGGGCTTCTGAAACTCCGAGATGGCACCCAGATAGGTCAGCTCTGCTTCCTCGTCTCCGGAGAGGATTCTGATTCCAACGCCAAGTTCTTCCGCGATGAGTCGAATGAACTGATCTCTGTTGCTTGCGTCGCGAAGCGCACTTGTTCCGCAGGCGACGATTCTCTCAGATCCGCACTCGTCAGAAATTTGCCTGTAGGAGCGCAGGAAGCTCAATGTCCGTTCGATTGTTTCTCCCGCTATTGCGCGAGACCGGTCGACACCCGTCCCCAACCGTGCAATCACATGTTCATCTCGCATCGTCTTCAGCGTGCCGTCAGGCGCGATGTCTGCGATCAGCATCAGTATGGTGTTTGTTCCTATGTCAATCGCGGTCAGGCGCATGGACGTTTGTCAGAGCAACGGCGACCCACTCGTTTTCATCCACGATTTCAAGGGGAACCACATCTCGATGGGACAGGAAATCCATAAACAGGGCGAGATCGGATGCCAACAAGCCTGAGAGGATCAAGATACCGTCGGGCTTGAGTTTCTTCAGCAGGTCGGTCATCGACTTCGTGATCGTGGGCATGTCGATGTTGGCGACCACCAGATCAAACTTCTGGTTCGACAGTCGCTGCACGTCACCTGGTATCACCTTGACACTTCCGGTCACGCGGTTCTTCTTCACATTTTCCCTCGCGTTTTCGGCCGCCCATTCGTCGTTGTCGATGGCAACCGCGGACCGCGCCCCAAGTTTGATGGCGGCAATCGCCTGAATGCCCGTGCCTGATCCAAAGTCAAGGACGCGAGTTCCAGGTCTGATATACTCCTGCAGCAACACGAGGCAGAGGCGGGTGGTCTCATGGTGACCCGTTCCAAACGACATCTTCGGGGATTGATATGCAGGACAATCTTGCCTCTCTGCCGGGCACCCAGCTTCTTCCACGATGGCTTGATGATGATCCGATCCGTTGCTTCGACGATACCGGCGTGTTTTTCCCATTGTGCGTTCCAGTTCTGCTCGCGGATGGCTGCCCTCTCAAACTGCACATCCATCGCAGGGAACTCTCGTTTGATCGCTTCCAGCACCAACCGCAGTCTACCCTCCAGCCTTGATGTCCAGCGCCTCTGCCCGATGTAACAATCGAGCGACCGCTCTTCCTACAGAAATCCGCCGAAGCCAAGCGCGGCAAGTTGTCCCACCAGCAGATCCTGGTATTCGGGCGCAGCGTGGAATGTGATTTGAATCCAGAGACGCTTCTTCATCCTTTTGCCGAGTATCTCTTCCGAAGAATGCCTTCGACGAGATCGTTGTTCATTTCCAGCCAGTAGATCTGGTCCTGGTAGTTTTCCTGCATCTTCCGGTCGGCTTTGTTGTAGCGCACGTTCAGACCGTAGACGAGCCACACCGCAACCGTGAAGGCGGTGAGGGACTGCAAATCAGAAAGGATCAGGCCGGAAGAGATCTCAACGCCCAGGACTACCAGGGAGAGTACTGCAAACCAGAACGACGTCCGACGAATCTGAATCATGATGTGATAGATGGTGCCGAAGAAGAATATCTTTTCGTGAAAGACGAGGGGCATATGGTTGTTCAGGAGGTAAAAATAGAGCTGTCGCGCTTCGCTGTTGTCGAGAGCGCGAAGGCTTGACATTGTCCGTGACTTGTTCTTCAAGTACAGGCTCGGCTGATTTTCCTGAAATGCCTTTCTGCGCTTTGTGCTCTCTTTTGCATAGAGTGTCAATCCGGCCACCATCCCGACCGCGATGAACACGAGCAAAAGCGTTAGCCCATCGAGAGCGAACAACGGGAAGTATCGTGAAATGCCCGACAAGTAGAACAGGAAGAACAGCGTTGCACAGTAGTAGCCCGGAGCGAGGATGCGAACAGCTTCGTGCGAGCTGAAGGAGGATGAGTTTTGACCCATGGTGTTATTGGACGAATGAGGCTTTTGAATAGATTATGGCAAGCAACACCCGGCCGACTGCAGCCAGACTCGCGCTGCTGCATTTGTCGGGCGTGTCCGCGAGCGTGTGCCAGTATTTGTTCGATGCGTCGGGATAGGTGAAATCGATCAGATTAACCGTCCGGATTCCAGCTTCATTCAATGGAAGGTGATCGTCAGAGATATCGCTGCCTGGTGCATCAATGAATTGGGGGATGTCGAGATCCCGTGCCGTTCTGAAGAGGAGATTCATCAGTTCGGGCGCGAACCGGTCTGAACTGACTTCGCGCGGAATTCGCAACTCCCTATCTCCAATCATGTCAATATTGATCCCGAAGCGTGGATTGAAGTCGGGCAGCCGATTCCTGGCAAAGTACTTTGCTCCAACGGAAAATGTCTCCGGCCTTCCTGTTGTGCCGAGGTCCTCTCCATCAAACAGAATAATGTCCACGCCGATTGAGGGCGGATTCAGTTTCATGTGACGAGCAATCTCCAGCAGCACAGCGACACCGCTCGCGCCATCGTTTGCGCCGAGAATCGGCCTTTTGTGATTCTTGGGATCAGAATCCTGATCGGCCCACAGGCGCGTGTCCCAATGGGCAGAGAGGGCAATCCGTCGCCTCGCCGATGCATTGAATGCACAGATGATGTTCGTAAGCAAAACCTGCTTGCCAGTTGAGAGTGTGAATGGGAATTGCTGGAGCTGCACGTCATCAGCGAATTTCTTCAATTCATTCTGTAGGAAATTCAAACACCGTTCGTGTCCTGCCAGTCCCGGGCCTCTGGGTCCGAATTGTGTTTGCTTCACAAGGTAGTTGAATGCAATCTTGCTGTCGAATGTGGGAGAAGTAGAGGACTCTTGAATGGATCGTTTCACCGACTGAGAGCTTGGATCTTGATTGACGGTGCCCCACGCGACCGGAGATGAAAGGAGCATCGTCAGGGACAGGGCGAACGATGTTGGACAGAACTGCATGGGATAATAAGCTGTGATGGTCGTCTACGGTTGCCGAACAGCGATTCTTCCCGTTCGACTGAAACTCGCCAGCAGCGCACCGATCTTGTCTTGAGCCTGCTGGTACAGCCTCGTCGGATAAATGAAGTTCTGCATGAACATCGAAAATACCAGCTGTTCGTCATCGAGCGTTCTCACATACCCGGAAAGCGAGCTCACAGCGCTGATTGTGCCGGTCTTTGCACGCAAGTTACCTTCAGCAGGCGTGCCTTTCATCCTCTGCTGCAACGTTCCATCAACGCCTGCGATCGGCAGTGATTCATAGAACAAAGGGAAGATCGCGTCGCGCTTAGCCATGGACTCAAGGAGCTGCGTAATCATCTCGGTCGTGAGCAAGTTGTACGAGGAGACCCCAGAGCCATCCGCAATGTGGTATCGCGTCGAATCGATGCCGAGGGAATTCAGGAACTCGTTGATGACGTAAATCCCACCTTGCGCACTCGCCGGTGTGCCCCTCTTCACGGCGCAGAGCGTCTTGAGGGTCAGCTCGGCTGAGAGGTTATCGCTTGTCTTGTTGAGATTCACAATCATCGAATCCAGACCGCGATAGTGCACGGCGAGCTCATGCGCAAACGAAGGTGCCGCGCCAACAGCGGGCTCCTGATCAACCGAGATGCTATCTCGTCTGAGCGCTTCCGTGAGCAATTGAGCTGCGTACAGCTCGGGCTTCCACACGCTGATCTGCCTCTCAACGGGTTTCGATCCGGCCACGATCTCCCCATTGATCATGATCGCATTCTGGCGCTCCTTGAATAGCCGGGTTACGTCAAGCGGTTGGACGGCAGTGTCGGCGACGGTTCGTGCCGTATTTATCAGAGAAACGTAGTCGGTCGAAGGCTCGATCCGCACTTGGACTGAATCGCCAGCTTCCTGGCCGGGTGTGATCTCTACCTTGACGCAATTGTCATTAATGGCAAGGGGGCTGATGAACGCGGCATATTCATAAGGCTCGTCGTCCCACATCCATCCGGAACCCCAGTAGAAATCATCGAAATATGAGACATCTGCGAGAATTCGGCCACGCATCTCTTTGATCCCTTGCGCTTTGAGTTGCCGAATCAAGGTATCAAAATCCTCCGTCTTCAAGTCCGGGTTACCATATCCCTTGAAATACAGATTCCCATAGACGATTCCCTCTCGTACGGTGGTGTCGGCCAGGAGGGCAGTCTTGAACTTGTATTCTTTCCCGAGTATCTGCAACGCAGTTGCCGATGTCAGGAGTTTCATGTTCGATGCGGGACGCATCAAGAGCCTGCTGTCGCGCTCATAGAGTATTTCTCCCGACTCGAGAGACAAAACCTTGATGCTTGTCCGCGCCGGCACGAAGATCGAATCAGACAGTATCGTGTCGATGTCGTACTGCAACGCTTGGATGGGATCGGACGGCCTCCCAACCGATCGAAATGCAGAACAACCGGTCAGCCACGCAAACACAGCAGCCAGCATGATGGTAAGTCGGAGAAACGAAAGAGGTGGCATTGCTCTGAGAACCTTCGAGGTGCTAGCGTTCGTGAGTCGAGAAACTTGTGCAACCGGATGAAGATCGTTCGCGGTCGAAACAAATTTCAAGCTAAAAAGGGTCAAATGCAACCGCTCGAGGTGAAGAGTGATTTCTTGACTGAGCGTCGAAAAAAGGGTATATTTTATCCGGTGATTTTTACACGAAATCTGTTGGAGAGGTTTTCATGCTGCAGTTTTTCAGGAAGCTGTTCGGATCGAAGCACGAGCGCGATATTCGGAAGCTCTTGCCGCTCGTGCCAGACATAAACGCGCACGGCGAGCAGCTGCAGAATTTGAGTGATGATGAGCTCCGTGGAAAAACCGCGGAATTTCGTGTGCGCGTCAAAGGTGCAACACAAGAGATTGAGTCTGAAATCGCTCAGCTCCAGGAATCGCTGAAAGAAGACCTTCCGTACGGTGAGCGTGAGGGGATCTACAACCAGCTCGATGAACTCAACAAAGAACTGGATGCAAAGATCGAGGAAACACTGAACGAGATCCTGCCCGAGGCATTTGCGGTCGTCAAGGAAACGTGTCGGCGACTGCTGGGGGAGACGTGGGAAGTTGCGGGAAACAAGACCGTCTGGGATATGGTCCCGTTCGACGTTCAACTCCTCGGCGGGGTCGTGCTTCACCGAGGGAAAATTTCCGAAATGGCGACGGGAGAGGGGAAGACGTTGGTGGCTACACTGCCAACGTATCTCAATGCCCTCCCAGGCAGAGGCGTTCATATCGTTACGGTCAACGACTATTTGGCTCTTCGTGATAGCCAGTGGATGGGAAGAGTCTTTGAATTCCACGGGCTCAAGGTCGGATGCATCCTGCAGCAGATGGACCCGGCTCAGCGGAAGGTCCAATATGCAGCGGATATTACCTACGGCACGAACAACGAGTTCGGATTCGACTACTTGCGCGACAACATGGTTGTCAGCGCCGACGAGATGGTGCAGCGGGGGCACAACTATGCCATCGTTGACGAGGTCGACTCTGTCTTAATCGACGAAGCGCGAACCCCGCTGATCATCAGCGGCCCCGTAGCGGTTGAAGACCATAAGTTCAATGAAATGAAGCCGTTCTTGGAGCGGCTGGTGAACGCACAGAAAAGCCTGGTCGCCAAAATCACGGCTGACGCCGAGGCGTTGCTCCAGCAGAACACACTGGACGGAGCCGGCGTGCTCTTGCTGCGGGCCCAGCGAGGCCTGCCAAAGAACAAGAAACTGCTCAAATTGTTCGCCGAGCCGGAGAACAAGACTTTGGCCCAAAAGACCGAGCGGACCTACATGCAAGACCAGTCTGCTCGAATGCACGAGATAGACGACGAGCTCTATTTTAGCATCGATGAGAAATCGCATACGATCGATCTTACGGAAAAAGGTCGGGAGTTTCTGGCGCAAGTCTATCCTGGACACGACAAGGAGCTGTTCGTCATCCCCGATATCACGACCGAATTCAGCTTGATCGAGGGGAACGCAAACATTTCCACAGAGGAAAAGCAGCGCAAGAAGGACGAGATCAACAAACTCTTCGCCGAGCGGAATGACCGTATCCATACCATCCTTCAGCTCTTGAAAGCCTACGCCCTCTACGAGAAGGACGATGAATACGTTGTTTCCGAAGATGGCAAGGTCATGATCGTGGACGAATTCACCGGTCGTCTGCTTCCGGGGCGGAGATACTCCGAGGGCTTGCATCAGGCGATTGAAGCGAAAGAGGGTGTCAAGGTCGAGCGCGACACCCAGACCCTGGCGACGGTGACGCTGCAGAACTACTTCCGGCTCTACAAGAAGCTCGCCGGAATGACAGGAACCGCGGAGACTGAAGCAGCGGAGTTTTTCGATATTTACAAACTCGACGTCGTGGTGGTTCCGACCAACCGTCCGATGGTACGCAAGGATGACGACGACCAAGTGTACAAGACGATACGTGAAAAGTACAACGCTGCCATTGCGGAAATTGAGGAATGTCGCACGGTCAATCGCCCGGTGCTCGTCGGGACGACAAGCGTGGAGGTTTCCGAGACGATCAGCCGCATGCTCAAGCGGAAGGGGGTACCGCACAATGTGCTGAACGCCAAGCAGCATCAACGGGAGGCGGAAATCGTCGCGCATGCCGGTTTGCCCGGGGCAGTGACGATTGCCACGAACATGGCAGGTCGTGGCACGGATATCAAGCTCGGCCCCGGAGTGAAAGACGTCGGCGGCCTGCACATCGTCGGCACGGAGCGCCACGAGGCCCGGCGAATCGACCGACAGCTTCGAGGGCGGTCAGGCCGTCAGGGCGATCCCGGGTCGTCCCGGTTCTACCTTTCACTCGAAGACGACCTGATGCGGCTCTTCGGCAGCGAGCGGATTGCCCGCATCATGGATCGGATGGGATTGAAAGAAGGGGAGGTCATCCAGCACCCGATGATCACGCGTTCTGTCGAGCGCGCACAGAAGAAAGTTGAGGAGAACAACTACGGCATTCGAAAACGGCTGCTCGAGTACGACAACGTCATGAACCAGCAGCGCGAGGTGATCTACTCTCGCCGGCGGCACGCGTTGTTGGGTGAGCATCTGCGGGATGATATCTTCGACATGGTGCGCGACCTCGCCGCAAAGACCGCCGGGCGGTACTTCAAAGAAGGAGACGTCGAGGGACTGAAGACCGAAGTGCGGTCGAAGTTCTTAGTCGATCTCAAGCTCAGTCCGGAGGAGTTTCAGACGCTTGGTGAGAGCGGATTGACCGACAGAATCGTCAAGGAGGCTGAGGAGTTCTACCGGCGGAAGGAGGAAACGATCGGTCGTGACATGATGGGGCTGCTCGAGCGAATGGGAATGCTCCAGGTCATCGACGCCAAATGGCGCGATCATCTGCGGGAGATGGATGACTTGAAGGAGGGTATTCACCTGCGCGGGTACGGTCAGAAGGACCCGCTCGTTGAGTACAAAACGGAAGCTTTCAGCATGTTCATGGAGATGATGGACATGATCACAGATGAAGTGATCGACATTGTCTTCAAGGTCTACCCGGAGACCCCCGAGCAATTGCCAACCCAGCGAGCTCGACGACCCATGCGGCCGCAGGAGATGGTACTCACACACGAGGAGGCGCTCGGGGCAGGATTTCAGGCAAATCGCGAGCCGATTCCGGCTGGTGCCACAGAGCACGCTCAGGCGGGAAAAGCAGGACAGAAGCAACAGCCGGTTCGGGTGGGGCAGAAGATCGGAAGAAACGATCCATGTCCGTGTGGCAGCGGAAAGAAGTATAAGAATTGTCATGGGGCGTGAGCTCGCGGAATTGGACCGCAAGCGACCATCCCTGTTGCCCGGCGCTCTTGCAACTCACTAACATGAGAACAGTATGAAGAAAATCGAAGCCATTATCCGTCCGTTCAAACTCGATGATGTCCGTGAGGCGCTCTCGGAAATTGGCGTACGCGGAATGACGCTGACGGAAGTGAAAGGATATGGGCGACAGAAGGGGCATACGGAGTTGTACAGAGGGTCAGAATATAAGATCGATTTCCTTCCCAAGATTAAAATTGAGATCATCGCCGATGACTCGATGGTCGACAACATCGTCTCGACAATCATCAAGGCAGCGAAGACCGGGCAGGTGGGAGATGGCAAGATCTTTGTGTCAGCGGTGCAGGATGTCATTCGAGTTCGGACGGAGGAATCCGGCGAGGACGCGATCTGAATTTTCTTACGGCGGACAACTGGTCCATTCCTGTCAGCAATATTGGTGAGAGAGAATTGAAATTCGAGCGTTCCGTTGAAGCATGGGCGGAACGCTTTTGTTTTCCGATCGATGGAAGAGCAAAAAGACTATAGAGCGGGCTACGTTGCGATTGTCGGTGAGCCGAACGTTGGGAAATCGACGTTGATGAACGCTCTGCTCAATCAAAAACTCTCCATAGTCACAAGCAAGCCGCAGACGACACGTCAGAGAGTGTTAGGGATTCTCAGCCTGGATAACGCGCAGGTGATTTTCCTCGACACGCCGGGACTTCTTCGTCCGAAATACTTGCTGCACGAAAAGATGATCGAGTTTGCAGAATCAGCTCTCCTCGACAGCGACATCATTCTGGTTCTCACGGAGGTATCCCGCGGAAGTGAGCTGCCTGAGCCGGTGGAGTCGGCTGTTACACCATTCGTGGGCAAGAAAAAGATCGTCCTTGTTCTGAACAAGGTCGATACGATTCATCGGGATAAGGCTCTGCCGCTCATCGAGCAGTTCTCCAAGCGAGGAGCGTTTAGTGACATCGTCCCGGTTTCGGCCTTGCGCGGTGAGAACCTCGACGAATTGCTCCGCACGATTCTCAAGGAGCTGCCGATTCACCCTCCGTTCTATCCGCCCGATATCGCCAGCGAACAACCTGAGCGCTTCTTTGTTGCTGAGCTGATCCGTGAAAAGATCTTCGAGCAATTCCGGGAGGAGATCCCGTACTCGACGGCGGTGGATATCGTCGAATTCAAGGAACGAGAGCAAGGCAAGACGTATATCAACGCGGACATCATCGTAGAGCGCGAATCGCAAAAGGGAATTCTCATTGGGAACAAGGGCTCAGCGCTCAAAGATCTCGGGCAACGGGCACGCGTGGACATCGAGCAATTCATTGGTCGGCCTGTCTATCTTGACCTCCACGTCAAGGTGCGAGAGAATTGGCGAGAGAGTGAAGGGTGGCTGAAGCGTTTAGGCTACTCGACCGAGAGTTGAAGAATCGCTACGATAGTCTCTTCGTGCCACTTCCAGGAAGTGATATCATGTTTTGATAGTTCCGTGTCCCCCTGACAGCCTGCGGCGGTCGTCCCCGACCGAGGGAATCCCTTTGGGACCTGTGAAGGGGGGAAAAATAGTTCTGCAGTAGTTATCCAAGCCGAGTATTCATTCCCTCCTTTGACGAAGGAGGGGTCGATCCGATGACCTGTCCGCCTACTCTCGCGTTTTTTGCGTCCCGTGCCTTTTACGGGATTGGCGGAAGTCGGATCGGCTTGCCCGCCATGCTTCGTGGCGGGGGGAGGTAGAGAAAAGCAGACCCCCTGCGATCCTGTGAATCAGATCGCGTCCCCCTTGCGAAGGGGGACAGATAATTCTGCAGCAATTATCCAAGCCGAGTATTTTTACCCTCCTTCACAAGTCGCGCTGCGAAGAAGTGTATTCGGGAAAGGGGGCCCTGTAGGGGAGAGAATGTGAGGGAAGGTCAGAACAACTTGGGTTACAAACACAAACATATCCAAGTGAAAGGGCACTGGAAAGCCGGTTGAATACGCGTGCCACGATGATACGAAGTCCCTAAGTTTCATGAAAGGGAAGAAAATCAAAACGTCTTTCTTTGTGGTCTTGTGACTTCGTGGCAGAAATTATGTTTGCGACCGCTTTTCTGGGTTCGTACTTTCAATCCTATGCCAGAAATCATACCGTTTCGGGGTGTTCGCTACAATCAAGGACTTGTCCATCTCGACGAAGTCGTTGCTCCGCCTTACGATGTGATCTCACCCGAGCAGCAGCAAAAGCTCTACGAGCGGAATCCGCATAATGTCGTCAGGTTGATATTGGGTCGGGAAGAGGATCGGTATGGCGCGGCAGCGAAACATCTAAAGGAGTGGATGGGACAATCCATCCTCACGAGGGACGAAAAACCAGCCCTGTACGTACTGTGGCAAACATTCAACGTGGGTGACAGTGGGTCGGTGACGCGAAAGGGATTCATCGCGTTGTGCCGGCTGGAGGAGTTCGAGAAACAGGTTGTCCTTCCGCACGAGAAAACGCTCGCCAAGCCGCGGGAGGATCGATTCAAGCTCTTCAAGGCCACCAATTCGAATTTCAGTCAGGTCTTTTCGTTGTACTCCGACCCGGAACACGAGATCGACGTCGTGCTGAACGGTCTCTCCAACTCGCCTCCCGCTGCGGATGTCGTGTTTGAGGATGTTCAGAATCGACTCTGGGAGATCCGCGATGCAGACGCGATCAGACGGATTCAGCACTTGATGCAGTCTAAGCAAGTCCTCATCGCCGATGGACACCATCGGTACGAGACGGCCCTCGCCTACAGGGATTTCAAGCGCTCGCAAAACCCGAATCACAATGGACGCGAACTGTACAACTATGTGATGATGTTTTTCACCAACGTTGATGACTACGGCCTCGTCATCTTTCCAACCCATCGCGTCGTACACTCCTTGGAATCGTTCAACCCAAAGAGCTTCCTTCAGAAGCTTGAAAACAATTTCCTCCTGCGAGAATACAAGGATCGAGAATCGCTGATCACGGCGCTGGGCGTGAGTCCCGTCCGTTCGTTTGGCTTGACGATGAGGGGAGTACAGGGCCTCTATCTCCTGACGTTGAAGCCAACGATCTCGGTAAACGACCTTGTTGCAGACGATCTGCCACGTGAGGTCAAGGATCTCGACGTGACGGTCTTGCACGTTGCTGTACTGCGAGACATCCTCGGTATCTCAGCTGAAGCACAGGAACAGAAACGTAGTCTCAGCTACGTGAGAGAGGCGTCAGAGGCGTGCGAGATGGTGAGCAATGGACAGGCGCACCTTGCGTTCCTGATGAATGCGACGCGGATCGAAGAGGTACGGGGCGTAGCAAGAGCAGGCCATACGATGCCTCAAAAGTCGACCTATTTCTATCCGAAATTGCTGTCGGGACTTGTCTTGAACATCATGTCAGAGTGAGTGGAGACCATGTTCAAAAAAATTGCTCATATCGGAATTGCCGTGAATGACATCAATGCCTCGGCGGAGTTGTTCGGCAAGCTGTTTGGCAAGGCTGCGGATCACTTCGAACACCTCCCGGAACATAAGGTGAACACCGCACTGTTCGCGGTCGGCGAATCGAGCGTCGAGCTCACCGAGGCAACCGACCCGGAATCGCCAATTGCCAGGTTTATCGAGAAGCGAGGAGAGGGAGTGCATCACGTCTCTTTTGCTGTCGACGATATTAAACGAGAAATGGCTCGATTGAAGGACCTCGGCTTTCAGCTCATCGATGAGAAACCTCGACTCGGAGCCGACGGCTTCTACGTTGCCTTTCTTCATCCGAAGTCAACCAA
>Ga0315291_10007058_pt1 | contig 13932 bp, 15 predicted proteins | sample YL17G12_20_MG_FD_203070 | JGI IMG/M metagenome (GOLD analysis project Ga0315291, IMG submission 203070) | Sediment microbial communities from Yellowstone Lake, YNP, Wyoming, USA - YL17G12_20 | ecosystem: Environmental > Aquatic > Freshwater > Lake > Sediment | place: USA: Wyoming | collected...
TATCTATGCATTATTCTATCTATATCTGAATTATGAGAAATCTTAAAATATCGGTGATTTTCCGTAAACCCTCTTGTGGAATAGAACAATTGTGCTATAATATAATTACGTGCTTCTCCTCATCATTTTTGTCTTATATTATCATTTATTTAAAAGCTGGTAATTACCCGAAAAGAAGAATTGAATGCATTTGAATATTTTACGGTTCAATTAACCACATTCAAGATAAACTATGGAAAAACGCTTCTAACTAATAATTTTTCCATATTACAGGAGTTAATACCTGCTCTGATACCTGTTGCTTATATACCAATATTCTTATGAACTTGACGCTCGAAAAAAATATTCGTTTCTATTTGTTTTTCCCCCGGGACGAACGCTTATCGTGTCTACCGTTTAAAAAAAACCCCACTCTGATCTGGCATTTTCATCCATCATCGACGGGTCCCAAGGTTCATAGCTAAGGGTAATTGAAGTGGGAAGCTCGAGACCTATTTCAGCTTGCTGGCGGGTGGTTTCCAATAATGCTGGTCCATACGGGCAAAAAGGTGTGGTCATGATCATCAATATCTTCCCCTCACCGTTGATGATTGTAACATTCCGAACCAATCCTAACTCGAGGACGTTTAATCCAATTTCGGGATCCATCACTTTTTTGAGCTCTTCAGTGAGTGGTTCCACAAGCTCGGGGTTTGTACTTTCGATATCCCAAACAGGTTTGTTCTCAATAATATCCGCCATAATCTACGTTGTCATGGTAAAACATTATCGGAAACCACATAGGTGCAATTACTGTCTCCGTTTAGGATGCATTTTACTTTCTCTGCGGGTACCGAGAGAACTGTCGAAATCAGGATCTGGTCAACAGCACATACTTCGGGGTGATTCTGCCCGATATAATAGTATGGACAGCTAGCTTCATATATTTTATAACCGTCATCGAGCTGTTCCCACTCGATGTTGAATCCTTCACGTCTGAGGAGGTCTTTAACCAGGTTAAGCCTTTCCTTCATGCTCAGGTTTTTTAGTTCAGTGCCATTTGACAAGTCTCTCGCCAAGTCTTCCGCCATTCGTGCGAATAAATTGTTTATCATTGCTTCGGGCATGGTCTCTTTTAGATGCTCTAGCAAGCGGACGGTCAAGCGTACATATCTCGTAGGAAACTGTTCTATTCCAGTATCCGTCAGGAAAAATACCTGGCGAGGTCTTCCCACCCCATGGCGCTCGTCTTCGCTATTGATCAAACCCTCAGCTTCAAGGCTGGCAATGTGGTGACGGATAGAAATAGGACTTATACCAACCTTCTCAGCTAAGTCGGAAATTGTGCAACGAGGTTGTGTCAATAATGTACGAAGGACCAGATCTCTTGTACCTGTCATATGAATAATGCGATCAGTATACCAATATTTGGTTTTTCTGTCAATATTTATTATATTTATCATAAATATTGACATTAACCTGGCTACATGCTATAATGTTTTCGTCGAGCTCGAATCCTTGATCGATAAATCATCAAGGATTGTTTGTTTATATCTTACCCAAGGAGTATTCCATGTCAGAAATTGTCATTCGGGACTTGCATGTCAATATTGCAGGGCGTGAAATTCTAAAAGGGGTGAATCTTACCGTGAAACAAGGCGAAGTCCATGCCCTCATGGGTCCCAATGGAACCGGCAAATCGACTCTAGCATACACATTGATGGGTCATCCTGGTTATCAAGTGACACAAGGTGAAGTCGTTTTTAAAGAGAAAAATATCTTAGATATGAAACCTGATGAAAGGTCTAGGTTAGGGATATTCCTGGCATTTCAATACCCAGTATCGATCGCAGGAGTATCGGTAGCAAATTTTCTACGGACTGCAGTAAACTCTCGAAGAAAGGCCGAGAATTCAGCCGATAAAGGTATCTCAGTACCTGAATTTCGGAAAATGCTTAAAGAACGCATGGATTTACTAAAAATGGATTATGCATTTGCTAGTCGGTATCTGAATGAGGGATTTTCTGGTGGCGAAAAAAAACGAGCTGAGATATTGCAAATGGCTGTCTTAAAACCCGAGATTGCCATCCTTGATGAAACGGATTCTGGTTTGGATATTGATGCACTTCGGATCGTATCTGAAGGGGTAAATACTTTGCGTGGACCAGATATGGGCATTTTAGTCATCACCCATTATCAACGCATCCTTAATTATATAAAACCTGAATATGTACATATCATGCTTGATGGGAGAATTGTAGAGTCGGGGAACTCGGATCTGGCATTGAACCTTGAGGAACATGGTTACGAATGGGTACGTGAGAAATATGAGTCTGTACCCGTTTAGATCGGAATATTTTAGAGGTTGATATGAGTTCAAACTCGAACGTCTTAGACAATATTGGTGATTATAAATTCGGATTTAGAGATCCTGAAACCTACGTTTTCAAATCCCGTAGGGGTTTATCCAAAGAAGTGGTTGAACAGATATCTGATATGAAGGGTGAACCTCAATGGATGTTGGATTTTAGGTTAAAAGCATTGGATCATTTCCAGAAACGACCGATCCCAACCTGGGGTGGAGACCTTTCTGGGCTTGATTTGGACAACATATTTTATTACGTAAAACCTGCCCAGCAAGAGAGCAAGAATTGGGACGATGTACCAACCACGATCAAAGAGACCTTTAATCGTCTTGGCATTCCTGAGGCAGAGCAAAAATTCCTGGCAGGTGTGGGTGCCCAGTATGAAAGTGAAATGGTTTACCACAACATCCAGGAACATTTGCAGAAACAAGGCGTCATATTTCTAAGCATTGAAGATGGTCTACGCAAACACCCAGATTTGTTCAGGCAGTATTTTGGGAAAGTCATCCCCATCGAAGACAATAAATTTGCTGCATTAAATAGCGCGGTTTGGTCTGGAGGGTCATTTGTTTATGTCCCAAAAGGTGTGAAGGTTGATCTACCCCTACAAGCATACTTTCGATTGAATGTTGCCAATATTGGGCAGTTTGAGCGTTCGCTGATTATTGCAGATGAGGGATCACAGGTGCATTATGTTGAGGGTTGCACAGCTCCAACATATACAACCGATTCATTGCATAGTGGAGTGATAGAGATAATCGTAAATAAAGGTGCTCGGGTAAGGTATACAACCATCCAAAACTGGTCGACGAACGTCTATAATCTCGTGACACAGCGGGCGCTGGTGCATGAAGCTGGAACTATGGAATGGGTAGATTCCAATCTCGGATCGAAACTAACCATGAAATATCCATCCTGTTATCTGCTCGAGCCAGGTGCGCATGGTGAAATTCTATCCATGGCTTTTGCAGGTCCCGGGCAAACCCAGGATGCAGGTGGGAAAGCAATCCACTTCGCCCCCCACACCTCCAGCAAAATCACTTCGAAGTCCATCAGTAAAGGTGGAGGGAGAACATCCTTTAGAGGCTTATTGAAGGTATATAAAGGAGCTGTAGATAGCCGCTCGAAGACAGTTTGTGATGCCTTACTGCTTGATCCTCTATCACGCTCTGATACATATCCTTCCATTGAAATTGATGAGCAGGACGTAACGATAGGTCATGAAGCAACGGTATCCAAGGTTGGAGAAGAACAACTTTTTTATTTGATGAGCAGAGGTCTGTCGGAAGAAGAAGCAACCACCATGGTTGTATCAGGCTTTATTGAGCCATTGGTAAAGGAATTACCAATGGAGTATGCAATTGAGATGAATCGATTAATCCAATTGCAGATGGCGGGTTCTGTAGGATGACGATGAGCACACACAGGGTAATTACTAGAACAAAACAAAGTATCACAGCTGAGGTTGTAGATTTCGCATTTACTACGGACATGATTCCAGCACTTTCGAGGAATTGGAATGGTCCAGGTTTTTTACGCGACTACCGGGAACGAGCCTGGTCTGCTTATAAAACTCTGCCGATGCCAACCATCAAAGATGAAGCCTGGCGAAGGACTGATATCCATGCGCTAGATGTATCTAAATTTTCTTTACCAGAAGGAAAATTACTAAAAAACCTACCATCAACCCCGAAATGGCTGCTTAAACCCCTGGTTAACAACATCCATGGCGGCCAAGTAATCCTTCATCCAGATCGAACAGAAGCCTCGCTTGACGAAAAACTTGCCAAGCAAGGTGTTATATTTACCGATTTGTATAATGCAGAAATTCATCACCCCGATATTTTGGCAAATATAATTGGCCAGGTTGTAAAACCAGACGAAGGTAGATTCGCAGCATTAACTGCGGCATTGGAAAAGTATGGTGTATTTATCTATATCCCGAGTGGCGTACAGGTGCAGATTCCATTACATTCTGTAATCTGGGGACCTGGAGAAGGTCTGGCATATTTCTCCCATATCATGGTTTGGTTGGAACCAGGTTCATCCTTGACTTATGTACATGAAGCAGCATCTCCTAATGGAGGAATTGAGCAAACTCTGCATTCAGGGTTGGTGGAAATTCATATAAGTGACAATGCCAAATTGCAGTTTGTTGAGTTGCAATCATGGGGGGATAATGTTTGGAATTTTAGCCATGAAAGAGCACAGGTTGGTCGAGATGCAAATCTGGAATGGATTTTTGGCGCTTTAGGAAGCAATTTGACCAAAAATTTCTCCGAAATCGATCTCATTGGCGAAGGTGCTACCGGCAAGATGTCTGGTTTTTATTTTACCGATGGTAAGCAGCATTTGGATCATGACACACAGCAAAACCATCTTGCTCCGCATACCACGAGCGACTTGCTTTTCAAGGGTGCTTTAAAGGATAGTAGTAGATCAGTTTGGCAGGGAATGATATATGTTGCGCCAGGGGCACAAAAAACTGATGGCTACCAGGCTAATCGAAACCTTGTGTTGAGCCCAAAGGCACGCGCAGATTCAATTCCGGGATTGGAAATTCTGGCAGATGATGTTCGTTGTACACACGGTGCGACGGTAGGAAAAATTGATCCTGATTCAGTCTTCTATCTCTTAAGCCGCGGGATTCCGTACGCAGAAGCGGAACATTTAATCGTGGAGGGGTTCTTCGACCCAATCATGCAACGCATTCCATTTGATGGGGTTCGGAAACGATTTCAGCAAGCCATTGTTAAAAAGATGAAATAAGCAAATTCTAAGGAGGTACCTTGGCAGAAATGTATTTTACTCACGCACCAGATCTTGAAGAGCAATACCATGTTGGAGATAGGGTAGAAGTGTATTGTGATCATGATAAAAATAATGAGCGTATCCGCGACTGGCTGGAGGGAACCGTAGTGCAGGTTGATCCCAAGATGATTGCTATACAGTTCAAGGACAGCGTTTATCTCACCGATGGTTGGATGGTGCCAGATCATGTTTTATGGTGCCCGAAAAATTCTACCCAGCTTCGTCCATCACATCGAAGAGTACGGGCTCGTCAGAAGGTTAAGTAAAGGAATATGATTACTCACCGAATAATAACTGCCCTGGATGTAGAACAAATCCGATTGGACTTTCCAATCCTCAAACGGGAAGTCCATCCTGGAATCCCTCTGATCTATTTGGATTCCACTGCTACGACACAAAAACCAACCCAGGTTATCCAGGCAATGGATGATTATTACCGTTCATATAATTCTAATGTTCACCGGGGAGTTCATACTCTAGCTGAAGAAGCGACAGCTGCATATGAAGCTGCTAGACAGCGAACAGCAGATTTCATTCACGCTCCTTCCGCAAGAGAAATAATTTTCACACGAAATACTACTGAATCAATTAACCTGATTGCCCTCACCTGGGGACGAACTAACCTAAAAGAGGATGATCTAGTCATCTTGACTGAAATGGAACACCATTCCAATTTGGTCCCCTGGCAAATATTGGTAGCTGAAAAAGGCATTCGGCTAGAATTTATTCCAATCACAACCGACGGGATTCTTGAGCTCGATGTATATCGAAAATTATTGGAGCAAATGCCTAAATTGGTTTCATTTACACAAATGTCCAATGTATTGGGCACGATAAATCCAGCAAAAGAGATCGTTCAAATGGCCCACCAGGTTGGCGCAGTCACTATTATTGATGGCGCTCAATCAGTCCCACATTTTCCTGTGGATGTGCAAGATTTGGATGTAGACTTTCTGGCGTTTTCTGCCCATAAAATCTGTGGTCCGACGGGACTTGGGGTATTGTTTGGAAAAATTAACCTACTTAACGACATGCCACCATTTTTAGGTGGTGGCGAAATGATCAAACGGGTATTATTACGATCATTTACTCCGAATGAGGTCCCCCATAAATTTGAAGCTGGCACTCCTGCCATCGCAGAATCGATTGGATTACAGTCAGCATTGGATTATGTCGATCAGGTTGGTATGGATAAGATAGCTGCTCATGAACAAGAGATGATTTCCTATGCGTTGGAACGTCTAGAGGAAGTACCAGAGGTGCATGTTATTGGTCCAGAAGCAAAGTATAAAGGCGGTGTAGCTGCCTTCACTTTTGATGGTATCCACCCCCATGATGTTGCCCAAATTTTGGATCGTGCTGGAATTGCTGTGAGAGCAGGTCACCATTGTGCTATGCCTTTGCATGAAAAATATAACATACCCGCAACTACACGCGCCAGTTTTTACTTGTATAATACGATGGATGAAGTTGATCGATTGATTGAAGGCTTATATAATGTTAAGCAATTCTTTGGATAACTATGGATGATCTTTATCGTGAACTAATTATCGATCGATATAAAAATCCCCATTTTCGCGGATCGTTGGAACCACATGATATCTCGTTTGAGGACGATAACCCTTTATGTGGAGATCATATTCGCATAGATTTACGAATTAATGGAGATGAGAGGGTAAGCGAGGTGGCATTTGACGGTCACGGGTGTGCGATTTCTCAAGCTACTGCTGACTTGTTAGCCGAAAGCATCGTTGGGAGATCGTTAGAAGAAGTAAAGCAGATCTCAAAACAGGATATTCTAGACATGCTCGGAATCGAGCTTGGGCCAGTTCGATTAAAATGCGCTTTACTCTCTTTAAAAGTACTTAAAGCTGGGGTATATGGATTAGGAGAGGCCAGCGACGAGCTTGTTGAAAATTAATCATGTATAACTTCAAGGAAATCGAACAAGAAAAATTAGAATTCATTCCAGTTGGCTCAGTTGAGGAAATAAAGGAGGGTGAGAGATTATTTCTAGAAATTGATGAAAAACTCATCGTGATTCTGAATATTAATGGTCAGTTCTATGCAATAGCTGATGTGTGTTCTCATGATGATGGACCGGTGGGTGAAGGAACTTTGGAAGGGTTCGAGATCATTTGCCCACGACATGGAGCTCGTTTTGACATCCGGACGGGTAAAGTATTGGCATTACCTGCCTTTGTAGATATACCCGCATATCCTGTAAGGTTGGTGGGAGACCAAATCGAAATTGGTTTTCCAGCTCAGGCTTGAATTACCCATTTACCTTCCCAAATGCATAAAATGTAGGAACGAACAGGATTCTTTTGCGATCCTTATGGGTGTCAAGTTCAAGCGCTTTTAATTTATCCTCTTGCATGATGAATTCGTTAACCTGACGTAAATCTGATTGTATTACCTCCCATTCGAGCTCAATTTCTTGATCCGTTATCTTCTCTTCCCACTGTCCGCCCAAGACCCCAACTTCACTATTAACCAACTCAGCAAGGGAAAAAATCGATCTTAACTCGCGGCCCATTAAAGGGTTTGCCCCTTGCTCTTTCAATGCCTCGGTTTGCCAGATACCAATTTGAGATAATTCTGGTGGAAAGTCGATTCGTCCGCCATAATCGGGTTCAGCTAGAGCTAGGATATATCCATGTGGCCTTGTAACTCTCGCCATCTCTCTTACTGCATTAAGTGGATCTTTCACCCAAAGCAATAAAAAATGGCACATGGTGACATCAAATGTTCTTGACGGAAAGGGTAGTTGTAAACAATCACCATTTGTAAAGATCGAATTTTGAGCATACCCTTGAGCACTGCGCAGAGCATTTAAATCAATATCCAAACCAAAAATATGAGCGGATGGGAGGTGATTTAATTCATCCTCCAGGACCCCTGTTCCACAGCCAACATCGAGGATCTTATTGGCATGTTGGATTCCAATCTGGTCATAAATATATTTCCGCAAATTTTTGGTCCAATGAGCCTGTTGTAGATAGCGTTGGTGCCATTGGGATAATGTTAAGGTCATAGAGTAGCAATCTCCCCAAAGGGATGATAATAGCAGTCCAATGAGCAATTATAATGAGATAAGTGAGTGAAACATGCCCTTTCTCATAAATGAATTTTTTGAATGCGACAACTCCGCTTGTAGGCTGAGATTTCCGGGTGCCGCAGGTCACCCGAGATGGAATCGCTGTCCTGTATGCCGTTCAAGAATCCACCTGGTTGCTACAATGGAGAATAACACCGAAGGGAATAAACACATCGACATCCAACAACCGTGGCAAGTTGAAGCCTTGCTGGATAATATTCGTAGCGCTTGGAATGTTGGGTCAATTTTTCGAACCTCCGATGGTACAGGCGTTCAAAAATTATATTTATGTGGGATCACTCCCTCGCCAGAAAATACCAAAGTAAGCAAGACTGCTTTGGGATCTGAGGTTAATGTTCCATGGGAGAAATTCAATAATGGAGTTCATTTAGCAAGCTTGTTAAAAACAAAAGGGTATGTCCTTTGGGCATTGGAAGATTTATCCATAGCACAACCCCTTTTTCAGATCAAGTTTGATTGGATTAATTCTCCGATTGTCATTATCGTTGGGAACGAAGTGAGCGGTGTAGACCCAGGAATTATTGAGATATGCGATAAAGTAATCTCAATTCCAATGCTCGGCAAAAAACAATCATATAATGTTGCGGTCGCTTTCGGTATTGCAGTTAGCTTTCTACTTTATCGCCAAAGCGTATCCCACGGATCCCTTAATATATTTCCGAGTACCTGATTTATTCCCTGTGCTGGAAGCACATCCCCATCTGGCTCAATGTATAGCCAGGCATGACCTGCACCTTTTGGAGGATTATCCAATTGGGTTTCCAAAGTTACCGGGTTAAATGCTGAATATGGAACGGGTAAATCCCAAACTAATGATAGGCCTAAGGATGCAGCCTGGTTACGGAACTCGATTAATGATCCATGAATGCTAGGATCGGAGGCAGTAAGTGATAACGCTTTTGCTCCAAGCTTGGAAATCCGCTCCAAGGTTAGCGATGTGTTTACCATGTTTTGTAATGTAATGGTATGGTGTACTACTACAAACAGGTCAGCAGAGATGACATTGTTCAAAGCTTTCCAGGAATTATCGTCTTCTGGTTTCAAAGAAAGCATTAAATGATCCAATCCAGTTTGGAGTAACGTTTGTAGATAGGTATTATCTATAAGCTTTAACCCATCGCTTAATAAACCCACTACCTGACCATTAGATTCCGTGTGCGCAATCAATTCTGGTAAATCATCACGGAGTGTAGGTTCTCCTCCGGTTAAGATGATATGGGGAATCCCCAAGCTCCAAGCCTTATCAAATATTCCACACCACTCTTCAGTATTCAATTCACGCTCAACTCGTTTGATTGGCACTATGGAATCATCGACCCCCCCTGCAAGTCGATAGGTTAGGGCACAATCCAAACGATACGGTGCTGATATCTTTTGTGAATGAGGTGTAGTGCGTTCAAAATCCAAAAACATCTCAGGGTCAAGATCCGGTGTATGGATCAATGTTTGAATGCGATCATTCAGCAAGCGGAAATCCTGCCGGGCTTGCTCGCGGCTTACCCGATATCGACCCGAAATTTCATATACCATCTGGTCCTCAGTTGTTTGCTTAATCAGGTGATAAGCAAATTCAGCCGCTGTTTGATTGAGATGTAGGATGGTAGAAGCATTAACTATCAACAATCCGCTACCATCGGGTTCGAGGCGTAAATGCAGGCGATATGGGACAGGTGCATCAGGTGGAGCCTGATAATGGCTTATACCTGGGGATAATGGCGTGACTGGAGTAAGTAAACGTCTGACTGATTCAATAATGTTTGACATTTATGGCTCCTTTATGGTTAATTTCTTTATAATGATCCATTATTTTTTATTGCCAATGGGCAACCGCCACCACATTCAACTAGCAGGGAACAATTCGCACATTTCTCTGGGATGTATTTATGTTCGCGTAATTGTACTGATAGATCATGGTTCCAGATATTTCCCCAGCGAGTGGATAATATATTTCCCAATGATTGGTAATAAGACTGGCAAGGGATTACATCTCCATTCGGTTCAATACACATATTATATAAAGCTGCAGTACAACCCTTCACACCTAATTCAAGCTGCATTGGATCAAAATTACAATATTGCGTCGGTGTGTACCAAATTAGCCGCTGATCATGAGCCGATACTGTTTCTCTGGCAAGGGTTAATAAGGAGGGTAATTCGGTTTCAGCTAAACCTGAATTAACTGTCAATCCACGTCCAGAATAGATCAATGCGTTTAAACCTATTGTAGGTACACCGAGGCTTGCAAGGAATTCGAGGGTTTGATTTAAAGTCGGACTATTTATGCGAAGCATCGTTGTATTGGTCATTACATAAAGTGGCGTTTCTAGGGCGTTTCGAATACCAGCGACTGTTTGCTTCCAGGCGCCACGAGCTTTGACCATGGCATCATGAATATTGGAATCGTGAGATTCTAGGGTGATCTGGACGTGGTCCAGACCAGCCTTGACTAGTTTTTCGAGATATTCACGATCAGATAATCGCCTTCCATTAGTATTAATTCCAGTGATTTGCCCATTTTGTTCCGCATGGGCAATAAGCTCTGGAAGATCTTCGCGCAGGGTAGGCTCGCCGCCAGTAAATACAACGTGAGGGATACCAATTGCCCACAACCGGTCCAGGATTTGGTGCCAATTATTGGTTGATAATTCTGGATAATCCCTTGGACGAGCATTATAGCAATGGGCACAATCATTATTGCAGCGATAAGTGATGGCCAGGTCCATTCTATAAGGCGCTGATGGCCGTGTACTGAAGGGGGGAGTGACCTCCAACTCAAGGTCGTGGATGGGACAAGCGCCATCTGGTCTGATTAATTCATGTAATTGGTTAGCGGTTTGCGCATAGTCGCTTATTATTTGGTCAGAGGCCACGTAAAATGTCTTGGTCAATGATTTTAGGGCTACATCTTGAGGAATATTATTGAGGATTAAATACGCCATCTGCGTAGCAGTGGGATTTAGATGCATGATCCTGCTGGCGTTCACCAATAATAGACCAGTGCCATCAGGATCGATCCGTAAATGGATTCGTGACCGCTCACCATTCTCTTGATAGTCAAAATGGTGTAAACCAGGTTTTGGTAACAGAAGATTTCGGTCTATGACCCTGGTTTTAAATTTCTTTATAGCAGAAATAAAATTGATCACCGTAATTACAATTGAGCTTAGAACTTATCGCCCACCACCTGCGCAGGCACAAGCGCAGCCCGCACATGCACAAGCACATGCGCACACACAGCTGTGACCGCCTCCTGACCCTCCACCGCCCTTGTATGTACTTGTGGAGACTTTAGGGGGAGGATTTGTGACCGAGGTGATGCTCGATGTAAATTCATTTATATTCCCAACCACTTTGGAGGAGAATGTCTGGACACCAGTTGTTATGGATTTTGCGAAATCTGCACCTGGAGCACGAGCTGCACCACCACCAACAGAAATCGGTGCTGCGGTTGGTGCGGACGCTGTTCTCCCGAAACTAGGATCATAATGGCCCCACCACATCGGGATAAACACTGGCATGTTGCGAAAAACTTCCTGGGTACGACCATCATAATCTTTGTCCAACATGGTCCATTCCATGACTTCTTCGTATTTCTGGCTCTTTACTTCGGGAGTATTTGCAGTTTCTACCTGCTCCCAAGCGCGTTTAGTTATATCGGTGTAATAGGCTATAGTTTCCTGACGGCTAAAGCCTTTCATCTTTTCTGAAACGTTCTTAACCAGGTTAACCACCATATCGCGTAATCCTTTACGCCGGTCTAATCCCGATTTTTGGAAGGCCCCTAAGAAATCCTTTTCATAGGGTTGGAGATCTTCGGGTAGAGGTTGATTAACTTTGATCTCGAGTGGGTCACGAGTGATGACCTCTGCAGTATTTTTCTTGATCACACTGAATAAGATCATGGTCATGATTTTATCCAGTGGCTGCTCCAATAAAATTGCGGCTTCAACCGCGGTTAAACCTCGTTTAATGCCATGACCCTCGATAGATATTTTAGGAGGTAGGTATTTTTGTTTACGTCTACTAGATGATGAAAGACCCGCGACTACAATTGCTATAAAACCACCAATACAAAGGATGGGGAGGATTGCTCCACTAAGAAAAGTACCAATTCCAGCGAAAGGATTGACTGTAACGATCGCACCTGCTGGGACATAACTCTTTGGAAATGAGGCACCGAATTCGTATTGAGTGTGTCCATTAGCATTGGCGTTACGCCATGAATATATTATCCTGCCCTGACCATCCAGACCTGCTTCCGGCTGAGATGGAAAACCTGAAGGCGCGGCATGCCACTTAGGCTCAGTAGGTTTCACCTCTGGAGGTAAATGGAAGGTAACCGTCAGGTCAGTATTTCCAGTCACGATGCTCGAAATAAAATAGGCTGGTTTTAAGACCGCACTGGCATATGTATTATCCTGGCTGTCCGTATAGAGAACCCCGCTTATTTGTTCTATATGAGCCTGGAATGTCCCTGTCGATCCCGGCTGGATTGAGTATTGTCCTAGACCAATGGCAACCCCTACGCTGCCCTGACCCTGGAAACCTGAAGAAGAGATGTCATTAACTTGGTTGCCATTTACGGAAGCGGTGATATTACTATCAGAATAATTACTATTGGGCAATCCAAGATCGACATAGTCAATAACATGCCCTGATGGATCATTGATGAAGACAAGGGTGTAATCCAGTGCTAACGTACCATCTGAATTCCAATATGCATCGACAGTTTCAGTGGGTAGCTGAAACAAATAAGACTGAGCTGTCGCCGGGGAGGATATTAATAACAGAATGGTAAAAATCAGCAAGATGGATAATAACCGCCTTCGCATTCCTCACCTCCAAATAATGAATAATCGACTAATAGAATATTCAGCTTTATATACGCAAAATTACCATTTCGGTTCTTCTGTCAGCTGATAGGTGGAGTGGCAATATGGACAATTGACCACTGGTGCACCCGCTACCATCTGGATGTTATCCATAGTAAGCGTACCGCCGCAGGATTTACATTTCAAAGTATCCAAGCTGACATTGGCAGGAAGATCAACTTTAAGCGTGACATTTTCTGTTACAGCTCCCATCTTGCCGCGCCCAGCCATGTATATTAAATAGACACCACCCGCGATCATTAAAAACCCAATTATGAGGAATACTAAACCTATTACGACTGAGCCACCACTACCGGCCTGAACGATATAAGAGAGACCAATAATTACTGCTAATCCAAGACCGATTAAGATTAAGAAAGCTGCAACGATATATGTGATTATTCTGCCTGTACTCATGGTCACCTCCAGTAGATAGTTTACATCCCTTTACAAATGTCGACAAGTATCTGCGAATCTCCATTTATGATTATAACGACCTCTGCAATATATTACGTAATTCATCCTCAATTAGTGTTATTGGATTACCCTTCATGCTGCTTGCTTTTAATGCTTTTTCAATTATTTTGGAGAAGTGAGATTCATTCAATCCGAAGGAAGACAAGGGTTGAATATTTGCATGTTGGCAGAAAGTTCGAATCCATTGAACGGCAGTCTCAGTAGTGGCAGCTGGATTTCCACTAAGGAGTTTACCGACCTTTGTATATCGCTCCAGTGTTGGATGACCTGGAGATCGATTGATCAAAGCGGAGATATTAGCTGCCAT
>Ga0315291_10007061_pt1 | contig 13928 bp, 6 predicted proteins | sample YL17G12_20_MG_FD_203070 | JGI IMG/M metagenome (GOLD analysis project Ga0315291, IMG submission 203070) | Sediment microbial communities from Yellowstone Lake, YNP, Wyoming, USA - YL17G12_20 | ecosystem: Environmental > Aquatic > Freshwater > Lake > Sediment | place: USA: Wyoming | collected...
CAATCAATTGGTGACCTTTAGAAGAGATGACCAAAATGCTGAAAAACCGACCTTTTATGATGGTATCCAGTTAATTCAATCGCATCTTTATGCAACAACGGGGTAAATTCTCCACGGATGTCTCTATAGTCTCTGGATGGAGAATAGCTTCCACATAGAGATCGTCGAACATTTGGCCCGTCTGGGCCGAATCGAGTACGTCACCAGTTTTGTCGATACCAAATTCTTCGAGGATGACGGCTAATTTCTCCTCAAGGACCTCACGCACTCGACGCTCCACTGAATCTTCGAAAATAAAGTTTACAGCGCGCACAACGTGCTTTTGACCTATACGATCCACCCGCCCGATACGTTGCTCCAACCGCATTGGGTTCCAGGGTATATCGTAGTTTATAACCGCATGGCAGAATTGAAGGTTTAGACCCTCTCCTCCTGCATCTGTAGAGATCAGCATGCGCGCATCTTTCGCAAAGGTGTCTTGGGCACGTTTCCGTTCATCCATATCCATGGAACCGTTCAGACACACCACTGAGAAACCACGGTCTGTAAGAAAATGATAAAGCATCTCCTGAGTAGGGATGAACTCTGTAAAAATCAAGACTTTCAGATCCGGATCTCCTTCTTCCTGCTGGAGTCGGTATACCCAGTTAAGAAGGACCTCTGCCTTAGCATCGGGCCCGATCTGATCGCATCTTTTCGCAGCCTCAAGAAGCACCTTGACTTCTTCTCGTTCATTTTTGATTGCCTTCAAACGGGTTTTGAGTAGGGTTTCAATTTGCTCCTGTCCATCCAGGTCAGCCCATTCTTCTTCTGAATACATCGGAAAGAGCGTCAGTTGTTCTTCCGGCGTCTCCAGCGCCTCAAGCCGACGCTCCAAACTCATCCGGATAGCTCGGGTGCTTGACACTACCAATCGCTGCATAAGAATCATCAGGAAACCAATATAACTCCGCTTTTCGAGCATAGCCTGGTTGTAACCTTCTCGGACATACTCAGTGACCGCGTGATAAAGAAGGCTCTGTTCCCTGTGCCTGCCTGCCGGAGCGCCGGCGCAGGCAGGACGGTCTTCCCACGAAACGGGTACCAGTTGTGTACGCCGAGGTTTGAATAATGGTTTCCCCTCCGCATCGATGGCCCGACGCTTCTCCGTTCGGATAACGTGGCGGCTCACCCGATCTTTCGTAAGGCTTTCAATATCGGGGAATTCTCCGGAATCGATCAACGAAACCAGTCGGTGGAAAGCATCTGTTTTCCCTTGGTGTGGGGTTGCTGAGAGCAAAAGGAGGTAAGGCGCTGCCTCAGATAGCCCCTGACCCAGCCTGCACCTTGCAACCTGGTCTGTGCTACCGGCAAGCCGGTGGGCCTCATCTACAATTACCAGATCCCAGCCAGCAGAAATCAAATCTTCGAAACGCTCCCGGTTATATTCCGCAACATCTTCGGGAGTCCAACCCCGCCGTTTATCCAGGGGTTTGAACGAATCCATAGGAACAATAACTTGCGAAAATACTCGCCATGGATTAGACGGCAATCCTGGGAAATCTGATGGGGATTGGTTCATTTCTTTGGCTGCTCCAAATTTTGAACCATGAACCTGTGAACCTTTAAGTGTAATTCGTCTAAGGGTTTCGAGGTCGTCGGGCAGTACGAGTTGGAATTCCTCATTGAAATGGAGCTGCATCTCAGCCACCCACTGGGTGACAAGGCCCTTTGGAACAATTACGAGTGTTCTATTTACTAAGCCTCGAAGCTTTAGCTCACGCATGATGAGCCCAGCCTCAATGGTCTTGCCGAGTCCTACTTCATCCGCCAATAGGTAGCGAACTCGTTTGTCCAATATTACCCGGGAGAGCGCTTTGATTTGGTGCGGTAAAGGAATAACGGACGCTTCGATGGGCGCAAGTAATACATCGTGAGTTAAAGCATCAGCGACTCGTCCTGCCGCTGCGACATAGGTAACGCCAGCTCTCGACCAAACTCCAGCTTCGTTTAGTGGTTTGAGGCGTTCTGCTTGGGCACGCACTACCGTATCTTGGCTGGGGAGCCACACACGGCACGTGGTCTGACCCCATAGCCTCTGGGTCTCGATGACCCGGCATGGTGCATTGTGTTCATCACTCCATACCCACTCATTTGCTTTTAAAGTGACCATCAGTGCTGATGACATCAAGTGGTCTTATAGGCAATCAGCGCCTCAAGATCGAAAAAGGCCGCGTGTTTCAGGCCACGATAGCGCTCCGGATGGCACGTCAGTATCAAGATCTGCAGCCGCTGTGCAGCCTCCTCCAGGACATTCATCACTCTCGCCAAACGGCCTGTATCTGTGGCCGTCAATACATCATCCAGCACCACAAGCTGGCGCTCTTCCTTCCCTAATACTTCAGCTAAGGCAAGCCGCGTCGCCAGGTAAAGCTGCTCCTGCTCACCCCCGGAGAGGTTGTCTAATGTCACAGCTTCTTCGATAGACTCTGGCACCACCGTTGAGGGTTCAAAGGTCTCACCCACTTGGATTCGCCCCAACCGACGGCCGGCTATACGTTGCAATGTTTTCGTTGCCGTGGTTTCGACAGGCATTGAAACCGCAGCAATTGCCTCACTGCGGCATGCAGTTACAGTGTCGTACAACAAACGTATCGCTTCGACCCGCAATTCCTCACGTCTTACTTCCTGCTGAAGTTGTGCTACCCTTTCTTCCGTCATAACGAGTGCGGAATAGGACCCTTGGGCAGAAAGGCCCTCCAACCTTGCTTCTTCCCTGACTTCCTGTTCCCTTGCTTGGTTAGATTCTTGGTTGGCTGCCTCAAGTTGAGCTTCGAGCCGCTCTACTACAGCCACGGGTTCATCTCCGTATTGGTTCAGTTGGCCCTGGATTTCAGCGAGACGTGTCTGTGCTGATTGCCAGGCCATTGTGGTTCGCAGGAGCTCGGACTCACGCTCTTCTAAAGATTTACCGTCACTGGTCAGTTCGCTCAGCTTCTCCCTCAGAGTCGTCACCCGGCGCTTAGCGTCCTCAAGTCGTTGGGATAGTGTCTCCTTCTGCCCGGAAACGGCTGTCAGCGCGCTTCGAGCTTTATCCCAGGCAGCCTCCGCATTCTCGACGCGCGTGATGAAGGCCAGCTTTGCATCTTCTGCCTCCGCATCGAGTGCATCCGTATCTGGGGCTGTTTTTCCCCAATCCGGATAAGTGCCAAGGAAGCTTTTGTACGTTGTGTTGAAGGTATTCCGCTCTTGTACAAGCTCGTCCAATGTGCGTCCAGCCAGAAGCGTCTGAAGTTTGGTATCTGCTTCTGCCACGCTTGCATCAAGCTCCTTCCCCTTCTCCGCCACCGACTCCAGACTATCCAGATCGGACGTGCCGAACGGGTCAGTCAGTTCCTTCAACTTCTTATCGGCTTTCGCCCTCGCTTCCCTATGCTCCTCGACAGAACCTACAGGTCCCCAAGCACGTAACCTGGCAAGGCGAGGGATTTCAGCCACCACTTCCGGAGAGCCATGTACTTGAGTCGGGGTCCCTGCCTTTAACGGCATGAACCCGGTCGTCTCGCCAGACACAACCTCGACAGAACCATCCTTGTGGGGTACGATTTCCAATGTGATGAGCGACGCGTCAATACGAAGTTGAGCGTCATCACGATCCTTGATGACTTTCCGAATCACCTTGAGGCTCCGTGCATCGGGTGCCACATGGGCATTCCTTTTCTTTCGGCACTCAGCCAGCGCTTTCTCGGCCTTTTCAATTTTTGAGATAATTTCACTAATACGTCGGAGTTCCCTCCCGCACTCATTAAACCGCCTGGCTGCATCTGCTATTTGGACCGCTTTATCGACGGCTTCCCGGCCTTTACGGGCATCCTCCAACTCAGCTTTCCACCTTGCAGCCTCCTTTTCCCGCTCTTGAACCTCTCTATCTTTCAATGGAACTTCGCTTTCAAGGGTGGTCAACATTTTTTGGGCTTCGCCAAGATCCCTCTTGGTTGACTTGATAAGATCAATTCGCTGTTTCAGTTCCTTGTACTGCGCCTCGGCGGCAGCAACCCGTTCGGACCGCTGATTTCTCTCTGCTACCAGCGTGCGGTATGTTTCTGCAACAGCCCGTGCGTTGCGAAGGGCTTTCATCGTCTCGTCTGCGTTGTAGCGGGCCTGCGTACGCCGGGTCCGAAGCTCCTCCACTCGCCGCGAGGCTTTCTCGAAAGCAACGTAGAGGTCATACGCTTTTTGTCGGGCTGCAATTGCCTCTTCAAGCCGATCTTTCAGTCGAGTCAATAGCGGTGCATCTTTACCAGCCTTGAGCTTGCCCTTGGCACTAAAGAGCTGAAGATACCGCTCTTCGATGCGCTTCTCCAAAGGCCCTGTGCTCCCACTTGCAGCCTGCGCACTCAACATGCTTCGGATATCGGAGACCACATCACCCGTGAGCGAACTAATAGCCAGGTTCCCTTGTGGCGCCCAAAGCACTTGGGCAATGCCCCAGTTCGGTGTCTTAGCCAACCCTTTTCCCGGCGGATTTTTGGTGAGGATTTCCCTCGTCTGTTCATCCGCAGAGACTCCTTCCGCCAGTCTCCGATACCGGCCGTTCTCCTTCCGCTCAAGAAGGGCACAGGGACTATCAAGGAACTGCTTCGCTATCCGATATTCTTGGCCGTCGTGGATGAACTCCACCGTTACCTTGGGAGCCAGGTTTCTACCCCATGGGCGAATTGCTTCAACATCCTTCCCTATTACTTTGTGTCCATCGAGCAAAGCACGCCTTAATGCCTCGAAAAGCGTTGACTTCCCCGTGCCGTTGGGGGCGTGGATTATGCTCAAACCCTCTTCGAAGGGGCCGACCTGGATTTCGTCCAGGAAACACCGCCAATCAGCGACTCTTATCGATCGGATGTTCACTTCGACACCTCCGCAACGATCGCGCAAAGTTCCATGAGCGCACGGGCTGCGATTTCCGATGAGGTACCGGGAGTGTCGCGCAAGCGCATGGCTGCGTCTCGGATGATTCCGGGCGGAAGGTTGGTAATCCAACTCTCATCTTCCGGTGAGGGTCGTAAGCGAGATGTATCAAACTTTCCCCACACAAACCGTGAACCCAGAATCTGTTCAATGTGGTCAAGCTCAGCGCGCTCATCGGCCATTAGAAGACCTGAAAGTGATACATCAACCAGTGTGTTGCCGGGGTTTTCCAGAGACTCGAGATGTTCACGGATCCGTACAAGGTCTCCGTGTTCACGCAGATCTCTTTCGACAGTAACCCAATCAAGACGCGCTGTCCTGACAGGCGTGATTGTGGGCGGCGCTCCTGCACTCATAATCTCGACGATGAGCACATTTCCGCTCTCGCGCTCTCCGAACTTGGTGGTCTCGTGCGTGCCGGAATACGCCATATGGGCCGTCCCGTCAGGAGTTGAGTAGGTACCATAGGAGTGCCAGTGCCCCAGTGCCAGAAAGTCCAAGCCGGCCCGCTGTGCAGCATCTCGTGGAATCGGATAGTCCGGCTCGTCCAGTCGGACACCCTCCATAGTCCCGTGGGCTATCCCGATTCGTATGCCCCCATCTCCTTCCGATGGAATCCAGGAAGTAGGATTGCGCCCTGAGTGCTTCTCCCTCACCGGGCACGGATAGAGAACACCACCAGGAACCTCAACCGAGGCTTCTTCGAACAAGACGTGCACGTTTGACGCCGACTTCCAGGCCGGATGGTCCCACACTGAACCCGGCACAAGCGGATCGTGGTTCCCCGGTATGACGAATACCGGTCCTCCAAACGAATTCAAAATATCCACCACCTTTTGAACTAGCACGCGGTCCACGGCGTTATCCTCAAACAAGTCTCCCGCCACCAAGAGAAAGTCGACATCGTGCTTCTTTGCAGTCTCTATAACGCGTCTGCCAGCCGCCAGACGCTCCTCACGAACACGCGCGCCAGCATCACCCAGCGCTGCTGCTTTCATACCAATCTGCCAGTCTGCCGTGTGAAGAAACCTCATCAGTATTTCCTCCTGTCTTGCTCAAGCCAAGCCCCATCGGCAGCCAAATGTGGCAGGTTGTCTTCCCCCATAAGGTCTGAGACTCGATAACCTGACAGAGTTGTCCTTGGTCGGGGCTGTAGTGCCAATTATTTGTATCATTCATCATCCGCTCTTTCCATTCTTGCGGCATAAATGGTAAGCAAAAGCTCTGAATCGTCGATGAGTTGATAAACCGGCTTTGTTCCAGATAGATTTTCACTTTCTCTAAAAATAATTGGAACGCCATCCCCGCGTTTTTCCATATAATAACCACGCCCCACATCGCCAATCGTTTCTGCTACGGGGCTCTCCGCAAGCAAGCTTGTAATCAGTTCGTTTCGGGTGGCTTGTCGCAAGGCTAAACTTTCAACGGTTACTGTATTTGGCAAGGCCCCAGGCGAATAAATTTCAAGCCGGTCATCGAACATGAAGAAACGAATTTTTGATCCTGAAACAGAGTAATCGCGGTGGGCCACTGCATTAACCATTGCCTCAAAAACGGCCCTTTCGCTAAATTGAGGGGTCTCAACCCGGTACGGTTTCTTTGTTGCTGCCACCATCTGATTTTTTTTCAGGAATGCCATGGCCTGGTCGATCTGTGCGTCCAAGGGGCCTTGAATCCTCTTGGCATCTATTTGGTAATTCGAGTCCTGGATTCTTCCCCGATAGCGGACAGCCTCAATGAAGGCATTGGGCATAAACCGTTCCGGATGTTCGCTGCAAAGCAATATACCTGCTACCGATGCTCGAACAGTGCCGTTTCCCTCTCTTGATAGAAGTTTACGCTTCAACAAAACAATTTCTGCCGGTTCTTGGGATCGAGCCGTGAATCTTCGCCATAGGTTTTCGCATAAGTCATTTATGCTGCTTTCTGGAACCGATTGCTCCTCAAATCGGATCAACCGGGCCTGGCTTCGCTGCTGAAACAGTCGAGCAAGATAGTCCGGCTTCATTTCGAGTTTTGAACTACCCAAGCGGCGGAAATACCCATGAGGACTCTTGTGAACAAAAAGGCTTCGTGGAACATCCACTTTGATGACTGCCTGCTCGATCCCTTGAACATCCGGCAACATCATCCTCACAATCCGCACATTTAAAGAAGGATCGATTGAATCACTACAAATCTCGCGCACGAATGTTTCAACGACATCGAGTTTATCCAAAGGGATACCTTCTATTTCTTTGGTTCTGTCATCCACTCCCAAGATAAGCACGCCATCAAAGGAATTCGCGAAAGCTGCCAATTCATCGGCAAGATCGTCGCGTTTGGGTCCGGCAATCTTGCCTCCACGGAAACTAACCGACTTAAGCTCCAGCGTGCTGTCTTCGCCCAGCCTAATTTTATTGAGCAATTCTCCTAAACTATCAAACATGCTTGTCTCCTTGGCCGATCCGCTTATAACGAAGGTTAAATGCTTCTTTTCCGCCTTCTAGCACCTGGCATATTTCATCACGAACTTTTATTTCTTGGAGGTTGCCTTGACAAATAATCCGTGTCTGACTTGCACGGACATCGAGAGCAATTACATTCTCAGCATCGCCGTTGGCAACTATGTTGGCGTTATGGGTCACCACGATGATTTGGCGTTTCTGTTTGATTTCACGAAGCTGGGTCACGATCAGATCATAGATAAGGTGATTGTCCAGATCGTCCTCCGGTTGATCGAGAATCAACGGTTCATCGCCGTACGAAAGAATGAAAGCCAGTAGTGCCGCTGTCTTCTGGCCGGGTGACCCCTGCTGAACGGGCTTGAATTCGCTCCCTTGGCTTACACTATACAAGACTTCCAATGAGTCTTCAGGGAACCAGCATTCAAGCCGGTCAAGATTCTCCGGCGGCAGGCTCTGAATATGTGCGGCGAAACGACGGTCACGGACAGAGGATTCGTTCCCGCTTCGTAGTTTATCAATGCGTATCTTCAACTCGTTCAGTTTTCGTTCAAAGGCTTGAACCTCGGAGGATGTTCCAGACGAATAGCCACTGTAAAGCCCTGCAAGAATCCCCTCTTCGGTCCCCCCTGTACCGATATCCTTTTCGAAACCACCCTGAACCCGGTTGATTATTTCGCGGAATTCATTTTCCACGGACTCCTTATTCCCGAAAGGAATAATGTTTATCGATACGTAAGGATTGTTTCCAAGTACAGCGCTTAGAAAACGTGAACGCCGATCCGTGAGATCTTTACGAAGAGATTTCAGCTTGGCCAAACACTCATCCGCCTGGGTTTTCAGCTGATCTAAGTTTTCTCGCCTTGAATCAAAAGCCTTCAGTCGTTCTTCCAGCGATTGTCTTTGCTGAACCAGACGTCCATATTCGCTGGGATCCCCCGCGCCGGCGTTCGCCAGTTGCTCACGAAGCTGCTCGTACGCGGAAAGAGCTTCGTCAATAGCCTTGGTCCACGATGCTCTCTCTTTTGTCTGCGTCCAATCCTTAGCAATTTGCCCAATATCCGCAGCCACGTCCTTTAGCTGTCCGCTAATTCCGCCCAACTTTGCCAGCACACTCTGAATATCGACCAGGCACGCTGCATCGCTATCCTGATCTAAATCAAATACCGATTTGTCTATATCTGTTGGCATAATTGTTTCTGCCAGTTGCCGTATTCTGTCTTCTGATCCTGTCCAGCTTTCTTCCCAGTTTTCCAGTGCACGCCGCTGCCGTTGCCCTCGTTGATAGGCTTTAAGGACATCTGCGTGACCGGCTTGCTCAAAAACCGCGAGTTTACGCCTGATGTCGTCGAGTTCGCCCTTGATCCTAGGGGCCTCCTTTAAGCTCGTTTCTATTTCACGGGCCTGCGCGCGCAAGGAAAAAAAACGGGTTTGGAACCTATTCCATTCTTCTTTCCACTCCCGAAACTTCACTTCAGGAGCATCATCGACGATATTCAATAACGCTTGCGGACGTTTCGCTAATTCAAAGATCTGCTTTTGGCTGTAAATTCGTACAGGAAATCGCTGCGTAATCTCACCTAAAACGGCCTGCCAACTGCCGTCCGCTGTTTTTTCAAGAATGGGCTCCACGCTGCCGTCATAACTCCATTGGATTCGAAATTCGGCATTGTCTTTGCGATACGCTGAAATGAACTTGGCGTTCTTTGTTAGAAGACCTTCGTCATCACGCGACTCATAATCTTTTTGGTATTTATTAAGATCTTCTTGAAGCGCGGCAGGAATCTCCTTATCTCGCCGGAATGTGAGGCGCAAGAATTCCACCAGGGTAGATTTCCCTGTACCCCTGCTGCCGATGATCGTATTCAGCCAGGGATTGAACTTGCATTCGAAAGTGTCTCCCCTTCCGATATACTTGGCGTCACTCACCGACATGCTTTCAATAGCCAGATGTCCATGGTCATTCGGATTACCACTAAAGCAATCACTCCGTTTGATCGACAACGGCCCGTCAAGAAGCGCCAGACGAAGCCCTTCCAGGTTTGGCCTTCCCATCTTCACCCAGGTGAAATGGCTTCCCGGGTACTTTGATCCGTTTGATCCGGCAGGATGATGCGCATCCGAACCAAGGACTTCCGTCCATTCAAGTTTACTGTCAAGATAAAGCTGTGGCTTTCGTGCTGACAGATTGTACAGCTCCATAGCGATGATATCTTCACATTCCAACACTTGCTTTAGTGTTGTGCCAGGCAGTGTAAACAAACCGTTTGCTTCTTCTGCGTGCGCCGGGATAGCAAGTCCGGCAGCTTTGATGATTTCTTCGCTGACTTCAATAATGGATGAGTCCGTGCATGCATCGCTCTTTCCCTTTGGCCCACGAAACCTCACCGCGCCCAGCAGAGTATCTATATCGGACGTGCCTTTGTCGCAGGGGAGCAAGGCAAGTATGTGAGCACCACCGTTCGCCGTAACCTCAACGCCTGGAAAAAGGAAAAGTGGCCGATAGTCAGAGTGATTCTCTGCTTCCAGATCCGTCTTGGCCTGTTTCAGAGAGTCGATCCACGCACCGGAGTTGTGGTCCGTGATAGCAATACAATCTATGCCCGCCCGCATGTAGTTTAGCAGCCAGTCTTTGGGTGTTATCTGTTTCAGCCGGGCCTGATCCGGGCCTTTTCCGTAATCATCGGATTCTGGCGTGTGAATATGAAAATCAAACTTCCACCAGCGAGCGCCGGTCCAGTTCCACTCCGCACTCATGATTCGCCTCCTGTTCTTGTCAATGCTTGGTCGTACCACATCAACAATTTTGGGTCTTCCTGCAAAACATTCTCAGGGATTTTTCGGGCAACTTCAATGATCGTTTTGTAATCTCTCTCCTGCCAGGCTTTCTTGAAGCCAGCCCTCACCGCCTCTAAACGAAATACCTTGATCTGTTTCTGTTTAGATTCTTGGTACTCATCGAATTCCTTCAGAAGGGCCCGCTCCCTGAGTTTCTCCAGATCTCCTGCTTTATTTGGATCTGGTACATACCAACGGTCCTTGGCTTTGGCTTGTAGCAGCGGATTATCCTTAGCAAGATTTCGCAATTCCTTGAAGTTACTGGAAAGATAGCTATGGATCTGGCTCGGCACCTCTCCCTCACCATCATACCTGAGGAAGTTCTGTTCCAGTAGCTCCATCAGCTCAAGAGTTTTCTCATGTTTCTCCCAGGCACTTATCTCTTTCAGGAATTGAGGATGGATTTCCTGGAATGTTTGCGGCTTTTTCAGGATTTGCTGCCTTAACCATTGGATAGCACTTGATTCATCAATCACAAAAAGTTCAAGTTGTGTCATTTCTTTGACAGTCATACGTTTCTTATCATATTCAGCTACTTGATCAGATAGGAAATACATTCCCTCTCGCTCAGGGAAACGCTGAGCAAGCCGTTGATAAAACTCTGCTGCCGAGAGAGGGACGGTCACGCCATGCTGCACATGAAACCCGACCATACGATCGAAGAGTAAATAATTCTGGCGCTCTGGGATGACCTCTGCCTGGCCATCCTTACTAACAAACACTGGGAGTTGCCCTAAGTGGGTCCGGATAAAGTCCCAGAGACCTTCTTCAGTTCCGGCTTCTAATTGGAATCGGCTAGCAAGTCCTCCGTCAGGTTTATAAGCAGAGATGATTAAATCCTTATTCACAGCCCCAGCGGTTGTCATTTGTTTCCATGTGCCTTGCCCTTTATCGAACATTCGAACACCTGCTACAACAAAGCCACCTTTCCCCAGGGCTGTCTGAATGGCGTTCCAAACCGAGTTCGCCGAGTTATGAAATTCCACACTGATCCACCTTCCAGGCTTTAGCACCCGAAAACACTCTTTCATGGCCTCAAACATTAAGTTCTCATAATCGTAAACATCCTTCCCTTGGACGGAGTTTACGATAGCTTCTGTCGAGGGATTAGTAAACGACCCTAACCAAACCTCATACAAAAAGCTAACCTCCGAATAATTGATGTTGCCTCCGAAGGGTGGGTCAGTGAAGATATAATCAATCGAACTATCTGGTAGCATCAACAAATTCTGTGCGGCATTGGTGCTAATAAATACATTTTCAGGCTGCTTAGGGTACGAGTATATAATTTCGAGGTCGTCAGCCTTGGTCCTTAATAAAGAAAACAGATTACGTTCTGCTGCAGTACTCGGCACTTGTAATGTATTGGGGGCTTGCCCAGCTAAATTGATACTTCCACCAAACCCGATTGCATGAAGACGAGAGGCCGTTTTGACCAATACTGAAGTCAAAAGAAACAGTAGGTCATGGAATAATAATGATTTCTTAGCGCGAGCTACATAATTTGCAATAAAAAGGATGTTACGCCTGGTATAAAAATCGTGGGTGTGAGTAAAGCCGTGTGACCGTATGGGTTGTTGTGTGTTAACGCCTTGGGGTAGAGGTAGAGATGGTATCACCAATTGGTCCAAAGAAGAATCAGCTTTACTAAGTATCGATAGGTCATCTTTATCTGGCTTAATTAACTTTGTTCTGTTCCCATTTTTTAATGCAATCCTACAGAGGACCTGTTGACTCTGGCGACGGATAATCTTCAGCACAGGATCCATGAAGGTATATTGTTTCCTCTCAAGACGCCCCCTTTTTAATTCAACATTACAACCACGGCATGTCCCTTTTTTGGTTTTCAGGCTTTCCTCGTCCACAGTTAGTTCCCAGTCGGTCTGCTCATAACCGCATTCGGGACAGATGTAAACATCTGACCAGATTGCGTAATTAATCTCTTTGCCATCTTTCCTTTTGTAAAGCCATGATAAAGAACGTTCAAGTTCCGATATTAATCCTTTCCATGCCTTCCTGTATCTAGCTACATCCTCTGAGTGGACCATTTTATGTGATAGAAAAGAAGCAAAGGGTGATAAATCGCAAATTATACCTTTAATTGGTGCCCTGTTTTTCTGTTTTTGGTTCACGAAGTGCACTGCCACCCCAGCCATACCGCTTCCACAAAATGGGTCAAGAAATATTTCGCCAGGATTCATATAATGCATGATCAGAGGTATGATTGATTCCGGCGGAACTTTCGTGTGATAAGTATGTGCCATATAGAGCTTGGTGGCCTTGCTACCTTCGATATCTGCTGCGTAAGGCTCTCTTCGATAGATGTCCTTCCCTGGATCATAAGGTTTACCATAGCATCGGATGAAATCTTCTATGAACGGGTTTGGGCAGGCGGTGTAGTACGGCGGGTCGGACAGCACCAGGATGTTCTCGTCCGAGCCGATGGGGAATCCCTCGATCTTGCAGAATTCCGGGTCCTTCAGTTTTTCTTTGAGCTTTTCCAAAAAATAGGCCCTGCGGGCCTCATCGTTCTCGAAGGTCATTCCGAGGCATTCCACTTGCTTCTTTGCCTTGGCCTCCAGTTCCTCCTGATAGGATTTCTCAAATAGATGGGGCTGACCAGAGGGGTCGCGGAATAATTCCTTTGTACTCTTGGTTCTGTTTTGCTTACGTGCCATTGGTCATTTTCTATTGGTGGATTCGCTTCGCCCTGAACACCATGCGGTGCAGGGCTTCGCTTAAACCAACCTACGTTATTACTTCACCCCTCACCCCCACCCTCTCCCGCAAGGGGCGAGGGAGAAAATAAAGTATCCTCTCACCCATGGGGCGAGGTGGGAAAGAATGAGTTCAGTGCAGTGCTTAATCCACCCTACGTTTCTCCTATGCCATTTCGCGGTTATGCATCCCACGGATAGACACAGCGCTGGTCCTTCAGCTTGCCATTTAGGCCCACAACCCTGTAATTGTCGATATCGTAGTGTTCATTGAAGTATTTGATGGCCGTTGGATTAAACTGCTCGTAATTGAGCTTCACCTCGATGGGGATAAGAGCGTCCTTCATTTTCAGTATAAAATCGATTTCCTTTTTGTCTTTCGTTCGCCAATAAAAGACATTTTCTCTGCCGTATTTCTTTACCAATTCCGCAAAAATACCAGTCTCAAAAGCCTGGCCAATGATTTCTCTCTGTAAACCTTTTAACCAGAGCATCTGCATGAGTCCTGAATCGTAGAAATATATTTTGGGTTGCTTGAAGAGTTCTGAACGGATGTTCCTGCTGAAAGGTCTGACTAACTTCAGGATATAGGTGTTTTCAAGAATAAAGAGATATCTCTCTATCGTCTGAATCGCAATTCGGGTGGTGTTGGACAGCTCCCTCATGTTGAGTAACTGGCCACTCTGGCTGGCCAGGGCCTCAAGCAGCTTATTAAACTTATCGATATCTTTTACGCTGGCGAGGTCCCTGATATCCTTCTTCACATAGGTGTCTATAATTTGCTGCAAGTATTTCTCCTTTTTATCCACCTCAGGTGTCAGGACAATCTTGGGATACCCCCCATAAAGGATGTACTCTTTGAACTTAGCCCTGAGTTCATCCGTCTTCTTTCCTGTGTATACTTTGCCATCCTCAAAATGAAATTGGTTGAAGAGAAGGAATTCCCTGAACGAGAGGGTAAAAATCTCAAAATTTACTGTCCTGC
>Ga0315291_10007062_pt1 | contig 13927 bp, 12 predicted proteins | sample YL17G12_20_MG_FD_203070 | JGI IMG/M metagenome (GOLD analysis project Ga0315291, IMG submission 203070) | Sediment microbial communities from Yellowstone Lake, YNP, Wyoming, USA - YL17G12_20 | ecosystem: Environmental > Aquatic > Freshwater > Lake > Sediment | place: USA: Wyoming | collected...
CGCTATATGCCATCCCAGCTGCCTGGCGAGGAAGAAGAAATCCGCATGATACGGATTCCCCCTTAATTTTGCAATCACGATAGTTGACAAAGGCTCTCCGATAGGCGTTAATGCCGCCCCCAGCCCGATAGAAAAACAAGTCAATACAACTATTCTAATTTCGGTTTTTCTGTCCAATTTCAGGCTATTGATTATCTCAACCAGGATTATGGAAGTTACGATGGCCGTGGCAGCGCTGGAAAGAAAGCCCAAGGCTACGATAATAAGAAAAACAAAGCACTTTATCCCTATTGCGCGGATAATCTTATTGATATTGCCCGTTATGGACTTTTGAAACAGCCTGAAGAGGACGCCTGCCAACAGGACCGCTGCGGTTATTTTAATCGGTTCAACCAACGCTTCCCGCACCAGGCGGATACTCCACTGCGCGGTTAAGCTGAGCGCGAGGCAGCCCGCTATAAAGAGGAACAATTCAAGTTCTTCTTCTATCTTTTTCACTAAAAAGGGCAATGATAATACCATCGCCAGAATCAAAAACAACCCTGCATAGATTAAATTCATTTTGGTCTCTCTTTAAAAATAACTGCGCGCGTTGGTATACCTTATAATTATATCTCTTAATAGAACTAAGCTATTATATAGAAAATAGGATAAATATCAAGAAATTTGGCTTACGAGAGATAGATTGTATATCCGTTTTGTCTGGAATTTTTAGTTTCCAATCGCATAACCATTTGTGCATGGTAACAGAGATGATTAAATGACTGCCCTCCTTATGGGTACTTAATAATATCGATCTGAGGAAACGGCAAGAGAAACATACCGCCCTCCTGTAAGTATTTTTTCTCTTTTTTGAGAAACCCTTCTTTCAAATGCCAAGGCAGGACGAAAAAAACATCTGGTTTTCTCATCCTTGCTTCCTCCTCAGGGATAATAGGAATCCGCGTCCCCGGACAGAACCGCCCCCACTTATCTTCGTTGATATCTCCCACAAAGGGAATATCTTCGGGAGTTAATCCGCAAAACTGCAACAAGACGTTTCCTTTGGTTGACGCACCGTATCCAAAGATACGCCGGTTTTCAGCGCGCAGGGCACCAATGGTGCGAGACAGGGCCTCGCGGTGTTTAAAAATATTCTCGCGAAAGTTCGCGTAGGGAGATAAACTATCGAGCGACATCTGTTCTTCTCGGCCGATAAGCTGTTCAATAACATCCGAATCTTCGGTAAATGAAGCGTTTCTTTGCGCCAGAACTACACAAAAACTACCCCCATTAATCTGATTCAATTCGCAAGCAATTATCTTGAGACCTACCCGATCCGCCAGCCATTTAATTTGTTTTAGTCTGTAATAGGACAGGTGTTCGTGGCAAACCGTATCGTAGGCGTTACTGTCAAGTACCAGCGGTAAATAACTTTGCTCCAAGACGCATATCCCGTCATTGCTTAAGATCTCTTGGACCTCTGCAAGGAATTCCATCGGCTGAGCCAAATCATAGAAGACAGCGATCGCCGTAATAACTTTTGCCTTTTTTTGCCCCAGGCTCTTCTTGACCAGCATCCCAGAAAATAGATCGGGAATTACCTGGGCATCGCCGGGATAATACCGCTTGAATTGGCGGGCAGTCGGATCAACTCCCAGCAAAACAAGATTTTCCCCAGAAAAGAAATTAAGCAGCGTTCCATCATTACTGCCGATATCAAGGATAACATCCCCTGTTTTGAGAGTCAAAAAACGCCTAATTTTCCGGGTAATATTTTGCAGATGCGCTCGCATGGATTCATTTAACCCTGACCGGTAACCATAACTCTCACCGTAAAGAATGCGCGGATCGAATGAATGCCTAAGCTGCACAAGACCGCAGGTTCGATCCCGGTCACCATGACACTTAACGAGCTCTAACGGCCCTTCAGGAACGCGTTGCTCGGCTTTCGCGGGGAAGACACCCGTGAACGCCATGATACCTAAGTCGCATACGGAGATTAAATTTTGATTTCCGCACACGCGACATCGCTCTACCCGGGTAACCTTCATTGTATCCTGCCTTTGCCGGTGAGCGCCAACGTTTCTTTAATATAACGATAGAGCATTCGCACATAACGCCTGTTGCCACGGCCAGGCAATCCTTGACCGCAGACCGCCGGAAACTCAAAAATTTTTGCTTTATTCTGTTGCAGATAGAATAATAGGCGTATGCCGTAGTCACCAAACCCAAAAAAAATATCGCCATAGGAACAACGCATGAGAACTTCCCGCTTGAGCCCAAAAAAACCATAGAGGTTATCGGTCATGCTACTGCCAGTCATTTGACGCACAAATATATTAAAAATCCTGCTGGCAATACCCCGCCAGGCGGGAACCATCCGTCCTCCATTAATAAATCTCGAGGCAGAGACACAATCATAGCCTGAGAGCATCTGCACTATATAAGGGATATACCGCGGATTATGGTTGAAATCGGAATCCATGATGACCAATATATCACCCGTTGCCTGTTCAATTCCGCACCGAATAGACTTGGCGTAATCGCGCTCTTCGGTCCGGATAATCACATGGACGGCAGGATCCCGCATATCCATAATAGCCTGCGCCGTCCCATCGGGACTTTGATCGTCAACCACCAGAATTTCATGAGGAAAATCCCGAAGCTCATTATGGATAGCAGGTATGAGAGATACTATATTTTCTCGTTCATTAAAGGTAGGCAAAATCACCGAGATATTTTTCATGCGTTTTTTTTCTTTAGTTTTTTTAAACGGGCGCATACATACCTAACCTGCAATTCCGTCAGTGCCAAGAACGTGGGAAGGCTTATAACCCTGGCGCTGATATGTTCGGCCACAGGCAAAGACGGCGCCTGGTAAAACGGCATCGTGCTCGCAGGATAAAATCCCGGACGAGTCTCGATTCCCGAAGACAATAGGCGCCTTATGAGTGAATCTCTGTTTGCACCAAAAACTGCGGGGTCTATCTCGACGGCTACGCACCAAGCTACAGGCTGAACCTCAGGCTTAAAAAATTGGAATCTGATACCTTCTTCATCCTTCAAATATCGGCGATAGAGTACATAAATTTTTCGTTTAGCCGATATAATCTTTGATAGGTTTTTAAACTGTGCGCATCCCAGCGCCGCTTGTATATTCGTCAACCTGAAATTATGCCCGAGGCAATCATGCCAATACTGTCGTTGTCGAGACATGCCATGGTCACGAATGACGCGCATGATGCCGTATAGCTTTCTGTTTGAGGTAAGAACGCAGCCTCCCTCGCCTGTCGTAATAGCCTTGGTTGCCTGAAAGCTAAAACAGCCGATATCGCCGAAAGTTCCGGCTAACTTACCGCAATATCTTGAAAACGGCGCCTCGGCAACATCTTCGATCAAATAAAGGTTGTGCCGCCTGGCCAACCGTTGCAGTGTTGTCATGTCGCAGACGTTCCCATAGGGATGAACCGCCACAATCGCTTTTGTTTTGGTCGAGATTTTCCGCTCGACGCATGCCGTATCAACACACCAGGTAGCCGAATCGATATCGGCGTAGACCGGCTTAGCCCCGGTAGCAATGACCATATTGACCGGTGCAATAAAGGTGAAGCCCGGTACAATCACTTCATCTCCAGGACCCGCGCCAATTGCCAAGAGGGCCAAGTGCAACGCGCTTGTTCCGCTCGAAGTAGTAATGCAAAATCGTGCACCGTGGTACCTGGCAAAATCTTTTTCAAGCTTTTCAACATAGGGACCTCCTGAAATCCATGACGAACGCAATGCGTCAACCACAAACTTTTGCTCTTCTCCCCAAAAATATGGTTGTGCCCAGGGAATTTTCACAGGTTATCACCGTATAATCCGACCATATACCGGCCAGATGCCCCCTTGCATTGATAGCCATGGCTTCGCATCAACGCTGCGAACTCTGAACGCGTGTACCAAGTGACAGGCACATAATAGTCTGTTGCACATAGATAATTAATTGCTTGCTGGAGTAAAGATGCTTCTTTTCTTGGGCGCGGTAGAACATCTTCCACGATGACTACGCGACGTGCCGCCTTTTTAAAGCTTTCTAACAGAAGACCTGCTGAGGTTTTACGAAACTGGTAAAGGGAAATAACCATCACTATAACGTCGGGGGCGAGGATAGCGTCTGGCCACCCCGCGTGAAGATTCCACGAGATATGGTTAATGCCTTTTCTCTGAAGAATAGAGATAAATTCCGGACTTGCCTCAATGGCAGTATACGTGCATTCTTTCGAAATAAAATCTTTAAGGCGCCCGGGGCCTGCACAAACATCGACGACAGAATCTTCCGGTTTGATATACTGCCGAGCGATACGATAACGAAGATTGCACTTCCAGCCAAGTTTTAACAGGGTGAAAGTAGTATAAAGAAATTCACTGCGGTAATGAGACCCCCTTAAGAAGAAAGGTCGCATTCATACATTCGGCTTAAACTGGTTCTTGACTGACGAACGGGTAAAGAAATAAATGAAGATACCCCAAAAAATAATATCGCCGATGCAATGAATGATAACGGCGGGCAGGGCAACCGATGAAAACGTTGCCCTTATTCCTGACTGCGCTAAGATATATCCGAACTGTTGATCTAAATATTGGGTATGAAGTTTAAACGCGGGGTAGGGATGTTTCCAGTAAATGGTCAAGATGGTAAAACAACCGATGGCAATTCCTATTTTACGGGCAATTTCCTTCTGGGCCAAGAGCCCGATCCCCACAAGAAGGCCAATAATTCTTTGCAGCCATGAGAAATAATACCGCGCTACCATCAGATGATGAGGCAAATAACTATAGGTATTGGCATACCACTGCGCTTCCACAGCCAACTTGTGCATGTGTATGAGAGAGCTCAGAATCAGGAGAATGCCAAATATCGTAACGCCTTTGGATCGGCGAGATTGCCGATTGGCTACCAGGCAATCCTTAGGGATGGCATTCTTCTTAAATAATCGAAAGGACATTTTACTTATCCATCATTATTATTCGATTATAATCGCAGGAGTAGAGAGAAGTTCAAAACTGCCCGCGTTGGTATAAGTAATAACTATATCTCATAGCGGGCACATGGTTAATTATACATTATAAGGTTTAAATATCAAGAAAATGGGGTTACCGGCATTGGTCTGGCTTTTTCATTACTCAAAAAACTGAAAAAGGACATTGCGTACATTGCCATTGCTACCAGATACAATAAGTTAAACCCGCTCCACATAGACATATATTCGCACAAGCCGCCGACAATCGCACCTAAAAGGTTAAAACCGAATACCCCGGTAATATCCGTGGCTTTCTTAAAAGAGCTTGCAAAGATAATCCCGGCAAAAAACAAAGGCAGCGACATTGCCGCTGAGGAGAAGATTACCGAAAGAGCGGGATGGAATGATAAGTACGCTGCGGGCTTAATCAGCCAATTAAGAAATATCGCGCTGAAAAGCAATATATAAACTATATTGATATTAATGTTGCGCACTTTCGCGACGGCGGCATTGGCCAAGAGGATCATGACCAGGATAGAAACAAAGACAGCGGAATTAACCACCCAGGTGCTTCCAAATAATAAGGCAAAACGAGTAATGCTTACTGTCTCCAGAAGGAGGAACCCCGCACCTAAGAAAAAAAAGTGGGCATTGAACCGCCTCCAATTAAGCTTATTCGTATTCTGGATGGCCCCTGCAGAGAATAACAGTACAAACAATAAAATAATGATGTAGTGGACAGGGATACCTCTCTCTTGAAGATAGAGATACGGCCAGTCATCGGAAATAAACCTGCCGGGGCCGGAAAATTCCTTGTCAAATTTAAAATACGGGGATTCGGGCAATACTAAATTCCGGACGCCATCGCCTGCCACTAAAATCACCGTATCATCCGGCTTATAAGTAGTTGTCCGTATCGCTCTAACATTTTGACCAAAAACTTCCTTAAGACCAAAGAACAACTTCTCCTCAATCCACCGGCGGAACCCCAGATAAGTCAAAACAATATAACCCCCGGGTGCAAGTCGCTTCTTGATATCTGAAAAACTCTCTTTGGTATAAATAAAGTTATCCATGCGCACGCTTGAGAACTGCGATAAAACGCGGTGGGCGTCAAGATAACCGAAGGTTATAATCCCATAGGTTTTATTTGTCCGGCGGATATAAGAACGGGCGTCATCCACAAATACCTTCACCTTCGGCGATAGATAAGGTCTCTCCGTATGCAAGGTGCGCCCTAATCGCGCTATCAAAGGATCTATCTCCACGGCATCTACCGCTTCTGCCCCTTTACGGAGAGCGGCCGATACATCGTTTCCCGAACCCGCCCCTAACACCAATACATGCTTAGGATTAAGAAGGGTATATGGAAATTCATAAATGGCCTTGTAATGCTTCAGGTACGGGACCAACATCATGCGTTCATCGCTTAAGTTAAGCGCTAATTGTAGAAAAGTATTGTTGATGGAGAGAGAGAAATCCTGGGGTTCCTCCTGAGAAGAAAAGCTCATCGGATTAATATCTACCTTTTGATAAGGAGACCAGCAGGAAAACGCATCCATCCGGGCAACTGCACAAAGTGCCAAGAAAAAAACTCCCGCATTCAATAATAGTTTCTTGAGTGTGCCTGCAATAAACCATAATGACAGAGCAAGGCCTACGATAAACCAGTAGACCGGGCTGAGCATAAGGCTGGAGAGATACGAGAATGCCACAACGCCAAGAATGCTGCCGAAGATATTGAGCGAGTATGATACTAATGGAGGGAACGATCGCAAGCTAATACCTAATTGCTGGCCTAGCGGTACGAAAAGCAAGGAGATAAGGCAAAAGAAGATTGCGATAATAATCAGGAAATTAACCCCCTTAGCCGCGTAAAATCCGCGAAGAATCTCTCCTTGCAACAATTGCACTGAGATATCTACTTGTCTGAACAGAAGAACTGTCAAGAGAATACCTAATACCAAAAATAAAAAAAGGTTCATAAACTTGAATTTCGCCTCTGCCAGAAGACATCCGAGGCCAAGCCCAAGAAAAGAAGCGAGTAACACAATATTAGTAAAAAAGGCCATGATTTGAACGCTTGAGGGGATCCAGCGTATAAAGAGGACCTCGAAGTAGAGCGCCAGGAAGCTGATGAGAAACAAATCCATGACCTTCTTAATGTTTTGGTTATCGGCGGGCTCTTTCATACATTTTTAAGAGTGGTTGCGCTCAGGTATTAGCTTAATAAGTTAATCTTCTGTAACACATTGATGTTAATGTATCACAATTTCCTTAAAAAATAACCGGAGTTCTTTACGATAGGGTTGTTACAAATCAGGGCGCTCTTTATCTCTCAATCTTGATTTTGAGAGAGGTGTGTGGTTGCCTCTATTGGATGAAATCTGCAACTGGCTATATACAGAAGACCTAAGGTATTATATACGGGGTTAACTATTTTGCAACTGGTATAGGCCAAGTTATCAGTTATTGAATCTACCTTCACTAAAAGCCTTTGTCAATGCCCAACAAAACGGGAGACAATCCAAAAATGCATACGACGGGGTAGAGTTTGGAAAAGTGAATTTTGCACAGGCAGATTGGAATAGAAAACCGTGGGCATACGTTAAATATGCCTGCGGTATTGCGCTAAAGCAACTTATTTAGTTTAATTGACCGCACTTTGTTGGTGTTGTCTGCTTCGGTCGTATATTGTATCGTAACCTTGCTGTCCTTTTGTATATAGCTAAGCGCAATTGGCTTTCCATCCAGCTCGGTCATGGGAGTGCCGGCTTCTACTGCAAAGATCAGCTTTTGCCCATTATCACCAACAACGGTAATTACTGACTTTGTCCCTTTTTTAGCATCGCCGAGCGATACTGAATAAACTTTGCCGGTGAAAGTTTTGGTCTCAGGCACAATGGGTTCGGTCTCAGGTACAAAGGTTTCGGTCTCAGGTACAAAGGTTTCGGCCCCAGGTACAGCGGTTTCGGTCTCAGACACAGCGGGTTTGGGCTCAAGCACAGCGGTTTCGGTCTCAAGCACAGCGGTTTCGGTCTCAGGCACAACGGTTTCGGTCTCAGGCACAACGGTTTCGGTCTCAGGCACAACGGGGGAAGTCTTGATAGCCGGCGTTGATGCTTGCTCGGCAAAACACAAAGAGCTAACAAAGACAAGGGCAAGCAGTGTAAAAATTACCTTTTTCATACTTTCGCCTCCTTTTTAATAAAAATATTTCCGGAACAACTTATATTAATTCTATAAACTGCCCCGCATGGACTCGAACCATGATAGTCAGATCCAGAATCTGAAGTCCTACCGATTAGACGACAGGGCAAAAGTTAGATAAATTATATCTCCGACCCAAGCATCTTGCAATAGAAATCATCATCGAAGATGCAAGAAGCGCAGAAGGGATTTTCAAAGAGAAACAAAACAGGTTAAACAAATATTCACCTTCACGCGAGATCAAGAGAATCGTCTTGTCGACGACCTAAGGCGATCTTCGCGGGTGGTGCAGGAAGGGCTTTTATATTTTTCTGTAAATAAAATGATGTTGAAGATAATGAAAAAACAGTGAAAAAAATGCATTGGATAAAATCTTGATAACCAAAAATCATAAATACTTGAAAACAAATAAGTTATGAACTGGGAAAAATGCTCAAATATGTTATACTTTGTAGTAGGGAGGTAGAAAATAGGGTTTCGTTTTTATTATAATTTTGGGGGCAAGGATGTTTACTGCCGTATTAGCTTTATTCTGCGTCTTAATTTTAACTGGTCCCGCCCTTTACGCTCAAAGCGAAGGATTGGTCATCGGGGCGACCCCGCTCTCTCAAGAACAATTAAAGGGTGATCTTAACGACTTCGGGATTCCCCGCCCGGCAACTCCGCTCCCCCAGGGACAATTAATTAAAATCACAATCACAAAGCCTGTGCAACTTCCTGCGCAGCCCAAAGAGAAGCTGGATTGTGTGTTTTGGAATTTTGTTAATCAACGGGTTTATGAAGACACGGTCAAGATAAAAGAGGAAAAAAGGATATTGAGAGAAAAATGGCAAGAGTGGCTGGGAATAGATATTTTTTATCCTTACTATAAGGCCAAGGAGATTGAAAACTGGGTATGCGATAGAACGAAAGTTAAAATATTCAGCCTGAGAGGCCGCCTCAAATTTGAAAACAAGCAGCTGAGATATACCTTCAGCATGAGATTTTAGCCTTCACTTTCAAATTACCAGAGATTCTCTCTCATCCAGTCATCGATGCCCATAAGAAAATGCGTTCCTGTCTGGACGTCTTTGGATAAACCCGAAGAAAATCCTTTGGTTGTCTCGCAACCGCTTAAGAAGGACATAAGCAGCGCAACAGCCAAGATGCCAAGATATCCCTTCCTCATCTTATGCTCCTCAATGAGCGCGCGACTTATGGAGCGTAAACGAACATAAGTCGCTGCGCGAATTGATCCCGAGCCTGCATAAAAAACGCTTTAGTAAAGTCTGGGCGCTTTTTATGCGTTTAGGCGAGGGACTAGGTTTTTTCCTCAATGCGCGAATTTACCCACCGCATTAACCGTTTTTTCGTACGCTCTTTACCAAGATAATATATCACTTCGAATAAGCCCGGACCAATAGTTTTTCCGGTAAGGGCTACCCGTATAGGATGAATCAATGCCTTCGAAGGCAGGTTAAGCTCGCCGACCAGGTCACGGAAACATTTTTCGATTGTTGCGATATCGAAGGGGAGAAGAGCATCCAGCCTTTCAACAAAGAGTTTAAATTCTTTGGAAAGGTCGCAGCTTAAAAATTTTTCCTGCGCCTTCGGATCAACGGTGACCGTCTCGACAAAGAAGAAATCCGCCCAATCCACAAAATCGTTGAGGGTCGTAAGCCGCTCCCGGAATAATTTTACCAAAGATACTACATATTCTCTATCAAAATTATCTTTGCGGATATAGTTTTTCTCCTCCAATAAGGGGACAACCAAATCAGCCAATTGCTCGGGGTCGGCGTTTTTCAAATATTGGTTATTGATCCAGTTAAGCTTATCCATGTCAAAGGTAGCCGCGGTTTTGTTAACATCGGTGATATCAAATAATTTGATGGCCTCCCGGGCGGCGATTATCTCGCGATTCTCACCCGGCGACCAGCTCAACAGTAAAAGATAATTGACCAGCGCCTCGGAAAGATACCCCATGGCGCGGTAATCGGAAATGGCGGTTGCCCCGGTTCTCTTCGAAAGCCTGCCACCTTCTTGGCCGAGAATTAAAGGTAAATGGGCAAACGCGGGCACCGGGAATCCTAATGCCTCATAGAGCATAATCTGCTTGGGGGTGTTGGAAATATGATCGTCTCCCCTGATAACATGAGTAATCTGCATAGTGGCATCATCCACTACGCAGGCAAAGTTATAGGTCGGCGTGCCGTCGGATTTAATGAGCACTTGATCCTTGATGACCTCGGCATCAAAGGCGATTTCGCCGTGGATTAAATCTTGTATGGCAATTGTCCGGGGCTCGACCCTGAAAATAATGGCTTTGCCCCTGGGCCGGCCGTCTTCGGTCTTGCCTTCTTCTTCGTAGGCCTTGCCCGAGTCTAAAAGCTTCTGCGCAAATTCACGATACAGTGCGAACCTTTGGCTTTGATAGTAGACCTCATCCCAGTCAAAGCCCAGCCATTGCAAACTATCCAAGATTTCATCGACATATTTCTGCTCTGAGCGTTCTTTATCGGTATCTTCGATGCGTAAGATGAATTTCCCTTTTTTTGCCTGCGCATACATCCAGTTAAAGACTGCCGTGCGCGCGCCGCCGATATGTAAATAGCCGGTCGGACTGGGCGCGAACCTGACTCTTACCATCACGCTAACTCCTTGCCTTTTAAGAGTGCCTTGATATTGACTGCTAAAAGTTCCTCGGGGGCGTCCTTGGGGGCGATTTCCCGCATTGCTGCAATGACGCTGTCAGCGCTCACTGTATTTTTATGCGCCACATAACAGCCTAAGGCTACCATATTGGCAACTTTGGTATTTCCCAGCGCATTGGCGATATCGGTAAAAGGATAGCGTACGCACACAACACCGTTTTTCTTGACTCTTTCGTCCACTAAAGAGGCATTAATAATCATAAGCCCGCCTGTTTTGATCTGCTGGCGAAAACGGCCAAGCGCCGGCGCATTCATTATTATCAAGGTATCTGCCTTATCGACATAAGGGGAACTTATCTCCTCATCTGAGACGATGACCATGCAGTGCGCCGTCCCTCCGCGCACTTCTGCGCCATATGCCGGCATCCAGGTCACGTGTTTATTCCCATGCATGACTGCCTGCGCCAATACTTTACCCAAAAGCATGATACCTTGCCCGCCCGCGCCCGCTATTATAATTTTTTCAACCATAGTATCTCTATTTAATTCTGCCTAAAGGAAATTCTTTGGCCAGAACATTTTGAATCCAATCAAGGCTCTGCCGGGGAGACATGCCCCAGTATGTCGGACAACCCGATAACACCTCAACCAAAGAAAATCCTACGCCGTTTATCTGATTCTCAAATGCCTGTTTAATGGCGCGTTTTGTCTTAATGATTTCTTGCGGCGAATGCAAAGATACTCTTTCTATGTATTGTACGCCTTTAAGTTGCGCGAGCATCTCTGAGATCTTAAGGGGATATCCCTGAAGCTTAGGGTTTCTACCCAGCGGAGTAGTCGCGGTCCTCTGCCCCACCAGAGTGGTCGGTGCCATCTGGCCTCCGGTCATGCCATACACGGCATTATTGATAAAAATAACGGTTATATTCTCTCCGCGGTTAGCGGCGTGGATGGTCTCATTGGTGCCAATAGCAGCCAGATCGCCATCACCCTGATAGGTAAATACGACGGCTGAGGGCTCAACCCTTTTTATTCCCGTGGCTACTGCCAGAGTTCTTCCGTGTGCGGCTTCGCAGCAATCAAAATCCCAATAGTCATAGGCTATTACCGCGCAGCCAACCGGCGCAATCCCGATGACCTTTTCCCGTATTCCCAGTTCATCGATAACTTCGGCAAGCAGCCGGTGAGCCAAGCCATGGCCGCATCCAGGGCAATAATGCGTTGGTATGTTCCTTAATGACTTAGGATGTTTAAAAATTTTTCTCATAATTGTTATTTTCGTTTAGTTCGTTGGGTTCGTTATTATCGTTTAGTTCGTTACTATCGTTGAGGTCGTTGATTTCGTTAAACGAAATCAACGAAACTAACGATAATAACGATATTAACGAACTAAACAGTTTATTCTCTTTATTATCTCTTCTTCCGTTGGGATCCCTCCGCCGGCCCTGCCCAAGAATTCAACCGGACACTTTCCTCCCACGGCTAACTGCACATCTTCAAGCATCTGTCCGTGAGACATCTCAACCGTTAAAAATTTAACTTTTCTTCCGGAGCCTATCAATTGCGTAAATATTTTTCTCGGGAAGGGCCAGAGGGTCACCGGCCGGATAAGACCGATTTTTTTACCCTTTGCCCTCAATATTTTAATTGCGCCTTTAGCGATTCTGGCGGTAGTGCCGTAGGCGACTACGACAACGCGGGCATCATCTAAAAAACTGTGTTCCCATCGCTGCTCATTATGATACATGGTCTTATATTTTTTTTGCAACACGAGGTTAAACTTCTCCAGCGCTCCTTCTGCCAGATAAAGCGAACGTATGATATTTGGCTTTCGCCCTTTGCAGCCTGTCAGCGCCCACGGTTTCGACGTAATTTTCCTTCTTTGAACGGCGAACGGCGAACGGCGAACTTCTACCGGCTCCATCATCTGGCCCAATACTCCGTCACCCAGCACCATCACGGGATTGCGATAGGTATCGGCTAATTCAAAGGCCAATCCCATAAGCTCAAACGCTTCTTGTACGCATGCCGGCGCAAGCACGATACAGCGATAGTCGCCGTGACCGCCGCCGCGCGTGGCCTGAAAATAATCGGATTGAGACGGCGTGATATTACCTAACCCGGGGCCGCCGCGCATGATATTGACGATTACCGCCGGAAGCTGGGTGCCGGCAAGATAGGAAATACCTTCTTGCTTAAGGCTTATGCCGGGGCTGGAAGAAGAAGTCATTGCCCTCTCCCCCGCCGCTGCTGCGCCAAAAACCATGTTGATTGCCCCAAGCTCTGATTCTGCCTGGATAAACACGCCGCCTGCTTCCGGCATGTGAAGGGCCATATACGCGGGGAGTTCATTCTGCGGCGTAATGGGATACCCGGCATAAAAACGGCATCCCGCCCGTATTGCCCCTTCGGCAATAGCCTCGTTACCAGTCATTAATATCTTTGCTTTAGTCATCTCTCGTTTGGTTCGTTTGGTTCGTTAATATCGTTATTTTCGTTTAAGCGAAAATAACGAACTAAACGACCCTGACGAAATTAACGTTCTACTTCCACACTTCAATGCAACAGTCAGGACAGGTTATCGCGCACAGGGCACAACCTAAACAATCTGCGTTATTTTTAAATTTTACGGGCTTGACGCCTCTCCTGTTAAGTTTGTTATCGGCTGCCAAAGACCCTTTCGGGCAAAAACTTATGCACAGGAGACAACCTTTGCATTTTTCCCTATTGATTCTGATGGTAGGCATGTACTTTTAAATATTATTTTATGGCTGCAATAATTTTATCCGCTATTGCTTGCGCAGTCAAGCCGTAGTCCTTTAACAAAATATCTCTTTTCCCGCACGGTATAAACTCGGAGGGGAGCCCGATCCTGGTCACGGGCCGGCCAATTAATTCACTGACAGCGCTTCCAAACCCGCCCTCAAGCACGCCCTCTTCAACGGTAAAAATATGTTTTGGCTGCGCGCTTATTTTCTGGAAGAGCCCTTTATCCAGCGGCTTGACAAAGCGCGCATTGACTACCCCGATATCCATATCCTCCTTAGCCAAAATCTCTGCGGCCAAAAGCGACGGGATAACCATCGTCGCGAGCCCGAT
>Ga0315291_10007064_pt1 | contig 13921 bp, 11 predicted proteins | sample YL17G12_20_MG_FD_203070 | JGI IMG/M metagenome (GOLD analysis project Ga0315291, IMG submission 203070) | Sediment microbial communities from Yellowstone Lake, YNP, Wyoming, USA - YL17G12_20 | ecosystem: Environmental > Aquatic > Freshwater > Lake > Sediment | place: USA: Wyoming | collected...
CTCGTAGGGCAGAACCTTGCGTTCTGCCCCGATCATCTGGCACGCAGGCCAGAGGGCAGGATGGGATGCCTTACGAGTTGCGAACTGCAGAGGGGTTTTCATGCTCTCCGACCACGCCGAAGTGCCCAGAGTGTATGTCTCAATTCAGTGGAACGGCGCTCCTTGCGCGTGCCGCTGCGGGCACTGCTTTCTACGTGCTGGAGAGTGGAAGCCGACCAGGGTTCCATACCAACGTGCCCGGTCAATCGCCAATCGGTTTGCGGCATGGGCACAAGACGCGGCGTCCTCCGGCGTCTTCGCGGTTGAGCTCGGCGTTGGCGCATCATATGATCTGCCGTCGGATATACTGTGCGATTTCCTGAGGTTCCACCGCGAGCGGCCGACTCCCCTTGACATGCCGATATTGGTCAACGGACTGCGCTTCCGGACAAGAGCAGAGTTGACGGATTTCCTGCTGCCATTGCAGCGCGATGGCCTGAAAACCGTTTTTCTTACCTTCCACGGCTTCCGGCAGTCGCACGATGAATTCGCGGGAAGGCAGGGAGATTTCGACTACCTGCTCATGATGGCCGAGGTCGCCGCGGAACTTGGGCTGCGGGGGGACCGCGCCATCCTCATCCGCAAGCCCACACTCCACCAGTTGCCGCGATTGCTAGCCGCGCTCAGCGCCATCAACGGGCCGGCGGAGAACTACCCCGACATCTATGACTACTTGGGACGCGCCATCGTGCGTGAAGACGAGCGACCGGAGGGCGACGATCTTCAGCTTGTCCCGGCGGAATTGCGCGAAGCCATCAACATGGCCCGCTTTCGCACTGAGGGCGAATGGGTAGCCGCCGTAGTGTCAGGCGACGTCCCTCCGAAGTCCAAGATGCTTTACTGCCTGAACGTTGATGAGGCAAGCGTTGACTCGCTTGAAAGCGAGCCTTGTGAGGATATATTGGAGCGCCTGCTCCAGCTTGACTAGGCAGAGCGCGTCGCCAGGCCAACGCTTGCGGAGGTGGCTGCGAGCTACGGAAACCGGGGCAGCCGGCGACTTTACGACCTGCGAAACCTGGAGCGGAAATGGTACGGCCAATACTACGCCGAGCATGATCCGGCACGTCTGCAACAGTGGCTCAACCCGTTATGCTGGCGTATTCGCTTGGAGTGAGCGACAAGGCAGGAGACAAGCTCCTGCCCTACGATCATCGCTCGAATACAGGTCAAGGGGATGCCCTGGGGCTGGCCTCTGTGGGGCGGGGCTACCCAGCCCCGCCCTGAACACGGCGGGCATGGGTATGCCCGCCCTACAAGCGCAGGCGATTCGCCTGACCGCCAATACCAGTAGGCTCCGCAGACAGCCAATGCAATACCACCAAGCGGTCGAGTACCTGGAGGGCCTGGTAGATTACGAGCGCCTGGCCGTCGCGCGGACGTGGAACCTCGACCGCATGCACTTCATGCTGGAGCGGGCGGGCGAGCCGCAGCGGGGGCTGCGCGCGGTTCACATCGCCGGCACCAAGGGCAAGGGCTCAACCGCCGCCATCATCGCCTCCGTGCTCCAGGCCGCCGGCCTGCGCACCGGTCTATACACCTCTCCTCACCTACGTGACTTCCGCGAGCGCATCCGCGTCAACGGCGCCATGATATCCCGGCGCGACGTCGCCCGCCTGGTTACGCAGGCGCGCCCCATCATCGAGGCGGTGCCCACCGCCGCACTTGGCCCGCCGAGCTTCTTCGAGGCTCACACCCTGATCGCGTTCCTCTATTTCCGCGAGCGGGAATGTGACATCGCGGTCCTGGAGACGGGCCTCGGCGGCAGGCTCGATGCGACCAATGCCATCGAGGATCCGCTGGTGGCCGTCATCACCCGCATCGCGCTCGACCACCAGGCGGAGCTGGGGTCCACTGTCCCGCGTATCGCCGCTGAGAAAGCCGGCATCATCAAGCCGGGCTCGATCGTAGTCTCCTCGCCGCAGGTGCAGTCGGCGTGGCGGGTGCTGACCGAAACGTGCAGAGAGCGCAGCGCCGCGCTGCACGGCGTGCGCGTCAAACAAGCCTCCGGGCGCAAGCCCCTCTATCGTCGGCTCCTCCCGGAAAAGCGCAAGGCTTCGTTCGTCCTCGAACAGGTGGACTCGGGGCCCGACGGTCACGTGTTCAACCTGAGCGGCATGGGGGCGGACTATCGCGACCTTCGCTGCCCGCTGCTCGGCGATCACCAGCTCCTTAACGCGGCGACCGCCGTCGGCGCACTGCATCTGCTGGGAAGGCGCGGCATCACCGTTGCCGAGGAGGCCCTGCGCCGCGGCCTGGCCGCCGTGCGCTGGCCCGGACGGCTCGATGTCGCGGGCCGCAGGCCATGGATAATTCTCGATGGCGCGCACGACGAGATCTCCGCGCGAGCGCTGGCGGCGTCGGTGATCGACCTGTTCCCCCATCGGCGCTTGATTCTGGCGCTCGGGCTTTCGCGCGACAAGGATATCCGGGCGGTGGGGTCACACCTGTGTCCTATCGCCGATAGCGTGGTCTTCACCGCCGCCCGCCTGCCGCGCGCGGCCAGCCCGAAGGAATTGGCGCAGATGCTGGGCGACCTCTGCCCGCAGCACCGTGAGGCGCCCACCGTGGCCGCGGCCCTGGACGCAGCGCTGGCGCAGGCCGGAGAGGAAGACCTCGTCCTGGTTAGCGGCTCACTCTACGTCGTGGGCGAGGCGATGGAAGGACTTCAGGCGCGACGCACTCACAGGCGCGCACGTAGGGCGGCTGACTGACATGCTGTACCAGTCCGACCATGTGCTTCTCGCGGCTGTGCTCCTGGCGCTGGCGCTGCCCGAGCCGGGGCGCTGGAATCCGTTTGCGGTTGCTGGCCACGCCGCGCGCGTATTCGCGCGGGACCTGCCGGGCAGCGGGCGGTGGGCCGGCCCGGCGGGCGTTCTGCTGCTCGTGCTGGTCGTATCGCCCGCGGTGGGCATCGCTTGGGCCCTGGTCTACGCCCTGCCCGTGGGACTGCGAGTTGTGGCGCCCGAGGCTTCGCCGGTCGTCGGGCTGGCGCTGGCGGGCATCCTGCTCCGGCTGACCTTCCGGCTGCCGCCGGTGTGGGTGTGGGCGAGATGGACCCGGTCACAGCCGGCTGCGGCTGCGCCACATCTTCCAGCGGGCGCGATTTCTCTTGAAGTCGCGATACCCTCGCGCGGTCGGGGGACCGCGCGCCCAAGTGGGCTGGCTGCGCCACATGAATTCCTCGCTCGCTGCGCGACCGACCTGGCTGCGCCGGCGCTGCTGTTTGCCTTCCTCGGCATATATGCCGCACTCATCTACCGGGCGGCGCTGGAGGTCGCGCGCGCTCTGAGCGAAAGCCCGGATGCGTCCAGGCTCGCGGCGCCGGCGGCGTGGGCGACTTACATCCCCGCCGCGCCCGCTCACCGCCTGGTGATACTGTTTTCGGCGCTGGCGGCGCCGTCGCAGGTAGCCGCACCCCCGGAAGATACCTGCCTGGAGGCACCAGCGCTGACGACTCGCCCGCAACAGGTGCGGGCGTGCGCGGTGACCGTAGCAGCGACGATAGCCGTCGCGCTCCTGGTGACCATATGGTGACGCCCGAGCCATGACCGCAGTCAGACCAGCCGGCCGCGCCTGGGTACCGTTAGTGCTGATTCTCGCGCTGGCGACGCTGTGGCGTGCCGCGTACTTCGCCAGTGCCCCTTCGCCGCTCGCGGGGGTGGACGCCCAGGACGCCCGGGAGTACGACGCCATTGCCACCACGCTCCTCCGCACGGGGGAGTTCCGCACGCCCGCCCACGGCATGCCCCACGGGGAGTACGCCATACGCACGCCGGGTTACCCAGCATTCCTGGCCGCGATCTATTGGCTCGGTGAGCGCTGGTTCGGGTCGCGGCTTGCGCTCGTGCGTCTGGCGCAGCTCGCGCTCGACCTGGGCGCCCTGCTGCTGACATACGCACTGGCGCGGCGCCTGCTGGGACGCCGGCGGGCGCTCGTTGCTGCATTTCTCTACGCGCTCTACCCCGGCTTCTGGTGGGCGGCGTCGGCCCTCTACTCGGAGACGCTCTCGATCTTCCTGTGGGCGGGGGCCCTTCTCATTCTGACCATCGGCTTCGAGGCGCGCCGCGCGCGGGCATTTGCCGCCGCCGGGTTGATTCTGGGCCTGGCGGCGCTGGTGCGGCCCACGGGCCAGGCCTTCGCGCTAATCCTGCTGGTCGCGCTGGTGTGGGCTTACCGTGTCCGCGAGCGACGCTGGGTGTGGCACCTCGCGGCATTCGCCGTCGCATTCGCCGCCGTCACCGGACCGTGGGCGGTCCGCAACTCCCGGCTTTTTCACCGGCCTGTGGGCCTGTCAAGCTATGGCGGCCTAAACTTCTTTGTGGGCAACTATCTGCCGTTTCACGGCATGTTCCGCAAGGCGACGTACCCCATCGTCAACCGCATCACTGCGCACACGACGGATGAGTTCGCCGCCGACAGGGCGCTGTGGCGCGCCGGGTGGGAGAACATCGAAGGCTACGTCGTTTACCGCCCAGCAGAGTACGCCGGTCTGCTGTGGCGCAAGTTCCGCACTTTCTGGAGCGCCTACCAGGCGCAGACCATGGTCATCGGGTGGGGCCGCCTGGGGTTTCGCGGGTGGCAGTTGCATGACGCGCTGCTGCTGCTCGGCCTGGTGGGCCTGCTCGTCGCGGCCTTTTCAGGAAGGCGCTTCGCGCCCGTTTTTGCCGCGATCGCTTTCACCTGCCTGGTTCACGTAGCCACCATAGCCGAGGAGGGCCGGTACAACCTGGTGGTCATGCCCTACGTGATCATCCTGGCGAGCGCCGGTTTGGGATGGCTGTCGCCACGCTTCCTCGGCCGGGGCCTTGTCGAGTTGCCCATGGGCGGCGAAGCCGGCACCCAGGCCGACTAAAGCCCCCGTGGCGCCCCCTGCACGGTTGCATCCTCCACCTGGAAATCGCCGCTTGCAGACCCTGCGGTATTTGGTACAAATATCATGCAAGTGGGATGCAAAGGATGCTTGACAGCCATAATATCAAGGTATATATTAACGAGCGTAATACGGCGACACGGCAGGGACAGTTGCGGTGTCTGCGCTAAGATCCGATGGGAGGTATGAATTCCGATGCCCAAGATCATAGGAATCGACCTGGGTACGACTAACTCCGTTGTGGCCGTGGTGGAGGGTGGTGAGCCGCACGTAATCACGACCGCCGAAGGCGGCAGGCTGTGTCCATCCGCGGTCGCCTTCACGAAGACCGGCGAGAGGCTCGTCGGCCAGGCAGCCAGGCGCCAAGCGGTCATCAACTCCGAGAACACGGTTTACTCCATAAAGCGCTTTATGGGGCGTCGCTACGGCGAGGTCAAGACCGAGCGTGAGATGGTCCCGTTCAAGGTTGTGCAGGCGTCCAACGGCATGGCCGTTGTCGAAATCCAGGGCAAGCAGTACACGCCCGAGGAGATCTCGGCCATGATTCTGCAGAAGCTGAAGGCCGATGCCGAGGCGTACGTCGGCGAGAAAGTCACGCAGGCGGTCATCACCGTGCCCGCGTACTTCAATGACGCCCAGCGCACCGCGACCAAGATCGCGGGTGAGATCGCCGGCCTGGAGGTCTTGCGCATCATCAACGAGCCGACCGCGGCTTCTCTCGGCTACGGCCTGGAGAAGAAGGCCGAGGAAACCATCCTGGTGTGGGACCTCGGCGGCGGCACGTTTGACGTGTCAATTCTTGAGGTCGGCGGAGAAGTGTTCGAGGTCAAGTCCACCAGCGGGGACACCCATCTCGGCGGCGACGACTGGGACGAGCGCCTGGTCAACTACATCGCCGACCAGTTCAAGCAGGAGCAGGGCATCGACCTGCGCAGCGACCGCCAGGCGCTGCAGCGGCTGCGCGAGGCGGCCGAGAAGGCCAAGATCGAGTTGTCAACCGTGGTGCAGACGAGCATCAACCTCCCATTCATCACCGCGGACCAGACCGGGCCCAAGCACCTGGACACGAACATCACCCGCGCGAAGTTCGAGGAACTGACCTCCGACCTCCTCGACCGCTGCGTCGGCCCCTACCGCCAAGCGATCGCTGACGCGAAGCTCACGGACAGCGACATCGATGAGGTCATCCTGGTCGGCGGCGCCACGCGCATGCCGGCGGTACAGGAGCTGGTGCGCAGGCTCACCGGCAAGGAGCCCAACAAGAGCGTCAACCCGGACGAGGTAGTGGCCGTCGGCGCGGCGATCCAGGCGGGCGTGCTGAGCGGCGAAGTGCGCGAGGTGGTGCTGCTCGACGTGACGCCGCTGTCGCTGGGCGTCGAGACCCTGGGCGGAGTGATGACCAAGCTGATCGAGCGCAACACCACCATCCCCACCCGCAAGAGCGAGGTCTTCACCACCGCCGCCGACGGGCAGACGGATGTCGAGATCCACGTGCTCCAGGGAGAGCGCGAGATGGCGCGCGACAATCGCACGCTGGGCCGCTTCCACCTGACGGGCATTCCCCCGGCGCCGCGCGGGATTCCGCAAGTCGAGGTCAGCTTCGACATTGACGCCAACGGCATCGTCAACGTAAACGCCAAGGACCTCGGCACGGGGCGCCAGCAGAGCATCACCATCACCGGATCCAGCCAGCTCAACAAGGGCGACGTCGAGCGCATGGTTGGGGAGGCGGAGACCCACGCCGAGGAAGACCGCCGGCTCAAAGAGGAGGCCGAGACGCGCAACCGGGCCGATTCGCTCGTGTACCAAACCGAGAGGACCCTGCGCGATCTGGGCGAGAAGGTGCCGGCCGACCTGCGCCAGGAGCTGGAGGGCAAAGTGCAGGCGGTGAAAGACGCGATTTCGGCGAACGACACCGGACGCATCCGCAGCGCCAGCGAGGACCTGCAGCAAGCCTCCTACCGGTTGTCGGAGATTCTCTATCACCAGGCCGCGCAGACGCCCGGCGCTGCGGAAGCGACCGCGCCGGGGCCCGAGGAGCAGCCGCCGCAGGGCGGCGACGACGAGGGCGTCATAGACGCCGAGTACCGGAAGAGCGAATAGGGACCGCGACCGCCGTCGCGCGTGAGAGGATTGCCATGGATCTGCGTTGGGATCCCTTCGCCGAGCTGGCAAACCTGCGCGAACGAATGCGGGCCCTGGAGGAGGGCCTGCGTCAGGGCAGTGCGTCTTCAGAGGCGCCCGAATCGCGCCCATGGGCGCCACGGGGCGACATCCGCGAGACTGACCACAGCCTCGTGTTCGAGGCAGAGCTCCCCGGCGTCGGCCGGGATGACATCGAGATCGAGGGCGAGGGCGAGAGGCTCACCATCAGGGGCGAGCGCAAACCCTCGAACGAGGGCGATCTCGTGCGGGTGGAACGGCCGTACGGGCCTTTTCATGGCTCGTTTGCCATCGGAGTCCCCATTGACCACGGCCGGGTGACGGCGAGATACCGAGACGGGGTACTCGAGGTCACGCTTCCGAAAGCGGGGCAATAGCATCGCCAGCGGGCCAAGGTACCAGTGGAATGACCTGTCCGCGTGGCGATGGGAGCTAACTGCGGCGAGTGAACGGCAAGGACTACTATAAGATACTCGGCATCAGCCGGGGGGCGACGGACAAAGAGATACGCAAAGCGTATCGCCGCCTGGCCCGCAAGTTCCACCCGGACGTCAACCCCGGGGATAAGGACGCCGAGCGCAAATTCAAGGAGATCAGCGAGGCGTACGAGGTACTGAGCGACAAGGACAAGCGCGCCAAGTACGACCAGTTCGGGCACCTCGGCGACACCTGGCGCAGGGTGCACACGGGCGCCCCGGGAGCGGGCGGGCCACAGGCATGGCGAACCGTTGACTTCGACGCCACCGGTGAGGCGCCCGGCTTCGGCGACCTGTTCGAGATGTTCTTCGGCGCCGGACCGGGCCGGGCCGGAACCCGCGTGGGCGCTCCGCCGACGGCCAAAGGCCAGGATCTGCGCCACGAGGTAGAGATCACCCTGGAGGAGGCCGCCAAGGGGACGCAGCGTACCGTGATGGTCGCGATGCCCGACGGCAAAAACAGGCGCCTGGATGTCAAGCTTCCCGCCGGCGTGCGCGACAGCGCCAGAGTGCGCCTGGCGGGAGAGGGAGCGCCCGGCATCGGCGGTGGGCCGCCGGGCGACCTCTATGTCATCCCGCACATTCGCCCTCACCGCCTGTTCGAACGCGAGGGCGATGACCTGCACATAGAAGTACCCGTGACTTTCGGCGAGGCGGCGCTGGGGGCGGAGGTGAAGGTGCCAACGCTGTGGGGCGACGTCACGGTGACCATCCCTGTGGGCAGTTCCTCCGGCAGACGGCTGCGGTTGAGCGGGATGGGCATGCCCCATTTGCGCGGCGACGGCAAGGGCGACATGTTCGTCAAGCTGCGGGTGGTCGTGCCAAAGAACCTGACGGAACAGGAGCGGGGGCTGGTCGAGCAGCTACAGCGCTCCCGCTCCGAAGACCCGCGCCGGGGGCAGTGGGGGTAGCCGCCGACGACCCCCGCGGGCTGCAGAAACTAAGGGGAGCCTGGTAGCAATGTCAGCGAAAAACGAGGCCGAAGAGCCTGTTTACGTCATAAGTGTGGCAGCGAAGCTGCTGGACGTCCATCCGCAAACGCTGCGGATGTACGAGCGGCTGGGGTTGGTCGCGCCCGCTCGCAGCCGCACCAACTTCCGTCTCTATTCGCACGACGACGTCGAGCGCCTGCGGCGCATCCAGCATCTCACCCAGGACATGGGGGTCAACCTCGCCGGCGTGCAGGTCATCCTCGACCTGCTCGACAAGATGGAGCGGGAACGCGAGGAAGCCGAACGCAGGCTCATCGGGATGCGGCGCGAGGTCGAAGCGCGCATCGGCCGCCTGCGCGAGGAGCTGGAGGCCCAACTGCGCCGCGAGCACGAGACGGGCAAGCGCACCTCGTCCGGCCCCGCATCCTCCGCGGAAACGCGGCGCTGAGAGGCAACACAGATGGACCTGAGCAAGTTTACCGACAAAGCCAAGGAGGCGCTGGCGATGTCGCAGGAGATCGCCGTGCGCTACCGCCACACCCAGCTCGACGCCGAGCACGTGCTGCTGGCCCTGCTCGAGCAGCGGGAGGGTATCGCGCAGCTCATACTGCGCCGCGCGGGAATAGACCCCGCCGCCGCGCAAACGCAGGTGGAGAATGCGCTCGCCCGGCAGCCCAAGGTCCAGGTCAGCGGGCCCGGCGGCGGCCAGGCGCAGATTTACGTCACCCCCGGCCTGTACCGCATGCTGACCGAGACCGCGTGGCAGCAGGCCGAGCGGCTCCACGACAACCTGATCGCGGTGGAGCACATCCTGCTCGCCCTGCTGGAGACGCCGGGCGAGGCCGGCAGCATCCTGCGCAACTCGGGGCTGACGCAGGATGCCGCCGATCGCGCGCTGCGTGACATCCGCGGCGCGCACAGCGTGACCGACGAGGCGGCGGAGAGCAAGTACGCGGCGCTCGACCGCTACAGCCGCGACCTCACCGATATGGCGCGCAAAGGCGAGCTGGACCCGGTCATCGGTCGCGACGAGGAGATCAAGCGCGTCATCCAGGTGCTGAGCCGGCGCACCAAGAACAACCCGGCGCTCATCGGCGACCCCGGCGTGGGCAAGACCGCGGTGGTGGAGGGCCTGGCGCAGAGGATCGTCGCCAACAACGTGCCGGAGAACCTGAAGGGCAGGCGCGTCATCGCGCTCGACCTCGGCGCCATGGTCGCAGGCTCGAAGTTCCGCGGCGAATTCGAGGAGCGCCTCAAGGCGGTGATGGACGAGATCCGCAAGGCCAAGGGCGAGATCGTCGTGTTCATCGACGAGCTCCACACCGTGGTCGGCGCAGGGGCGGCCGAGGGGGCGATCGACGCCGCCAATATGCTCAAGCCCGCGCTCGCGCGCGGCGAGCTGCAGTGCATCGGCGCCACCACCCTCGACGAGTACCGCAAGCACATCGAGAAGGACTCGGCCCTGGAGCGCCGCTTCCAGCCCGTCTTCGTCGACGAGCCGAGCGTGGAGGAGACCGTCGAAATCCTGCGCGGCCTGCGCGATCGCTACGAGCAGCATCACAAGGTCAAGATCGAGGATTCGGCCCTGGAGGCCGCGGCCCAACTGTCAGCCCGCTACATCACTGACCGCTTCCTGCCCGACAAGGCGATTGACCTGGTGGACGAGGCGTCAGCCAAGAAGCATATCGAGACCGCTTACGCCCCGCCGGAGATCAACGAACTCGAAGGGCGCATTCGCCAGCTCGAAGCGGAGCGCGAAAGCGCGGCCATGGCGCAGGACTACGAGCGCGCCGCGCGGCTCAAGCAGCAAGCGGAATCGCTGCGCGCGGAGCTCGACGCCAAGCGCGCCGAGTGGGAGGCCGCCCGGGGCGGCGCCAGCTCGGACGTGACGCAGGAGGACATCGCGCAGATCGTCTCGAGCTGGACCGGCATCCCCGTGTCGCGCATGTTCGAGGAGGAGGCGCACAAGCTGCTGGAGATGGAGCAGCGCCTGCACGAGCGCGTCGTCGGCCAGGACGAGGCGGTGACCGCGGTGGCGGAGGCCATCCGGCGCGCGCGGGCGGGGCTCAAGGATCCGCGCCGGCCCATCGGCTCCTTCATTTTCATGGGCCCGACCGGGGTCGGCAAGACCGAGCTGGCGCGCGCGCTGGCGGAGTTCCTGTTCGACGACGAGGAGGCGATGGTGCGCCTCGACATGTCGGAGTACCAGGAGCGCCACACGGTATCGCGGCTGGTGGGCGCGCCGCCCGGCTACGTCGGCTACGAGCAGGGCGGCCAGTTGACCGAGGCGGTGCGGCGGCGGCCCTACCGCGTGGTGCTGCTCGACGAGATCGAGAAGGCCCACCCCGACGTGTTCAACGTGCTGCTGCAGATACTGGAGGACGGGCGGCTGACCGATGCCTCCGGGCGCACGGTGGATTTCAAGAACACCGTGATCATCATGACCTCGAACATCGGCACGCAGTGGATGAAGGCGGCGGCGCTGGGCTTCGGGGTCGAGCGGGAGCAGGCTGACTTCGAGGCCATGAAGGCGCGCATGTTGGAGGAGCTGCCCCGCGTCATGCGCCCGGAGCTGCTGAATCGCATCGACGAGATCATCGTCTTCCGGCCGCTCACGCGCGAGCAGATTCGGCGCATCGTTGACCTGCTGGCCAAACGCGTCGAGCGCCAGCTCAGCGAGCGCAAGATCTCGCTGCAGCTCACCGAGGAGGCGCGGGATATGCTGGCGGAAGTCGGCTTCGACGAGGAATACGGGGCGCGGCCGCTGCGGCGCACGATACAACGTCTCGTCGAGAACCCCATCTCCAGCGGCATTCTGCGCGGCGAGTTCCGCGAGGGCGATACCGTGGTGGTGGATGTCGAGGACGGCAAGATCGCGCCCAAGCTGCTGGTACCGGCCGGCCGCCCCGAGAAAGCCGCGTAACGTGCTACTCATGACGATGGTGGCACAGGTCCCTAAGCCCTGACCTTAGTCGGGGCCGGCGGCTAGGTCGCGCAGCGACCGCCGTGGCGGCTCTTGAGCCTAGCCAGATGGCGGCCCTTGGCGGGGCTAGCCATTTTCAACCTGTGACCATTCCACAGGATATGATCCTGTGCCGCCGGGACATGTGACGAACCGACCGCATTGGTCGCAAGGGCAGGAGGCGGAGTCGAGCTGCCAGCGATGGTTACTTGGACTTGGGTTCGATTCCCGGCGCCTCCACCATCCTGCGACCTTAGCATCCCCTATGGAAGGAATGCGCAAATACAATCAAGCACGGCTCACGGAGATCTGTTAGACTCCTGAGTCAGAGCGGGGAATAATGAAGAGGTCAACGTCAGAGGCGTACAAAGAACGTATGTTGCGAGTACTCGTATACATCCAACAACACCTGGATGATGAACTCTCCCTTGAGGAGTTGGCTGGAGTCGCCTGCTTTTCACAGTATCACTTTCATCGCGTTTTCCGCGGCATGCTGGGAGAATCAGTCGGGGAGCACATCCGGCGCCTCCGGCTGGAGCGCGCGGCGTCACAGCTTAAGCGCAGCGACAAGCCGATCATAAAGATCGCGCTCGAGGCTGGTTACGAAGCCCACGAGGCATTCAGTCGTGCCTTCAAAGCCATGGAAAGCGTCTCGCCCTCCGAGTTTCGCTCATGCAGCCGCTCCACCTTGCGCACCAGCACGCCCTCTGGTGTTCACTACCGCGGGGGAAAGCAATTGAAGGACTTTAACCCCGTCCGCTCAGGAGATGAAAGTATGGATGTGAAGATCGAGACCATCGAGCCGATGCGCGTAGCCTTCGTCCGTCACACTGGGCCTTACGGTGAAAGCAGCGCCGCCTGGGGCAAGCTCACCGCGCAGCTCGGCAAGCAAGGCATGCTTGGGGCCGACACGAAATTCATCGGCATCTGCTACGACGACCCGGAGGTCACGCCTCCAGACAAGCTCCGCTACGATGCGTGTGTTACGGTGAATGACGACTTCGAGGCTGAAGGCGAGATTGGCGTGCAGACGGTCACCGGCGGGCAGTATGCCGTCACCACTCATTTTGGACCCTATGAAAAGCTAGGCGAGACATACGCGAAGCTGCTCGGAGAGTGGCTGCCGGTAAACGGCCGGGAGTTGCGTTCCGCCCCCTGCCTGGAGTTCTATCTGAACGATCCGGAGAGTGTAGAACCTGAAGATCTGATCACTGATATCTACGCGCCGCTGGAGCCACGGTGAAAACCGAACACAGGAATAGGGTGAATGGAGCAGCCGACAGGTTCACCTTGTTTGTCCATCACATTCGAAAATCCGCCAGAGGAGTCCGGATAATGGCAACACAGGAGAAGATTGATCTCTTCAGAACGCACAAAGATGAATACGCGGCCCCTAAGTCGCCCATCCTCATTAATGTTGGGGATGGGATCTATCTCACCATTGAGGGGTGCGGCGCGCCAGGAGGTGTGGAGTTCGCAGCCAAGGTTGGCGCGCTCTATGGGGTCGCCTACACTATCAAGATGACCCGCCGATTTGCCGGGGAACAGGACTATGTGATCGGCAAGCTGGAGGCCCAGTGGTGGGGCGAGAAGGAGGGCGTCGCATTCGACCAACTCCCAATGGAGAAATCGAGCTGGAGGCTGTTGATCCGCACGCCTGGCTTTGTCGGCAAGGACGAGCTGAAGCAGGCTGTCTCGGTCCTGCTCGAGAAAGGCAAGCAACCCGAGGTTGCTCAGGTCCGGCTCGAGAAGATGGCTGAGGGCAAGTGCATCCAGATGCTTCACGTGGGGCCATACGAGCGCGAGAGTGACACAGTCGCCCAGATGAAGGAGTTTGCTGATCGGGAAGGACTGACGCCCCTCGGCAAGCATCATGAGATCTACCTTTCAGATCCACGTCGTGTCCCACCGGAACGGCTGAAGACAATTCTTCGGATGCCGGTGGTAGGCCGCGACTGATCCTCAGCTAGGATCGGGGCCGGGCTCACACCGAAGCGAAGCGCGGTCTCGGCCCAGCAGAAATGAGACCATACTCTCGTCGCGCTGGCAGCTTACCACCGCGGCTGGTCTTGTCTCAACACGGGTGACATCTCTTCGTCAGACTCGTGCCGGGACGAGATCCGCGACCTCGTGGACATGTCCGCGGTTTCGATCCCACGTCGTTTTCCTTACCAAAACATCCCGGCGTCGAAATCTGCCACCTCGTCCACAGCTAGAGAGTGTTTCGATCCCAGGTCAGTTTCCTCCACCACCCTCCTGAGGAGGGACTGTCTCTTGGGGATTCCTGGCGCTCTCAGCGGAGGGCGCGTTGCCGCTCATTCTCGCGTGTGTGGCGGCATTCTGGGCGTTTCGGTTGCTCGCGGCGCCAGGGGCCGATGTCGGGCCCTTCGACTTGGCGACCCCTGTAGCAATGAGCGGCAGCGAGGTTCTCGCCACCGCCCATGTAAACCGGGGCCATGGAGTCGGCGTTTAGCGTGAG
>Ga0315291_10007065_pt1 | contig 13920 bp, 10 predicted proteins | sample YL17G12_20_MG_FD_203070 | JGI IMG/M metagenome (GOLD analysis project Ga0315291, IMG submission 203070) | Sediment microbial communities from Yellowstone Lake, YNP, Wyoming, USA - YL17G12_20 | ecosystem: Environmental > Aquatic > Freshwater > Lake > Sediment | place: USA: Wyoming | collected...
ACATGCTCGAAGATCTTCACGTACTTGAGGTCCGGAGCCCCTGCCGATGTATTGGGGAAGACACCGGTGGGGGACTCGTGAACGAGTCGGTAGTGGCGCAGGGCCGGGACCGTCTCCACCGGGAGGAAGACGGCCTGGGAGACCGCGTTTGCGAGGTTCCCCCTGGCGGCGTCCCGGTTGAACTCTGCGGTCATGTTCTTTGCATCTCCTGCACTGAGGATCTGGGCCTTGGTGATGAGGGGCCAGTCAAGGCCGGTAAGCTCGGGAAGCTGGTACTCGATGTAGTAGGCCGTGGTGGGGATTGTCATCGAGCCATCGAAGTTGTGGAGCCTCGAGACCATGGTCTCGTAGTAGGACTGGTTGTTCAGCTTCACCAGCTGGTACTGGCCCGAGGTCTGCCCCGGGACATAGTACGCCGGGTTGTACGGGGTGTCGCTTACGGAGCTGTTAAACCAGGTTGCCATTGCCCAGAACTTGGGGCTGTCCATCTCGATGTCGGTGATGACGTACCTGATCCCGAGCTGGTCGGCGACGGAGTTGGCATACTCTTCGGACCCGGTCATGAAGTAGGAGGCGGCGCCAATCGGGCCTGCCACTCCCGCCTGGAATGGGTTCGCGTTGGGGATCCGTTTTGCGATGAAGGTGATCTGGTGGCCGTAGTCCCACCAGGACATCACCCCATAGGAGCCAGGCGGATAGGAGAAGGTGGACCTGTCAAAGATGCCATAGTAGTCCACGCCAGGATCCGGCGTATGGTTCCCCATCCACTCAAGGGACTCGCGCCAGTCGCCGTTCATGATGGCGCCCTGGGAGTAGAGGACGTCATACTGGAGCGAGTTGTAGGTGAAGAGGAGTGCCAGGACGACGAGCGCAGCAAGGACAAGAATCCATGGGCTGGTGGCGATCTTCCCGGGCCTCTTCTCCTTCGCGCCCCGTTTCGCCTTCTTCGCATGCCTCTCCTCCTTGGCCCTCACCTTTATATCGGTCTCTTCTCCGATGCTCAGCCGTTTCAGGATGAGGTTCCGTGCGGGTCCCCATCCACGATCGAGGGCTGTACCGGCAGCGAAGGCCGAGAGGAGGGCGATATTGACCGCAAGGTAGTACTCGTACCGGATATGCTGCCAGGTGGAATAGAGTATGATGAGCGACCAGACGAGGACGAAGATCTGGTCGGGGTGCTCCTCCCTCCAGTTCCAGTAGATGATGGCCACCATCCCGAGAACCATGAGGACCAGGCCGTACTGGAAGGTCATCCAGGCAAGGAGGGGATCCCATGACCTCGCCTCCTGTACGGTCAGTGTGACCGCCTGCTGGCCGAAGAAATTGAAGAGGCCCCCGATGAGAATGTTGTAGATGGCCGGGATGATGCTGACAAGGAAGATGACGACAAGGAGTCCGATGCCCGCAAGGGAGAGGGGATACTGGTACCAGGGCCGCCCCTTCATGTACCGGGCATGCACCGCGAGTAACCCCGTGGCAAGGATGACCATCAGGTAGGCGATGACGTGGCCCAGGGTATAGCGCGAGAGATCAAGTCCAGGATGCTTTATCCCGAAGGCGAAGAGGCCCAGGATGGCGACCCCGAAGATGATGGTGTTTGCAAGGAGGAGGTAATCGCTTGGCCTCTTTCGGAAGAAGTCCCAGACGTACTGCACCACCGTGAAGGCGGCCACGATGAGGGCGAAGAGGATCATGGTGGGCATGGTAAAGAGACCGAGGAGGTACGCACCCGCGGTCAGGAGGGAGAGGATGGCAGGGATTTTCAGGCTACCGGGTTTGTTGAAGTCTACCGGGTTCCGTTTTGTGTAGACGAGGACCGAGATATAGCCCAGGCAGAAGAGCGTGGAGAAGAGGATCTCGGCAATGTGGTGGTCGAAGTAGCCGAAGAGGGAACGCTGGAGGTACTGCCCGGGGATGATGACCGTGAAGAGGGCTGCAAGGAGGCCGGCTCTCCAGTCCACCATCCTCTTCCCGATGAGGTAGACGATGGGGACCATGGCGGTGGCCATGGCGGGCGGGATGAGCTGGGAGATGAAGATGATATCAGGGCGGGTTGTCATCCCCAGGATCATGCAGACGAGGGCTGCGATGGTGGGGAAGAGGGGACCCCAGTAGATGGTCTGGCCCGCGGGGTAGAGGGTCATGGGGTCGAACCAGGGATATGCCGGGAAATGGCGGATGATCATCTCCACCTGCCGGAAGTTGTAGAGGGGGTCGTCGCTTGCAGACAGGTTGAGGGGATCCCCTCCTGCAATGGTCTGGAGATGGGAGAGGGGGTTTAAACGGATCCAGAGGCAGAGTATCCCGATGAGAACGAGGGCAAGCCCGACGAGATATCTCTGGTACTTCTTCAGGAGATCGGCCATGCTATCCTCCTCTCCTTGTTTCACCGGTGATATCTAAATCATTTGGATGGGGTGGAGAACGGGCGGATGGATCGCCATTCACCGCCGGATGAGGCCCTCGAGGATCGCCTCGAACTCCCCGGCCCTCCTCCTCCAGCTGAACTTCTCGACATCGAGGGAGAACGTCCTCGGGTTGTCCATCGCTTCCTTCACCTTCCCCGCGAACTCGGAGTCGCTCCGGTAGATGGAGAGATGGGGGCCGCCGATGGCCATGAGATCGGGGATGGGGGAGGAGAGGATGGGTTTCCCGCAGGCCGAGTACTCGAAGAACTTGTTCGGGAGGGCGATGCTCACCCACCGGGGCGGGGCGAGGGGGATGAGGCAGAGGTCCATGGAGGCGATGTATCCCGGCAGATCATAATACCTGACCGGCCCCGTGAATATGACATGGCCGAGGACCCCGAGCTCCTCTGCCTGCTGCTTCAGCTCCTCCATGAAGCCGGTGAAAAGGGAACCTCCGACAATGAGGAGCCGGGTGGCAGGGCGGTGTTCCAGGAGCCCGGGGAGAGCTGAGATCACCCGGTCAAGGGCGTACCACCGCTCGACCGATCCCTCGAACCCGATAACGAACTCGTCCTTTCCGATGCCAAGCCTCCGCCGCATATCCGCGCCGTCCATGGGGACAAAGCGGTCGGTGTCGACCCCGTTCGTGATGAGGGTCGGGTCATAGCCGAAGGAACGGAGCTTCTTGACGAGCGACGGTGAGACGGTGGTGATCCGGTCGCTCCTGTCCAGGTTGTACCGGGTGACGAACCAGACGCTGTCCCGGATGATCTTTTGGACGAGTCGGTTCCTGTAGTAGGCAGCAGCCGAGTCCGGGAACCAGTCCTTCAGGTCAAAGACCACCGGCACCCTGTGGCGCCGTGCGGCACGGATGACTGCCATGCCTGCAATGACATGGGATGCGACCACCACGTCGATGCCGCAGTCCCTCACGATCTCTTCGAGGACCCGGAAATGGGTCGGGGCGTTCAGGGTGTAATGGACGATGGGGCCGCCCCTCGGGTACCGGGTGGCCTCGTGGACGATGAGCCGGGTCTTACGCTCCGGCCCCTGGCTCACGTGGAAGTGGGGGACATGGACCTCGTGCCTCTTTGCGAGCTCCTCGAAGATGTAATGGTGCCGCGATGGTATGGGATGGTGAAGGTAGTCCTGGGTGGATACGAGGAGGATCTTCATTCCGTGATGGCCCCCTCTCAGGGGAGCGGGTGGTTGTTCTTGTCCCCCCGCCCGATTCCCTTGTACACAAACCCTTCGCTGATGTAAGCGTCCGGGTCCACCACGTTCCTCCCGTCGACGATGACCGGGTGGTTCGTGCCGCTCCATGCCCTCACGTCTGCAGGGATGAGGGCCCTGTAGGGTCGGTGGGCGGTGAGGATGGCGATGACGTCCGCCCCCGAGATGACCTCCCGGAGATCATGGGAGACGGAAACCCCGGGGTAGCTGTCCACATAGGGATCATGGACCAGGACCTCTGCCCCCCCTTTGATGAGAAGGTTCCGGTACAGCTCGGAGGGGGTGTTTCTCGTATCATCCGAGTTCTGGAGGAAGGCCCAGCCGAGGATGGCGACCCGCGCCCTTGGGATCTGCTTCCCTGCCCGCCCGAGCCCCTCGAGGGTGAGCCGGTGCATATGCCCGGGCATGAAGTCATTGATCCGGCGGGCCAGGAGGAAGAGGGAGTCTGCATCAGCCGGGTAGTCGAGGTCCCGCCCTGTCTCCTTCACCCCCCGCTCCAGGTGGTAGGTATCCTTGGGGAGGCAGTGCCCTCCCACGCCGGCCCCCGGGAACAGGATGGCCCTCGTGACTCCCTCCTCCTTCAGGCTCGCGATCCCGGCCCGCACATCGTAGAAGTTCACCCCCATGGCCTCGCAGTAGAGGGCGAGCTGGTTGGCGGCCGCGATCTGGAGATCGCGGAACGCGTTCTCCGCTGTCTTCGTCACTTCGGCCGCCATGGCCGTCATAGGGATGATCTTCCCCGTCGAGAGGACGGTCCGGTAGAGCTCTGATGCACGGTTCGTCGAGGCAGGGTCGATGCCCCCGACAACCCGGTCATGCTCCCGGATGTTCCGGAGGAGCCTCCCGACCATCACCCGCTCGGGGGCATGGGCGAGGGCGAAGTCACGGCCCGCGACAAGGCCGGACTCCTCCTCCAGGATCCTCCGCGCAGCCCCGCCGGTCGTTCCCGGGGTCACCGTGGACTCGATAACCACGAGGGCCCCCCGGGAGAGGTGCTTTCCCACTGACGCGAGGCCCTCGTGGAGGGGAGTGAAGTCAGGGATAAGGTCTGCGGGGTTCCTGAAGGGGGTCTGGATGGCGAGGGTAATGGCATCCATACCCGAGATGAGGGAGAAGTCGGATGTGCACCTGAAGGTGCCCTGTGAGACGACCCTCCCGAGCAGCTCCCCGAGATCCGGCTCCTCCCCCTTGAGAGGGCTCTCGCCGCGGTTGAGCATCCCGATCTTGTAGCCCGAACTGGGAGAGTCCCGCTGGAATCCGATGACCTCCTCAAAAGCCCCTGAATCAGCGAAGAGGACCGCGGAAGGGATGCCGACATATCCCATCCCCACGACCCCGACCTTCTCTGTCGGCCCCTTCTCCCGCAGGATGTGTTCGAGCCCCTTCTTCATGCGGACCATGTGATGCCTCCGGTTCCCGGGAAAGGTTGGTCATCTCCCGCCATATACCCTTCCCGATCCCGAAAACTAGGAAAGTCCCCGGCGGATCTCCTCGCAGATCTCCAGGTTCTCCACGGCTTCGTGAGGCGTGATGGGGAAAGGCCTCCCCTGGGCAGCGCAGGCAAGGAAGGTGGAGAGCTCGACCTTCAGGGGCTCGAGCTTGTTCACCATCACCTTCTCGATAATGTTCTCCTGCACGTACCGGTCATCCTCGAGGGTGTACTGGCCGGGCTTCCGGTGGACATAGATCTCCTGGGTCATGAAGTCACCCTCGATGGTGAACTCCTCCTCCTCGATGTAGCACATCCGGATCTTCTTCGAGGACTTCCTGCTCGTGGAGAGGTAGACGGGGGTCTCCCCCCACCGCATCAGGGCGCTGCAGATATCGTCATTCCCTGCCGAGACGAGGCTGGTAGGCCTGCCGTGGAAGAAGGCATGGAGGGCGATATCGATATCATGGATCATGAGATCGTCCACCACTGATGTCCCCTTCATCCTCGCGGATGTCGGGTTGTGCCGCTTCATCTCCATATAGAGGGGCTTCCGGATGATTTTCCTGATCTCGGGGACCACAGGGTTGAACCGCTCGATATGCCCGACCCCGACGACGAGGTCATCGGGGATGACGGAGAGGAGGGATCGGCCCTCTTCAGATGTCGTGCAGATCGGCTTCTCGATGAGGGCATGGACCCCTGCGGCGATGACCTGCCGTGCGACCCGAAAGTGGTACTGGGTGGGTACGCAGAGGGAGACCGCATCGGTCCGGGAGAGGAGATCTTCGATGGACTCGCAGGCCGTTGCCCCGTGGAGCCTCGTCATCTCTTCCGCTGCCTTCCGGTTCGTGTCGTAGACGAAGAGGGAGTTCACCGCCTTTAGTTCAGAGTAGATCCGTGCATGGTTCCTTCCCATGGTCCCGACACCGATGACACCTGCATCCATTTCATATCACCTCATTGACAGCTTGGGCTATGCTCTTGAGATCGTCTTCCGATACGAGGGGGTGGACGGGGAGGGAGAGGACCGAGGAGGCGAGCCTGCTCGAGACAGGGCAGGGGTCCATCCCCTGGTGGCCCCGGTAGAGGGGCTGGTCATGGACCGGCCGCGGGTAGTGGATGGCAGTCCCGACCCCCCTCGCCGCGAGGGCCCGCATGAGTCCATCCCTCGTGAGGCGGGATCCATTCTCCACCTTCAGTACATACTGGTGATAGACATGGGTGGAATCCGGCCTCACGTGGGGCGTGACGAGGCCAGGGCACCGGAAGCTCTGGTCCAGGTACCTGGCGTTCGCGGCGCGTCTCGCGTTCATCCCGTCGAGCTTCCTGAGCTGGACGAGTCCCATGGCAGCTCCCATATCGGTCAAGCGGTAATTATACCCCAGGCTGGTATGGAGGTACTTCTCCTTCTGCCCGTGGTTGATGAGGAGCCGGATCCGCCCGTCCAGCTCCGCATCGTCCGTGGTGACCATACCCCCCTCGCCGGTGGTCATGTTCTTCGTTGCATAGAAGGAGAAGCAGGCCAGCTCCCCGAAGGATCCCAGCTTCCTGCCCCTGAAGGTGGACCCATGGGCCTGGGCGGCATCCTCGATAAGGAGGAGAGTATGCTCCTTGCAGATTCCGGTGAGGGCGGGGATATCGAACGGCTGGCCGAAGAGGTGCACCCCCATCACGGCCCTGGTCCTCGGGGTAATAAGGCCCTCAACAGAGGCAGGGTCGAGAGTGAAGGTCCGGTCATCCACATCGGCAAAGACCGGCCTTGCCCCGCACATGGAGACCGAGGTCGCCGTGGCGATGAAGGTGAAGGACGGGACGATCACCTCGTCCCCGGGACCGATCCCCGCAGCGAGGAGGGCTGCGTGGAGGGCGGTGGTGCCATTGCTCGTCGCAATCGCGTGTTTCACCCCGCAGTAGGAGGCAAAGGACCGCTCGAACTCTGCCACCACCTGCCCCTGGGCGATCATCCCCGATTCCATCACCCGTGCCACCGCCTCGGCCTCTTCCTTCCCGAGGGACGGGCGCGAGACAGGGATCATGGCAGTCATCTCTTCATCTCCATCGGGAGATCCCGTATCTCGGCCGGGACACCGATGGCAAGTGTACGGGCAGGGACATCATGGGTGACGACCGCACCCGCTGCCACACACGCCCCCTTCCCGATGACGATGCCCGGCAGGACCGTCGCGTTCGCCCCGATGACCGACAGGTCCTTCAGGACCGGGCCTTTGAGCGCAGGGCGGCCGAAGGGCGGGTACCGGTCGTTCGTGAGGACCGCGTGGGGGCCGATGAAGACACCGTCGCCGATCTCCGTGTTGGTGGGGATGAACGCAAGCGACTGGATCCGCACATCGCTTCCTATGGTGGTATCTCCCTCGATGATGGTTGCGGTGCCCACGGCCACACGGCTGCCGATCCTGGTCCGTTCACGGATCAGCACGTTGTGCCCGCACTGGAAGTCGTCGCCAATCTCCACGTCGCAGTAAATGGTGGTCCCCGAGCGGATGAGGGCGTTCTTCCCGATGATCGCCCCTCTGAAGTTCTCACACCCGATCCGGTCCCGGGACGGGAAGCCGATGGTGACGGGCTCGAAGATCCGTGCCCCGGGCCCGATGGTATTCCTGCCGTACTCGATCATTCAACGGTCACGCTCTTTGCCAGGTTCCTGGGGCGGTCGATATCGGTCTTTAGGCTCCGTGCGGTGTGGTAGGCCAGGAGCTGGAGGAGGACCGAGGCCGTGAGGATATGGACCCAGGGATCTTCCCCCAGGAGGGTGAGGAGGACGTCCACCACGTCCGCGAGCTCCCCGTCACCGGCAAGGCCAATGCCGATGACCGGTGCCCCCCGCGCCTTGATCTCCTTGATGTTTGAGATCATGACCCGGTAGGTGGGGCCGGGGAGGCAGATGGCGATGGCCGGTGTCTCGGTGGTGAGGAGGGCGAAGGGGCCGTGCTTCAGCTCTCCGGCGGCGTAGCCCTCGGCATGGATGTAGGAGATCTCCTTCATCTTCAGGGCCCCCTCCAGTGCTACAGGGTAGAACGGCCCCCTCCCGACAAAGAAGATGGAGCGGGCTCTCATGCAGACGGCGACCGCCTCCTCCACGTCCTGCTGGAGGAGATCGCCGATGGCGAGGTGGGCATGTGCGATGGATCCTGCGAGGCTCCCGCCACCCAGCCGGTCCGCGAGGGCCATGAAGACCGCGAGCTGGGCGATAAAGGACTTCGTCGCGGCAACCCCCACCTCGGGCCCGGCCCGTGTGTAGATAGAGGCATCCGCAAGACGCGTGACCGAGGAGCCGACCACGTTTGTCAGGGCGACGGTCGGGCAGTTGCGGGATTTTGCGGCCCGCACGGCCCAGAGGGTATCGGCGGTCTCCCCGGACTGGGTGATGGCGAGGACCGGGTTCCTGACCGGAGGGATGGAGTACCGGAACTCCGAAGCATGATCGACCCGCACCGGGATACCCGCGCACTCCTCCAGGAGATACTTGGCGATGAGGCCCGCGTGGTACGATGTGCCGCAGGCGACGATCGTGAGGGCAGGGGTCCCGCGGAGGAGGTCCACGAGGGGCGCAGGGTTCGCCATCCGTGCCGTTTCGTAGAAGACCCGGGGCTGCTCGAAGATCTCCTTCAGCATGTAGTGCTCGAAGCCCCCCTTCTTCACGTCGTCCACGCACCAGTTCACGAGCTCGACCGGCCTCTCCACCGGCCTGCCCTGGTGGAGGATCTCGGCCCCCTGGGGTGTGATGGATACGATATCCCCGTCCTCGACGAAGACGACCCGCTCCGTGTACTCCAGGAGCGGCGTCATATCAGAGGCAGCAAGGGTCTCCCCGTCCCCGAGCCCGAGGACGAGGGGGCTCGCGTTCCGGGCTGCCACGATGCGACGGTCGCCCTCGGCGACCGCGAGGATCGCGTAGGAACCCTCGAGGGCTTTCACCGTTTCCTGGACCGCTTCAAGGAGGTCCCCCTCGTAGTTCTCCTCGATGAGGTGGGCGATCACCTCGGTGTCGGTCTCGGAACGGAAGGTGTGCCCCTTCCCTTCAAGCTTCTTCCGGAGGGAGGCGTAGTTCTCGATGATCCCGTTGTGGACCACCGCGATCCGGCCGGTGCAGTCGGTGTGGGGGTGGGCATTCACATCGCTCGGTGCCCCGTGGGTGGCCCAGCGGGTATGCCCGATCCCGAGGGTACCTTTCATGGAGCGGGTATCGGGGAGGCTCGCGGGGATCCTCCCGCACCGCTTGTAGACCTCCACATGGGATGCGAGGGTGGCGACCCCGAAGGAGTCGTAGCCCCGGTACTCGAGCCTTCTGAGCCCCTCGATGATGAGGGGGGCCGCCTTCCGCCTGCCCGCGTACCCCACGATCCCGCACATCCTACATCACCAGGGTATTGTCAGGGAGGATCTGCGTGATGGTTCTCCCTTCCCGGATCGTCACCCCGTTCCCGACGATGCAGGTCCTGAGCACCGTGAAGGGGGCGGTGGAGACGCGATCCCCGAGGACCGCCCCGAACTCGGCCTTCTGCACCTTCCCTTCGATGGAGAGGAGCGAGAGGCTCTCGGCGGTGCTCGCATGGTCCGCGATCCGGCACCCCTCCCCGATGACCGCATTCATGATCCGGGAATGCGATCCGATGGAGGTGTCATCCATGATAAGGGAGCTCCCGAGCACGGTGAAGGGCTCGATCCTGACCCGGGATCCGATGGAGGTGTCAGGGAGGATGCAGGTGCCGGGCCCGATCTCGCAGTCCTCTCCGACGACCACCGGGCCGGTGATGGTGGTGTTCGGCCCGATTCTGGTCCCTGAGCCCACATGAACAACGCCGGAGAAGGTGACGTTCCCTGCCATCCTCCCGGCTTTTTCAGGGGTTATGTGCCTGAGGAGGCTCTGGTTCATCTTCAGGAGATCCCAGGGGTAGATGGCATCCTGCCAGTCCTCGGCCATGATGGCCTTCATCCGCATCCCCGTCCTGATAAGGCCCATGATGGCGTCGGGGATCTCGTTCTTCACGAGCGAACCGAGGGCATCCCTCGGGAGGGAGATGATCCCGGTGCTTACGGTGTGGGTGGGTGCCTCCTCGGGTTTCTCGGTGATCCCCGAGACGAGCCCGTCCCTTATGACCACCACGCCGAAGTTGGAGGGGCTCGGGTGCTCCTTCACGAGCATGGCGCAGGGCTCCCCCTTGATCTTTGCGATGGAGGCGGGATCGATGTAATTGTCCCCCGGGAGGACGAGGAAGTCCTCCTTTATCTCGGGGGCCGCGCACCGGAGGGCATGGGCGGTGCCGAGCTGCTTCTCCTGGACAACCACCCTTACCGGGATCTCCAGGCTGTTCAGGAACCGCTGGACATATTCCCGCCGGTAGCCCACGACGACGATGATATCGCGGATGCCGTTTGCGAGGAGGGCATCAATGACGTGTTCGATGACCGGGCGGTTCGCCACGGGGATCATCGCCTTGGGTTTGCTGTGGGTGAGGGGGCGAAGCCGCGTCCCCTCCCCGGCTGCGAGTATGACTGCCTGCATGGCTCTCTTCACCTCATCTCCGTTCCTTCCATGATACAGCCGTGGACATAGGACTGGGGGGCGAAGCTGCAGCCGCTCCCCACCACGGTCCCTGCATTTACCGAGCAGTTGATCCCGAAGGAGACCCCGTCGCCGATGACAGCCCCAAACTTCACCCTTCCCGTGTTCTTGCCGCAGGCATGCACCGGCGCATGATCATTCCTCAGGTTCGCGATCTTCGTCCCTGCACCGAAGTTGCAGGACGAGCCGATGATGCTGTCTCCCACGTAGTTGAAGTGGGGGATCTTTGTCCCCGGGAGGATGACGGAGTTCTTCACCTCGGAGCAGTGGCCGATGTGGCAGTCATTCCCGATGGAGGTGGCACCACGGATATAGGCATGGGGGCCGATGCGGCAGTCCCGCCCGATGATGCAGGGCCCCTCGATGACGGTCCCGGTGCGGACGGTCGACCCGGGGCCCACGGCCACGTCGTCGGAGAGGACCGCGCCCGGCTCGACCGCCCCCTCTGTCTCGAAGGTCCATGCCCGGAGGAGCATCTCATTCGCCTCCAGGAGGTCCCAGGGGTGGCCTACGTCGAGCCAGAAGGCCATGGGGTAGCCCGTCACCGTCCCCTCCCTGATGAGGACTGACAGTGCATCGGTGATCTCGTACTCGCCGCGTTCCGAGCGCCCGATGGACTCCAGCAGATCGAATATCACTGGATCGAGGAGGTAAGCGCCGGCGCTAATGAGGTCACTTTTCGGGTTCGGGACCTTCTCGGCGAGATCCACGATCCTGTCACCCTCCATCCGCACGGTCCCGAAATCCTGTGCATGAGATGAACGGGAGACGGCGATGGCCGGAGGGTGGAGGCCGGCAAGGGCACGGATGTCCCCTAACCCGGTCACCATGTCCCCGTTCATGAGGAGGAATGGACCTGAAACGAGTCCCTCGCAGGCCTTCAGGGCGTCGCCTGTCCCGAGCTGGTGCCGCTGGGGGACGTACCGTATCCTTACCCCGAGCCGTTCCCCGTTCCCGAAGCAGGAGCGGACCTCCCGCTCCCGGTAGCCCACGACCAGGGTGAACTCCGAGATCCCTGCATCCCGGGCAGCGATGATCAGGTGCTCGAGGATAGGCCGGTTTGCGAGCGGGAGCATCACCTTCGGGCGGTTCGCGGTGAGAGGGCGCATGCGCCGGCCTTCCCCGGCCGCGAGCACCACGCATTCCATGGAAAGTACATCTCCTTGCGGGCTTAAGCACTTTCTGCGCGCTTGAGCATCTCCCGCCCCCTCTCCGCAAGCCTCTTCGCGGCCTGGCCGGTCTTTCCCTCTGCAGTGATCCGCACCTTGGGCTCGGTCCCGCTCGCCCTGATGAGGAACCACCCGTCCTCCTCCTCCTGGCGGATCCCATCCGTGGGGGAGGCTGCGCCGAGGCGCATGAGGACCCCCGCTGCATCGCTGCATGGCCTTGACTCCCGGACGATGGGGTAGCGGGGGATCCGGTCCAGATCTTCCGCGATATCCCACTCGGATACCATCTCGCAGAAGAGGGCCGCCGCGTAGATCCCGTCGGGGCAGAGGGAGTGGCCGGGGAAGATCCAGGCACCCGAGGGCTCCCCGCCGAAGTCCCCCCATTCCTGAAGCCTGGTCGAGACATAGGTATCCCCGACAGGGGTGCGCTGTACCTCGGCCACCTCGTCAATGATCATGGAGGCGTCCATGGTGGTGACCACATGCCCGGCATCCAGGTAGCGGGCAAAGAGGACCATGAGCCGGTCCCCGTCGATGAATCTCCCCCTTCCATCAAAGCCCATCATCCGGTCGGCGTCCCCGTCGTGGACTACCCCGCAGTCTGCCGATCCGGCCCTCACCATCTCAGCCACGAAACCGAGCCCCTCTTCCTGGGGCTCCGACGGGCGGGCGAAGTGACCGCTGGTATGGCAGTTAAGGGGGATAGTGGCGATCCCCATTGCAGAGAGCAGGTCAGGCGTGATGACCGACCCGGCACCGTTCCCGCAATCGATGACTGCAACAAGGTCCCGGGAGACCTCTCGCCGTTCAAGGATGGCCTTCCGGTGGCCGGAGAGCAGGTCGGCCTCTTCCAGATCCCCCTGGCATTCCCATCCTTTCCACTGGGAAGCCCCCATCTTCTCCTCGAGTGCTTCCTGCTGCGGTGGCGTGAAGGATGACCCGTCCGGGTTGAAGACCTTCAGGCCGTTGTACTCCTCGGGGTTATGGGACGCGGTGATCATGAGCCCTGCCTCGAAGTTGCGGGCGGCGAAGGCGACGGTGGGCGAGGGTGCTATGCCCCCGAAGGTGACCCGGGCCCCTCCCGAGAGGAGGCCGGCGATCGAAGCATCCGCGAGGATCGGGCTCGATGTCCTGGTATCGGTCCCCACAACCACATCGGATGCGGTGGCAGCAAGGCCGGATCCGAGGGAGAGGGCAAGCTCTGCGAGCGGGAGATCGTAGCGCCTCCTGATCCCCGAGGAGCCGAAGAGCATAGGTATAGTTTCGGTCTGTAGCGTTATGAGGTTTTTCAGCCCTTTCGAGCCCCTCATGGTTCAGCGGCCGCGTGGGCCCAATTGGATCAGCGGCCGCAGGGGGCCAGATCGGATCAGCGGCCGTACGGACACCAGTGGGGAAGGGCGAGGAGGGAAGCCACTCCTTCCGTGGAAGGGCCGAGGAGGAGGATCCCGCGGTCCGCGGCCTGTTCCCGGAGTTCCGAGTTCTCCTCCCTGATCAGGCCCTCACCGGTGACCACCAGGATCCCGGCATCGCTGGCGTTTTCCGTGATGAGGGGGGCGAGTTCCTGGGAGAGGACCGGGACATTTACGGGGGTAAAGATCCTTCGTGCCCCGCTCTCCTCGCGGAGCTCCTCCAGGCAGGGCCCGTGGCAGTCGGGGTCGCAGGCATGGAACCTCCGGCCGATGCAGAGGAAGCCCGCGACGACGTTCACGATTGCGAGGGCGGCGGTCCGCAGCTCCGGGGAGGGAAGGTCGCTGCCAAAGAGAGAAGAGACCCGTGTCGAGGTCTGGACAGGAGATTCTGTCACCACCTGTGCGGTCTTCCCCCCGAAGGAGGCCTCGATCATCGCGCCCCGCTCGAACTGGCAGCGGGGGGCATCCGGGTTCCGCTTCAGGGTGGCGACCCCGTCCTCGCACCCGCTCCCGTGGACGGTCTCCTCGAGCCTCTTCGCCGCTTCGAGGAGGAGGGTCATGCCATGCCCACCTCGTTCTCAAGGAGGATCACCCTCGCAGGGGAGCCATCGAGCCCCTCCAGCCTGAGGGGGAGCGCCACCATGAAGTAATCACCCTCTGCGATCCCCGAGAGGTCCAGGAGCTC
>Ga0315291_10007066_pt1 | contig 13920 bp, 15 predicted proteins | sample YL17G12_20_MG_FD_203070 | JGI IMG/M metagenome (GOLD analysis project Ga0315291, IMG submission 203070) | Sediment microbial communities from Yellowstone Lake, YNP, Wyoming, USA - YL17G12_20 | ecosystem: Environmental > Aquatic > Freshwater > Lake > Sediment | place: USA: Wyoming | collected...
AAGCTTGGGGTCGACGAATGCTCCTTTCTTTAGACTGCGAGACATAGGCGTTGATTACTTACGGCGCTTTACGATGAACTTCCAGGACTTCTTCTTCTTATCCCTGGTCTTCACGCCGAGGGCGCGCTTGCCCCACTTAGTCTTCGGGTGAATCATGCCGATGGGATGTTTGCCTTCGCCGCCGCCATGCGGGTGATCGACCGGGTTCATGGCCTTGCCGCGGACTTCCGGACGGCGTCCGCGCAAGCGGGTGCGGCCGGCCTTGCCCCAACGGATGAGGCGATGATCGGGGTTGCCGACCATGCCAACGGTGGCCATGCAATCCTTGGAGAACAGGCGAATCTCGCCGGACGGCAGTTTGAGCTGGGCAAAATCCCCTTCTTCGGCCAGGAGCTGAATGCCGACGCCCGCGCCACGAGCGACGCTGCCGCTGCTGCCGGGGGTCAGTTCCACGTTGTGGACCTGGACGCCGACGGGAATCTGCGAGAGCGGCATGCGGTTGCCGGCCTTGATTTCCACCTGGTTCTTGGAAGAAACGATGACGTCGCCGACCTTCAGGCCCAGGGGCGCGATGATGTAGCGCTTCTCGCCGTCCTTGTAGTTCAGGAGGGCCAGGCGCGCGCCGCGCAACGGGTCATACTCGATGGCCGCGACGGCCGCGGGGACGTCGTACTTTTCACGCTTAAAATCGACGATGCGGACGTACTGGGCCGCGCCGCCGCCGCGATGACGGACGGTCATCTTGCCCTGGTTATTCCGGCCGCCCATTTTGCGACGCGGGATGATCAGGCTCTTCTCGGGTTCGGTTTTGGTGATGTCCTCGAAGGCATCGACGCTGGAGATGCGCCTACCGAGGGTCACCGGTCGGTAAATCTTAATCGGCATATGCTTAGGCCGCTTCAGAGAAGGTGATGGAATCTCCCGCGCGCAAGGTGACGATGGCCTTCTTCTCGTTCTTCTGACGGCCCATCGTCTTGCCGAAGCGGACGTTCTTGCCCTTCTTCATGATGATACGGACGGAGACCGGCTTGACTCCGTACAGGTCGCGCACCGCGCGCATGATTTCAATCTTGTTGGTGCTCGTCGCGACCATGAAAACGTACTTACCGAGCGCCTGCTGGCGGTCGGCCTTCTCGGAGAACGCCGGCGTCAACAGGACGCGATAGGACTCGCCAGCCGCCTCTTTGGCGAGCGGCCCCTTCTTGATTTCCTTGGACGCCTGCTTAACCGCCTCTTTGGCGTCCGCCTTCTTCTCTATTTTCTTGAGGATAGCCATATAAGGGTTAAGTTAGGCTTTCTTGACGTGGGCGGCCTCGATCTTCTTGGCCGCATCCGGCGTCATGAGCAGGTAATCTGAATTGAGCACGTCCACGAGCCCGAGGCTCGAGGTGGTCACGAGGCGAACGTCTTGCAGGTTGCGCGTGGCGCGGGCGAGCATCTCATCGCGGCCGGAAACGACCACGGTCGACGTGCCTTTGACCGGCAACTTGGCCAACATGGAGGAGAAAACCTTCGTCTTGCCTTCCTTGGAACCCAGACCTTCGACCAGGAGCAGACGTTCGTTGGCCGTCTTATCGGAAAGGGTCATAAGTAACGCCTTTTCCTTCTGTTTACGATTGATTTTCTTGGTGTAGTCGCGTTCGCTGAGCGGCCCGAAGACGATGCCGCCGCCGGCCCATTGCGGAGAACGTATTGAACCTTGGCGGGCGCGGCCGGTGCCCTTCTGCTTCCACGGCTTCTTGCCGCCGCCGCGCACGTTGCCGCGGGTCTTGGTGTGGGCCCAGGGATGGCGCGAATTGGCCCGGAGGCCGACCATGACCTCATGGACGACGGTCGGGATGATAGCCACGCCGAAGACCTTGGCACTGAGCTCCTGCTCACCGGTCACCTTTCCTTCCTGATTGTAGACTTTGACTTTCGGCATATGCGTTTACTTCCAGGACTTTTTCTCCTTGGTGGCGGAAACCATGATGACGGCTCCCCGCGCGCCAGGAACGGCGCCTTTGACGGCCAGGACGTTATTGGTCTTATCGACCTCGACCACTTCCAGATTCTTAACTGTCACCTGATCGCCGCCCATGCGGCCGCCCATGCGCAGGCCCTTGAACACGCGCTGCATGCCGCCGGAACCGATGGTGCCGGGCATGCGCAGGTTGTCCTTATGGCCGTGCGAAGCCGGACCGCCGGCAAAATGATGGCGTTTGACGACGCCCTGAAAGCCCTTGCCTTTGGACGTACCGATGACTTCGACGAACTCGCCAGTTTCGAACTGTCCCACCTCGATGACGTCGCCAACCTTGTAGGCGCCGGTCTCGACGCGGAACTCGGCGACCTCCTGAGGCGCCGCGCCGACGGCCTTGAAGTGGCCGGTTTCGGGCTTGTTCGGGTGTCGCTGCTCGCCGCAACCGATCTGAATCGATTCGTAACCGTCCTTATCGACGGTCTTGACCTGCGTAACCTTGCAAGGTTCCGCCTTCAGCAGGGTCACCGGGACCACGGTCCCGTCCTCCTTGAACCGCTGCGACATCTCGATTTTCTTAGCGATGATTATCTTCATATGCCTGGCTAGGGATATATGAAAAGCCAGAAGTCTAGGCTCTGATGACGCCGTGAGCCGACAGGCGGCTCCGTTGCGCGATGAAGTCCAGACTTCCAGCCTTCCTCCCGAGCCGATATATCGGAACAGGATTACGATCGTCGCCTCGCCCGCGTCCAAGAGGTTGCCCTCCGACGCGCCGAGGTCGATCTTATCAGGCTTTGATTTGTCCTAATGAATAGTCCGCAATGATTCTCCACTTGCCGACCGGGGGATGGCGGAGGTTTTCCCCTAGGGGATCTTTCTCCGTCTCTCCCGACCGACATGTTTTTCCAAACGATTTTTTCTTCCGAATTTACATTTTGATCTCCACGTCGACACCGGCCGGCAGATTCAGGTTGGTGAGCGCCTCAATCGTCTTCGGGGTCGGATCGAAGATGTCCACCAGGCGCTTATGAACGCGCATCTCGTACTGCTCGCGGGAGTCCTTGTGGACGAACGTCGAGCGGTTGACAGTGTACTTCTTCTTCTCGGTCGGCAGAGGCACCGGGCCCCTGACTGACGCCCCGCTGCGCTGGGCGGTCTCGATGATCGTCCGCGTCGACTGGTCGATGACCTTGTGGTCATACGCCCGAATCTTGATGCGGATGCGCTGACGGGTCTCCTCCTCCGGTTTCTTCGTCGCTTTTTTCACGGCTTCAGTCGCCATAGAGGTGATGAAAGAACAGGGTATCAGGAATTATTATTTGGTAATCTTGACCACCACGCCGGCGCCGACGGTCTTGCCGCCCTCGCGGATGGCGAAACGCATCTTCTCTTCGAGAGCGACCGGGACGATCAGCTTGATGGCCAGGTTGACGGTGTCGCCGGGCATGACCATTTCCGTGCCCGCGGGCAGGGTGACCTCGCCGGTCACGTCCGTGGTGCGGATGTAAAACTGCGGCTTGTAGCCCTTGAAGAACGGCTTGTGGCGGCCGCCTTCCTCCTTGGTCAGGGCGTAGATTTCGCCCTCAAACTCGGTGTGGGGGGTGATGGAACCGGGCTTGCAGAGCACCATGCCGCGCTCGACCTCTTCCTTCTTGATGCCGCGGAGCAGCAGGCCGGCGTTGTCTCCGGCTCGACCCTCGTCAAGCTGCTTGTTGAACATTTCGATGCCGGTCACGACGGTCTTGCGGGTATCGCCCAGACCGACGATTTCCACTTCATCGTTCAGATGGATGGTGCCGCGCTCGATGCGGCCGGTGACCACCGTGCCGCGGCCCTCGATGGAGAACACGTCTTCCACGGGCATCAGGAACGGCTTGTCGGTCTCGCGGACCGGTTCCGGAATGTAGGTGTCCAGGGTGTCGATGAGCTGCAGGATCGGCTTGGAATCCTCGCCAGTCGGGTTGTTCAGGGCCTTGAGGGCGGAACCGCGGATGACCGGGGTCTTGGCGCCGTCAAACTTGTACTTGGTGAGCAGGTCGCGGACTTCCTCTTCGACGAGGTCCACGAGTTCCTTGTCTTCCACCTGGTCGACTTTGTTCAAGAAGACCACGATGTACTTCACGCCGACCTGGCTGGCCAGCAGGATGTGCTCGCGAGTCTGCGGCATGGGGCCGTCAGCGGCGGACACGACAAGAATCGCGCCGTCCATCTGGGCCGCGCCCGTAATCATGTTCTTGACGTAGTCGGCATGCCCGGGGCAGTCCACGTGCGCATAATGGCGCTTGTCGGACTCATACTCGGTGTGAGCCGTGGCGATGGTGATGCCGCGTGCCTTGGATTCCGGCGCTTTATCGAGGTCGTCGACTCCCTTATTCTGCGCCACTTTGCCCGCAGCGCGGAGAACGGTAAGAATCGCCGCCGTCAGCGTCGTCTTGCCATGGTCGACGTGGCCGATGGTGCCTACGTTGACGTGAGGCTTGGTACGTTCGAACTTCTTTACCTCTGCCATAGGTTATTTTCCATCCGCGACACGGTTACTAAAGGACCGCCCGGACGATGAATAAAAATATGTTATTTGATTAATTATTTCGCCGCGAAGCCGGTCAATGCCTTTATTCGCGGTAAAAAAAATTATATACGAACAAACGAATCGCGCAATACCCCGTCATTCGATAGGTTCGAGGTAAAACCTCTCTTCCTCTTCAAAGACATTAGCCATTTCCATCTGCGGAACCGGCTGCGGTACTGACTGGAGTTCCTCGATTCGGCGGCTTTCAGGCGCCGATTTCCAAGCTCCAATGTCGCGGTTCATCTTAGCCTCTGGCTCCCCATGTGTCAAGTCTTGGCGTACTATAGCTTCTTTTGGGGTTTCGCGAACGGCGACATGCACCTTAGTCCTGACAGAAGCTACGCTGGGTTGAGCCATTTTTTGAATAACTTGCGGGTTCGGCAACCGGATTTCCGTTTGAGGAGTCGGTTGGGCGGCCAGAGCCTCGTCCTGGGGGGCCACGACATTACAAAGTTTTTCGTAAGAATCCAAACCCAAGACCACCACGGCCTTTCCCGTTTGCGGATCTGCAATAATGACGCGGTCATTGGTCTTCTGAACGAGACCGACGACGCGGGTGATGAATTCGGGATTCATAACGCGAACATCTTAATCCAAATGGCGGGAAAGTCAAGCGACCGGCCGCCGGTTGACGAACACGAAAGTGAGTCAATGAAGCGGGGGCGTGGAAATAAAATAGCCGACCCCGGCATTCGTTGAAACGCTACCGGCGTCGTCGGATACGTCCGCTCCGGACATCCGTCACGCGTCTTCTTCTTCCCAACCCAGACGGAAAAGCTGAAGCGTATTCATGAGCACGAGCGAAGAGCTCACCTGGTGAAGAACCGCGCTGCCAAGGATGCCGATGACGCCGCTCACGACAAGGATGGCGTCTAAGACATGGATGAAAGTGGCGATGAAGAGGTCGTTCCTGATCGTCCTGAATATTTCCCTTGACGACTCGATGGCTTCGGGCAGCACGGCGAGGTCATCGTAGTAGAGGACCGCGTGGGCTGAATCCAAGGCGAGGTCGACGCCCCTGAGTCCCATGGCGATGCCGACGTTCGCCTCGGCCAAGGCCGGCGCGTCATTAATGCCGTCGCCGACCATCGCGACTTTCCGGCCGCTCTTCTTCAGGTCGATGATGTGCGCGGCCTTGTCCTGCGGCAGACACCCCGCCCGGAAGTCGTCGATGCCGAGATCGCCCGCGATTTTCCGGGCCACCTTCTCGCTATCGCCCGTGAGCATGATGATATCCAACCCCAGATCCCGTAGGCGCTGAAGCACGGCCCAAGCATTATCCCGGACGGCGTCAACGATGAAGAATACTCCCGCCAACTGGCCGCCCAAAGCCATAAAAATGGCGGAAGCGCCGACCTCCTCGTTCTCGTGGACGAGATTAATGGTCTCGTCGGCGACGCCCACGCCCGACTCCGCAAGGAAGGCTTGGCTGCCGATGAGCAAGTTTTTTCCGCCATAATTAGAGGAAATTCCCTTCCCTTTGATGATTTGGGGGCGCTCGACGACGGGCAAATCCAACTCCTCGGCTTCGGCCAATCTGGTGATGGCCACCCCCAAGTGGTGTTCCGAATACCTTTCCGCGCCGGCGGCGATGCTCAGCAGCTCCTCCCAATCATGGCCGGGCATGGCAACGATGTCGGCGACCTCCGGCCTCCCCTTGGTCAGGGTGCCGGTCTTATCGAAGGCGACGGTATCAATCTTGTTCAAATTCTCAACGCCTTCGGCGGTCTTAACGAGGATGCCGCGTCTCGCCAGTAGGCTGATGCCGAGCGTCATGGAGACGGGCACGATGATGGCGAAGACGACTGGAACGAGTGCGACCCAAAGCGCCATGACCCGAATGACGTCTCGCGACAAGTAATAGAACACCGCGCAAAAAATGATCGCCGCGGCGACCGTGACGGTCGCGTAGATATCGGTGAACTTGGAAAGCGGGGCGCTCCGCGACTGGGCCTGAGAGACCAGACGCTTTACTTGGGCGATCGTGGAGTTTCCGCTCGTCTCGGTCGCTTCCATCTCCGCGTACGCGTCCAAGTTGACGGCCCCGGCGATGAGCCGGTGACCCCGCTTCTTCATTATCGGCCTAGACTCCCCCGTCACCGTCGATTCGTCGAAAGAGGCGCGGTCCCCCAAGAGGACGCCGTCAACCGGCACGCGGCTGCCGGCCTTCAGAGCTATGGTTTGTCCCTTAGCGATGTCGCTGATCTTGGTCTCGACGATTTCGGCGCCGATCTTTACGAGCGCCGTCTTCGGCAGCTCCTCGGATATGCTTTCGACCGATTTCTTGACCAGTGCCAGGACATACTCGTTAAAAAGCTGGCCGAAGATAATCAGCAACACGAACACGGCCGCGGTGCGGGTTTCGCCGAGGAACAACAAGGCGAGCATCGTGAAAAAGACCGGCAGCCCGAGATCGACGCGCTTTTTCTTGAACAGTTCGGTGACGACCTTGTCTACCAGGGGGTAGAGGCCAAAAAGTACGCTAAAAATCAGAAGCCAACGCCCGACGGACGGGACGATGGCGTCAATTAGGAGCGCCAAAGCGATGGCGATGGGTGGTAGGAAACGGGAGGGCAATCGCTTCATAATGCTGGCCGCGAAGAGCGCGGCCCTCTCATCTTAAACCAAAAAAGCTTTCAAGCAAAATCGGACCGTCGCCTAAACGGTGGTCAGGCGGCGCCGCTGGCCCTCGTTGACGCCAATCGTACGGGCGGTATGATGGCTGCGGTTGATTCAAGGAGGCTGCACATGCCACATAAGGGCGGCTACTATTTTCCCGCGTTCTTTTACGTCCAAGTCCTTCCCGACCTGCTTCGCGACCGCGACCGGCTGCACGTACTGCTGGCGTCCAAGGACGGCGTCGGAGACCTGAAGAGCGGCCGCGTCGACACCGGCAAAGAGGGGCTGAGCGTCAAGGTCCAAACCGACTCGCTGGCCTACCCGATGGAAGAACTGCGGCTCCAGGCTGCCAGCGGCAAGGGCATCCTGGCCGTCGTCTTCGCCGATTCGGACGACTTAGATGAGGCGCTGTCGCTCATCAGGCGCATCCGCGACGACCATCCGTCAGCCAGCGTGACGCTGATAACTGACGAGTACGCTCTTTTCGCCGCGCCGGACAAACTGCGCGAGACCCTCGACATGGCGTTCGTCGACGGCCTGGTCATCACCGGACTGGCCGGAAAAATCCCCATGCGCAAAACGCTGGAACACATCCTCAAAGAGTGGGGGCGGTAATCCCCTCTCGACGTCTTACCAAAACGGACCCCTTACGGAGTCCGTTTTTCCTATCCGATTTACGCGCGTTTCTTCGTCCCGCAGCCAGTGCGGGACTACGAAACGGGCAGGGAGGCGGATTTTAGGCCCGTTTCTTCGTTTTCCCCTCGCGAATCTGGGCGGCGACGTTTTCCGGCACCGGCTCGTAGCTGGAGAATTCCATCATGGAAGTGCCGCGGCCCTGGGTCATGGAACGCAGGCGCGTCACGTAGCCGAACATCTCGGCCAGTGGCACCAACGCGTCGATGACCTTGATGCCGCCCGTGCGGTCGCGCATCTCCTTGATGGTGCCGCGCTTGGAGGACAGGTCGCCGATGACGTCGCCCATGAATTGTTCCGGAGTCAGGACTTCGATCTTCATGACCGGTTCGAGAATGACCGGGCCGGCATGCTTGCAGGCGTCCTGGAAAGCCATAGAACCGGCGACTTTGAAGGCGATTTCGTTGGAGTCGACGTCATGGTAGCTGCCGTCATAGACCGCCACGGAAACGTCCACCACCGGGTAGCCGGCCTGGATGCCTCGATCAAGAGCTTCCTTGACGCCCTTTTGGATGGCCGGGATGAACTCGCGCGGGATGATGCCGCCAGTAACCTCATCGACGAACTCAAAGCCCTCACCGCGCAACCGCGGGGTGACGCGCAACCAGCAGTGGCCGTATTGGCCGCGCCCGCCGGACTGCTTGATGTATTTGCCTTCGGCTTCGGCCGAGCGCGTGATGGCTTCGCGATAAGCGACCTGCGGGGCGCCAACGTTGCATTCCACCTTGAACTCGCGCTTCATGCGGTCGACGATGATGTCCAAATGCAGTTCGCCCATGCCGGAAATGATGACCTGGAGCGTCTCCTCGTCGGTGCGGACGCGGAAGGTCGGATCTTCTTCGGCCAACTTCTGCAGGGCGACGCCCATCTTTTCCTGGTCAACCTTGGTCTTCGGCTCGACGGCCAACGAGATGACCGGCTCGGGGAAGATGATGTGCTCGAGCATGATCGGATGATTTTCATCGCTCAAGGTATCGCCAGTATAGGTCTGCTTGAGGCCCACCGCGGCGGCGATGTCGCCGGCCATGATTTCATCCACGTCCTCGCGGGTATTGGCGTGCAGGCGGACGATGCGGCCGACGCGCTCGCGCTGGCCGGAGGTGACGTTCAGGACGTATGAACCCGCCGACAGCTTGCCGGAATAGACGCGGAAGAAGCAGAGCTTGCCGACGAACGGATCGGCCGCGACCTTGAAGGCCAGCGCCGCGAAGGGTTCGTTGTCGTCGGTCTTGCGTTCCAGGTGCTCGTCCTTGTCGTCCGGATTGGTACCCTTGACCGGCGGGACGTCGAGCGGAGAAGGCAGATAATCGACGACGGCGTCGAGCATGAACTGCACGCCCTTGTTCTTGAGGGCGCTGCCGCAGAGGACGGGGACGATGTTGAAGGCGATGACCGCCTTGCGCAGTACCTTCTTGATGTCAGCCAAGGGAATATCTTCCCCGGCCAGATACTTGGTCATCATGGCCTCGTCGTTCTCGACGATGGCTTCCATCAGCTTGGCGCGGTACTCCTCGGCCTTCTCCTTCAGGTCCGCCGGGATGTCGGTCTCCTCGATTTCCTTGCCCATGTCATCCTTATAGTAGAAGGCACGGCGGGAAAGTAGGTCGACGATACCAATGAAGTTCTCCTCGGTGCCGATGGGCAACTGGAACGGAAAGGCGCGCTTGGTCAGGCGCTCATGGATGGAATTCAGGTCGAAATAGAAATCCGCGCCCATGCGGTCGAGCTTGTTGATGAAGCAGATGCGCGGCACCTTGTAGTCGTCAGCGTAGCGCCAGTTGGTCTCGGACTGCGGCTCCACGCCGGCCACCCCGTCGAAGATGACGACCGCGCCGTCGAGCACGCGCAGGGAGCGCTTCACCTCGACGGTGAAGTCGATGTGCCCGGGAGTGTCGATGAGGTTGATCTGGTGATCACGCCAGAAGCAGGTCGTGGCGGCCGCGGTGATGGTGATGCCGCGCTCGCGCTCCTGCTCCATCCAGTCCATCGTGGTGTCGCCCTCATGGACCTCGCCGATCTTGTGCTTCTTGCCGGTATAGAAAAGCACGCGCTCGGAGACGGTGGTCTTGCCGGCGTCAATGTGGGCGATGATGCCGATGTTGCGAATTTTCTCAAGCGGTGCGAGACGGGGCATATTACGTTGAACTTAGGGCTTGGGACTTAGAGCGGACAGGGAACCAAAAGGCGGGAATCAGACTCAACTAATTTCCCGCCCTGTTTCCATAAATATATTTCTAGCGGGCAAAGTGCGCAAACGCACGATTCGCTTCAGCCATGCGATGGACGTCCATCTTCTTCTTCACGGCTTCGCCCTCGTTGTTGGCCGCGGCCATGATCTCTTCGGCCAGTTTCTGAGCCATCGGGCGCCCTTTCTTCGAATCGGCGGCGGCGATCAGCCAGCGGAAACCCAGCGACAGGCGGCGCTCGCCGCGGACCTGGATCGGAATCTGATAGTTGGCGCCGCCGACGCGCTTGGACTTGACCTCCACGGTCGGCTGGACGTTCTTGACGGCCCGATCGAAAAGTTCCCGGGGATCAGCCTTGGCCTTCTCGGAGATGATGTCGAAAGCTCCGTAGACGATCCTCTGGGCGGTATTCTTCTTGCCGTCCTTCATCACGTAATTGATGAATTTCGCGACCGTCTGGTCGGCGTACTTACTGTCAGGTTTGATGTCGCGCTTCGGCGCACGTTTTCCGCGCATATTCTTTCAGGTCAGTATTACTTCTTAGGAGCCTTCTGCCCGTAGAGGGAGCGGCCCCGGCGGCGACCCTCGACGCCCTGCGTGTCGTACACGCCGCGGATGATGTGGTAGCGCACGCCCGGCAAATCCTTCACCCTGCCGCCACGGAGCATGACGATGCTGTGCTCCTGCAGGTTGTGTCCGATGCCCGGGATGTAGGCGGTGACTTCCATGCCGTTCGAGAGGCGGACGCGGGCGATCTTGCGGATGGCCGAGTTCGGCTTCTTCGGAGTCATGGTCGTGACCTTCACGCAAACGCCGCGCTTGTACGGGGCGCCCTTCGGCAGAATCGTCTTCACGCGATGCAGGGTGTCCATCGTGAACGTCAAAGCTGGCGTCTTGGATTTCGCCCGGATCGACTTCCGGCCACGCCGGAGGAGTTGGTTCATTGTTGGCATAAACAAAAAAGGCTGTCCTAATGCTTTTCTGGGTTGCAGGCTATCACGTGACTATTTATCAGTCAAGAGCGACGTTGCGAGCGGACGACGCGCATCCGGCAAAGAATGTATTTTGCCACGATTACGGCAGAAATGACGCTTACCCGACTCTGATCAGCAAATCGCCATCAGGTTCAACGTGCTCCGCAAACCCACCAGGGAGAATATGCCGTCTATTATCCCGAAGAAAACCCGAGAAAGCGGGGCATAAGGGGACATGTAATCCAAGATGAGAAGCAGTATCAGGATGAGCGGACCGCGAGTTTCCAGGAATAGGCGGAAATTGCGGTACTTCGGCGCGTCGAAGATGGCACTGACCAGCTTGGAACCGTCGAGCGGCGGAAGCGGCAAAAAGTTAAAGACGCCCAAGAAAGTATTGACCATGGCCAAGGAAACGAGAAACAGCGCCAGCAGATTGTTGGGCGGCAGGCCGACGGCCAAGAGCAGCCGCAGCACGAGCAGGAAAATCAGGGCCGACAGGAAGTTCGAGCCCGGCCCGGCAAGCGCGATGAGGACCGCTCCCCACTTGCCGTGCCGCACGTTGTACGGGTTGAACGGCACCGGTTTGGCCCAGCCGAAAACCGGCAGGCCGGATATCATGCCAATGAGCGGAATCAGCACCGTGCCGACGGGATCCAGGTGAGCGAGCGGATTGAGAGTCAGCCGGCCGGCGCGACTGGCCGTCTCATCACCCTGAAGATAGGCCGCCAAGGCGTGGCAATACTCGTGCACCGACAGAGCGATGATGAAGCTGATGAAACTGACGAAGCCGATGAGGAGACAATTCATAATAAAGAGAGGGATTCAGGTACTTGCACAGTCTATCATATATACTGGGCACGCGAGATATTAGCACACGTTCGAACGATGACAAGATGCGGAGATGCGAAGATACGGAGATACGGAGTGGACAAGGACGTCGTGCTTAGCATCTTCGCATCTCCGTATCTCCGCATCTCTCATGGGGGGTCTTGCACCACGGGCTGGCGCCCGTAGTACAACGGGGCGCGCTAAGACCGGATGGATACGCGCCCCTTGGCCGCGGGCTTACACCCGCGGCACATCGGGGCGGCGATAAGACTCGACCTATCCGCGCCCCTTGGCCGCGGGCTTACACCCGCGGCACATCGGGGCGGCGATAAGACTCGACCTATCCGCGCCCCTTGCCAAGCTTCGGTTCCTGTGATAATGTTCCCGCATTAACCACTGAAACTATGTCCAGAATTTGTGAACGTTGCGCTCGCGGCTCGAACCGGGGCAACTCGCGCAGCCACTCAAACATCGCCACCAAGATCCAACAGTTCGCCAACCTCCAGACCAAGCGCATCGGCGGCCGGAAGATGTCGCTCTGCACCCGCTGTCTGAAGACCTTGGACAAGACGCTCGCCGCCAAGACCGGCGCCAAGAAGAAGTCCAAGAAGGCGTAATCGCCGTTTGTAACGAAATTAAACGCCCCGTTTTCACGGGGCGTTTGAGTTTAATTCTTGTTCGACCGATTCATGGCCAAACAAAATCAGACCCCCATGCCTGGCATGAGAGTCTGATTTTGGTCGGGCCAGGCGGAGTTGAACCGCCGACTCACCCACCCCAAGGGTGTGTATTACCGCTATACTATGGCCCGTGAATTCCTATTTGTTCGTAGTTCGCAGTCCGTAGTATGAACGACCCCGAGAAAGAAATCAAGACTACAGGAGAAGATGCTGAGTGGCTAAGATGCTGAGATACTAAGTAATAACAATCATTAAATATCAGGCCCGCTTAACTTAGCATCTTAGCCACTTCGCATCTCCGCATCTTTTAAACTAAAGGGACCCACGGTGACGACCAAGTTTTGGCTGTATCCAGGTGGGCCGTGCGCCCCGCGCGCGGGGAGCCCGCCATCCCCGGCGTTCGCGCTCGAGTTCACGCTGCCGCGAACCCAAGGGCAAACGACTGGAAATGGCTCGACCGCTGGAACTCGCATGCGCCCTCCGCAGAAGTCGCAGTTAGAATTCCGCTGCCAAAGACTTGACCCAAAACTTTTCCGTCCCGTAGGGTCCATTCCCATCGTACCACCCTAACCGGACTAAAAAAAGGGAATTATGCACACGAGACAATAACCCCTTTTTTTGGCGTTTTTTCGCTAAATTTCGTACTCCTCATTTATCCTCTTTTCGCGCCCCTGATGATCCTTTCCGCGAACTTGGCCAACAGCTTTTCGGCATCAACGGTTTCCGTCAGCGTTTCACGAGCGGCGAGGAACTTTTCGGCCAAATAGGGAAAGGCTTTTACGTTGCTGTCGAGGCGCGCTTCAAAGTCGGACTTGCTGCGTTCCGGATGAAATTGCGTGCCATAAATGCCCGTGCCCGGGATTACGAAGGCCTGCACCGAACAACGCTCGCTCGAAGCCAGACAAAGCGCGAGGGATGGCAGGCGGGTGATGCGGTCGCGGTGGGCGCATTGCGCCGGAAACACATCGGGTTGGTCTACGAACAACGGATCGGTCCAAGCGTCGTCGGACGCGCGGATTTGGAAAGTGCCCCATTCTTCGGATGCCTCATCGCGGACCACCTCGCCGCCGAAGGCATGCGCGATGATCTGGGCTCCAAAACAGCATCCAAAAATGGGGATGCGCCGGAGGCGCGCCTCACGCAGGAAGACGACGGCCGCGTCCAAGTTCGGCGCTCCTTCATGAACGGAATACTTCGATCCGCCGATGAAGATGGCACCGACGCCCTGGAGATCTTCCAGGCCAATCGGCCGGCTGGACGCGTCAAACGGAAGCATTTCCGCCTCAGACAAACCCGTCGCTCGCAAAAAGGACCGGTGCTCGGCCTGGGCTCCCTCCGCGGCATTCTTGAATTGAATCAGTAGGGTCTTCGTCATGACTATTTCTCGGTCGGCTATATGATATTGTCG